>Ga0307951_1000940_pt1 | contig 17373 bp, 14 predicted proteins | sample OrgLakmetagen374_FD_201842 | JGI IMG/M metagenome (GOLD analysis project Ga0307951, IMG submission 201842) | Saline water microbial communities from Organic Lake, Antarctica - #374 | ecosystem: Environmental > Aquatic > Non-marine Saline and Alkaline > Saline | place: Antarctica: Organic Lake... | reverse complement strand
CTAGCTTCTTTTTCTGGTGTCTTGTTCAGTCTGGCCTCTTTCTCTTCTTGAAGCTGGCTTTTTTATGCTATAGCTCAACTGCCCTCGCTGGCGGATATAGCTGTGTAACCCTTACCCTTACCCTTTGCTGCGATATGTGGCAGGCAATATCGGCATTACCAAGAATGATTGTTCTTAAGACTGAGTCCTTGCTAGGTAGGACGGCAGCGCCTTGCGCGTCAAGAGAGGAAAACATGTAGCAAACAATAAAGAAATTATTCTAATTGCAAAAGTTAAATATGAGCAGCTGTGTAGCTGAAAATTCAATGCTACATATACGCACCATAGTTGCTCTAGCCCAAATACAGCGGCAGGCAGCTTTGTGCTACCATCCCAAGAAAAATAAACACTCATTGGTTCCAAACCAGCAGGAGGAAATCTCTCATCCCCCCTTCCCTGCAATTGCAGACCCGTTTCCAACCACACACAACAAAACGCGCTCAAGCCATGGCCATCTTGTCCTGCTGGCGCTGCTGCAGCCGTCGCTGCTGGTTGCCGCCAGTGTGGTTGGTGCAAATAGAGGACTCCATCTCTACGCCGGGTGGGGGGACCCACTGCATGAGGGCCTCCACGGTCTGTGCTGACAACTTCTTGAAGTCTACCAGCCTGCGGCGCAGCAAAGGTATCCAGAATTGGTCTTGGCACAGCTGTTGTACAAATCACTGTTACGAGTGAGATGTCCGTGAAAGTACTTAATGTTCGGGCATTATTGAAATTTATCATTGTAAACAGGCCTGACTCAAAAATAAACGCCTATATGCTATTAGTGCCTTGTAACAATTCTGGCGCATACAGCCCTTAATGGACATCCACATTGCATGTTTGTGTCTAAGCTCATGCGGCGTGTACATGTGTACAAGCTTGTGGCTACTTGTGTGTGTATGTGTGTGTGTCTGCGCACATGTGTACGTATTTGTGTATGTATACGTGCATGCATGTGCATGTGTGAGCACTTATATGCGTGTGTGTATGTATGTGTGTGTGTGTGTGTATGTGTGTGTGTGAGTGTGTGCGCACCTGTGTACGTATGAGTACGTATTTGTGTATGCATACGTGCATGTGTGTGTGTGCAAGCACACATATGCATGTAAGTGTGTATGTGTGCGTGTATGTGTGTGTGTGTGCACTTGCGTGCGTGCATGCGTGTGTATGTGTGTGTGTGTGTATGTGTGTGTGTTTGTGTGTATGTGTGCGCACCGTGTACGTATGTGTGAGTATGTATTTGTGTACGCATACGTGCACGCATACGTGCATGTGCGTGTGTGCGAGCACACATGTGCATGTGTGTATGTGTGCGTGCGTGTGTGTGTGTGTGTGTGTGCGTGTGCTTGCATGCTTGAGTCTGTGCAAGAGAGCACATGAGTGCTTCTGCAGACACGTGTTTGTTTACGCATGTGCGTGCGTGGATGTGTGTGCGTGCGTGCGTGCGTGTGTTGATGTGTGTATTTGTGTGTATGTGTATGTGTGTGTGCGTGTGTGTGCGTGTGTGTGTGGGTGCATGCGCATGTGTGTGAGAGCAAAAATGCGTGCTTTTGCGCGTGTATGCGTGTATGTGTGGGTGCATGGTGCGCGCGCGTGCATGCATGCACGTTTGTGCACGCGCATGCCTGTAATTTTCTGTTGCATATGCATGTGCGTGTGTGTGTGTGTGCATGTGTTGGTGTATGTGTTTCTGCGTATGCGTCTATTTCTGTGTATGTGTATGTGTGTTATGTGTGTTTGTGTGTACGGGCATGTGTGTATGTGTTTGTTTCTGCGTGTGTGCGTGTGTGTGTGCAGGTGTGCATGTGTGTGCGTGCGTGTGTGTGTGCGCGTGTGGCGTGCGCATGCGCGTGTGCGTGTGTATATATGTGTTTGTGTGTGAGTGCATGTGTGCTTGTATGTATGTGTGTGTATGTGTGTATAAGTGTGTTTGTGTGTGTGTTTGTGTATGTGTGTGTGTGTGTGCTCACGCTAGCATGCTTGCACATTCGTACACTTACATGTCTTGTGTTTCTTTGTTGTGTATGCACATGCACACATGCACGTGAGTGTGTGTGTGCGTGTGTATTTGCGTGTGTGTATATTTGTGTGTGTGTGTGTGTGTGTGTGTGTGTGTGTGTGAGAGAATGTGTGCATGTGCTTACGTGTGCATGAGTCTGCGTATGTGCTTGCGTTCCTCTGTGTGTGAGTGTATGTGTGTATGTGTGTTTTATGCGGGCTTATGCACATATGTTCGTGCGTGCGTGCGTCAAGAGAAAGCCTCATGCTTGCATTCTTGCCACACAACAACAACCCTCTGACTGGCTACACCCCAATTGCAGCTGTGTGACAGTCAGCAGCCACCCACCTGTGATGCGTGCGCACTTCAAAGTGCTCCCGGGCATCCTTGTTGACGTGCGGTGAGCGCAGCACGCAGTAAAGTTTTCTGCGGGTGGGCAGCATGACTGGCCCTTTGAACTCCGCGCCGGTGACACTCGCAATCGTGGCCATGTCCGCCACCGCATCAGCCAGGAGGTTCACGTCATAGGCACGCATGCGGATGCGTAGGCGGACTGCGGTGTGATGTGCGGGGGGGGGTTGGTCGGTTGCACGCATTTGTGGTCCCAGACCTGTGTGTTACTGCCTAGGATGTCATCCCCAATTTGATGTTACCGTTCTCAGTGGCTAGGGGAGCGGCCACGCCGGACGACACATTCACGTCCAGGTCCTCAGCGATTTCTGACAAGTCGAGCAGTTCTGGGGCTGCCCTTGCGACGAAAGAAGAAGAAGCAGAGCGCCCGGAAGAGGAGGCAGCTGAAGCAGAGCGGGGCACAGCTGAGGCTTGGGGACGGCTGACTGCCTGCGCAGGGGAAGCTTTTCTGCTGCAAGCCACCCTGGTCGAGGCGCCCGACTTTTGCATCATTGCCTGCATCCTGAAGTACTAAATTTTAATTGATGCCAGTTTGCAATTGTCGAAACCTTAAATTAAATTGCTGTGATATTTAATTCAATTATTTCATGTCAACTCAAGCAAAATAAGCAGTGGGACCAGGGCATGAGTTTGCCGAGGCTGTTCGCCGAGGCATGCCATATTCGTTTACACGTTCTAGCAAATGGTTTTAACTTCATTGTCGTAATGCGAGAAAGAAATAGAGAAGAGAGTGCCTGCAAGGAAACATGTGTTTAAATGAGTTAGCCAGGTCTAGAGTCCTGAGACACAGGTGTCTGGTGGTCGGAGTGCCATTGCTGATAAATGACACGTAGAGGCTTGTAGTTCAAGGTGTGCATATATGATAGGTTATAGGAAAAAGAACGCAGATAGTTTACAAACTACCGGCATGGATTAATTAGGAAAGGATGCATATTGTTTTGTGTTCTGCAACACCCAAATGGATGCATATACACACAACGTCCCACCTGGAGAACTAGAATAGGAGAGGCTTTTTAGTGGGGGCTCAGGTGTTTGGGAGGCAGAAGCCTGCTGCACACCTCTACGAGTATTGGTTGCTCAGACACTTTCGGGGGTTGGTGTGTTCAGTGTCTCGTCTCATCTATATGATTTAGGCCTAATTCTTTCATGAGTGCTGTGGCATGAGTGCTGTGGCATGACCAGTAATTCCGAGGCTGTGGAGCGGGTTCCTGGTGTGGCTGCTGTAAACGGTGCCTGCTGCCTGTTGCCTGTTGCTCCTCCTAGCAGGATGGTGTGAAGGGTTTTGCGGTGTCCGAGTAAGCGAAGCATTAGCGGCTTCTGTTGTTCTCGTGCCTTTTCTGCTTGTTGGGTAGGGGGCGTGTCTGCACAGTACTTATTTTTCGACTAGATGTACACTGCGTTTTTTTGGTTGTATAGCCTGCTAGGTTATGAAATGAAATGAAAACGATCACATCACATCACAGAACGAATATCCAAAGGAAATCTAAAGGCTAGCAGAAAGACAACAAGCATCTACCCCACAGGCAACTGAACAGCTGCCCAAGCCAATTCACAATGAGTCCCTTGGAAGGACAAAGCGCCAATGACCATGAGAATACAGACTACATAGTAATGAAATACAAGATTGAAAGGTGCAGCCCCTGGATCCTGAAAATAGGGCAATTTCCCTTTGGGACTACAGCAAACTTTGCGTTGCTGGAACTTTCAAAGACTCATCTGATGCTTTTAATTATATATACCAACACCATCTGCAAGCTGCAAAAGGGATAGACCATCGCCTGCACGTCAACGCAGGGCAGATAAAGAGATGTTGAAGACCAAGAGCAGTACCTCACACACTAGCCCTTGATAATTGAAAAACGGGCTCTCCGTCTACCTAAAACCGACAAAACCAGAACCATCATCAGCACGGAACCTACTGTCCGCATAGATGTAGAAGGTGCCAGCTGCGAGATCTGCTGTGACCCAGGGACGCGTGAGGAACACACAGAACAAGGAGATTTACCTAACACAGACCTATACCAATGCAGCGTATGCAACTGCGCCTCCACTGGTCATGTCTAAAACAGCTCCAGTGCCACAAAGAAGAAGACGGAATTTGCATAGATGCACAAAATAAATGACTGGATGGAGCTGTCCTGCCTGCCACGAACTCTCCTCACACAAAGCAGAGTCACATGCATCACAACACGAACTGCTTAAGGTAGCCTGGAGCCCCACCTGGGAGGGAAAAGAGCTAATGCAATCACGGGCAAGCCATGTGCCTGTTGAAAAAATGGTGTTCAACGTGAACGATGTTGGGGATACCTCGCCTATCGTTATATATCGCTATCATGATGGGGTGCACGGTATCCTCAAGCTCACCTCCTGCTTTTGGAAAGCTGTCCTTGTATGGCTTTCAAGCCTGAACAAAGTGCAAAGTCTGAACCCTGAATTCGTGTGGAGCAAGGTGATGATGGTTTGATCTGCTAGGGTGCAAGCTGAGTGTAATAATGGCCTTCAAAAAATAAAACCAGCCAAAACAAACGCCACAGGCGCATTTTTGAGGGTTGAAAAGGTAGGGAACAATGCATGCTGCGTGCTGCGCGTCCATCGCGTCTGTGCAGGCAAAAACGCGCACGTGCTGTGCTTGCTGTAATTTGAGGATCCATTGACTCACACACAGGACTAATGATGCACAACCAACGCTTTGTGTGCGTTCCTTGGGGTTGAAATCATAGCCTAGGGCGAATTGGAGGTTCCGGAACAGACAATTTTGGGGTCCTTGCAATGCAAGCGCGCGCTCGAACAGACAAAAAGCGTCCCTTGCAAGCACAGGTGCGAGACCGGACAGAACAGACCACACACACACACACACACACACACACACATACACACACACACGTTCCTGAGGGTCAAAAACACGGGATAGAACGTGTGTGACGCGCCCATAGGCTGCGTGAGTGGTGATTGGCCACCAGGCTGTGTGTGCTGTAATCAAATGCACGCCGTTGCGTTGCACATTCTCAAGACGAATGGTGCACAAACGACGCTGTGTTCCTAGGGGTCCAGGAAACCGACCCCGCAGAAGGCAGAACCAGACAGCATGACCAAACCCCTCAAAGCCCTTTCCTCTCCTTCCCAGCATTCTCACGTAACTGAATAAGAGCCAAAGCGTTGAGGAACTTGTCTATTTCTTCTGCTGTTCCTGGGCTGGCATTGTCCTTGGCTGTCCGCTGCTGGCTGCTGAAAATCCTGTATCTGCGAGTGTGATGAATCTTGTGCGTGCTGTTGAGGTGATGATCTGTGTGACGATGATTATTGTTTGGGATCTGTGCTCTCTTTCTTGTACAACCTGAAAAGGACCAATAAACCGTGGGCAAAGCTCAGGAGTGGAGCTCTCACCCACTTTCAAAGTGAAGTGCTGAGTGGAAAGCAAAATGTAACCTTTAAGAGAAAGCTCTAGCGGCAGTAAGGTCTACGTACTTTCTCTGTCGCTCTTGTGCACAGTGAAGTGCATCTTTTCATGCAAGTTCCGGTTTGAACCTGCCCACAAAGGCGCTTGCAGCTGGGTTGCTATCACGTGCGCATGGTTGGTTGTCTGCAACTGCTGGGGACAATGGTGGTGTATGAGGGGGACGACCATGATTAAGGTAGAAAGGGGTGAAGCCAGTACTAGCCTTTACGCTGAAAACAGAAATGTGCCTATCACACAGACTGGGGAGTGCCAAAACAGACAAAGGGTACTACACCTACTGGGAAGGACCTCAGATTGCTAATCGATAAGCCAGCTACAAATGCTTTCTGGAACAATTGTAATCTCAACTTCTACGAAAAGCGTAATGTTATGAGGTACCGCACTGGTATGATTTAATCAAAAACTAGCCTAGGCTTTTCCCCCAAAGCAAACTCCCCCATCTGCCACTGCCACTGCGCTTCATATACTCTTTGGTTGCAAACACACTAAGATGAGGAACATGTTTATAAAACGTCATAATATGGCAAGTGCACTGATAGTCCAAGCCCTACAATAGGGACCATGCGGTGCCAACCGAATTGCCTACACTGATATAGGCAGTGCAGATAATCTAGTACTAGAACATGGCCTATATTTGAGAAACACTGCCAACAAAACCATGCCCTACTGGTTGCTACCAAACCTAACAACACATGCTTTGAAAGCCTCTTCTCGTCCCTATGCTATCTTACTTTTACCTAGCACTATGTGTTCTTTTTAATAACCACCCGCAACTCAGATTTTCAGCAGCTTGCTAAAGACAATAAACGTATTCCAAACCAGAGGGAGGTTCACCTGATTAAGTTTTAATTCTGTGAAGACACTAGGCCTGATCTCAATTTCAAATGCAAAATCTAATAACAAGCTCCACGTGATCCTCGTTGGAGTATTGGGGATTATTTACAAAGACCATACAAATCTCTGGCAGACCTCCATCTGGATTGCCATAAGATTAAAAAGCTGACACATAATAGAGTAGTAGTAGTAGAGTACACAACTGAATGAGCGCTCCATCAGACAGCATCTACACTCATAAAACACACGATATGCATTGCAATACAACCTAAGCAAAAACAGTCATGACGTGGGTCTGGGTGCCACAGCACACAACCCCCCCGCCCCACACTAACTTTTTTCTGTTGTGTGTTTGCGCGGTGGGTGTTATTGCCTGGTGCGAGCATGGTGACCTACGTAACCCCCTCCTTATTCATGCTGGCTGTGTCATCACTACCAACGGTGTCTTTTTTTATTCTTATCTTTTCTGAGTTATGCATTACGGGCAACTCTTCTTGCATCATTGGCAGGCCTAGTAGTTTGATACGTGTTATTTGGGTTTCTAAGGTTGTTATACTAAAATCTGTGTAAAACGCTACAAAGTTCAGGTCTACAAAGAAAATACCCTCAACATTGCACTCCGGCCTGCACCTAATATTTGGGGTCAGCCACTCACCAGCAGGAGTATCCCATTCTCAGATCCATTGGTTTGTGAATTTTTCTTAGGTTTCCTTAGCCGGATAGTAGTGATGCACACCCAACACCCACCCAATCGGCTTTTTTTCCGTATTTCATACGGGAAGAAGTGGTTTCCAAAATCTGCGTACTTCTTGTTATTAGACTGATCAAGCGCGAGATATCAACTGCACAGCTTACTGTCTTAAGTTGTACTGGATTACCATAAGATTAAAAACCGACACACTGTCACGACAAATCATGGTACCAGCTTAAGCATGGAGTGCAAGTATGAGCCATAAAGGTGTGTTTAACGTCTCCTCCCTCTCCACGCAAGAAGGAAGCGACGGGTCAAGCAACGCCCTGAGGAGATGGTACTCAGACAAGTCTGAAAAAAGAGCGAGTTTGTTACAAGAGGACCATCTAAACTGGCCAAACAACCAAATAACTGTAAACACGTAGCTCACATTATAAATTTCAGGAAAAATCACACCACTGATTTAGCATGACAACACAAACTGAATGAACACTCCATCAGACATGCACCTGCACTCATAAAAACAAGGTATGCACTGCAATACAACGACAGTCATGGTGTGCGTCTGGGTGCCACGGCACACACCCCCCCTGACCCACACTAATTCTTTCTTTTATGCTCTGAATTTATTCCATTCTTAACTTGTCATCACAGTTTCACTGATTTTGAGATCAATGCATTCCTGAATCAAGACTCATACAGACTCCTCAAGTTTGTGTCAGATTTAGTTTCAATTTTCGACACTGGTTGATTTTGTTTCACCAGCCAATTGCCAATTGCCATCAGCCAGAGACTCGGGCTGTAGGCCATCCTTGTAACCCTTGTAACCCTTATGTGGGGGGGTTGCCTGGTGCGGGCACCTACGTAACCCCCTCCCTTAATCATGCTGGCTGTGTCATCACTACCAGCGGAGTCTCTTTTGTTAAAATAAAAAAGAATCTTGTGGACGAGACTTTGAATCCTTTTTTTGTAACAGGAGTCCTTTCACTTCAACTTACACGTTCACTTCCCTAATCAATTGCAGCGCACCAGCAGACAGTCATGCCCTGCTGCTGGCGAAAGCAAGTAAACGACAGATAAAGTGGAGAAATTTATCACAGAAATACACGTGGCACACCGAAAGTCAATGAGTTTAAACATGTCACTGCTTGCAAGACCTTTGAGTCATATAAGAGTCAAGTCCGTAGGTATCAACAGAATGAAATAAGAAACGAGTAATACCAAGAAGTTGGATTTAGGAGCAAGTTTAGATGAGTTGCATGTGTGCATCCGACGATAATAAATGCACCTCAGCCCAGCCCAGCCCAGCCCAACAAGCCGGCCAATTTTTACGAGGGCCTGGACATAGGCCGTTTGCCGATCTTGTCTTGTCCTGCTTGTGCCTGTCGTGCCATTCCTAGTCCTGCGTGCAATGGGTAGGAGTGGCATGTGCATATTTGGCGCAGCACGAAGGTAGAAGAGTAATGTACTTTGGTACGGAATATTAAATCAGTAACTGGATCAGAGTTGTGCAGTACATGGAGTGTTTAAAAATAACATGGCGGCAAACATAGATTATTGGGCAACTGGATGTTTGTTCAATGGGGATTACAGGTAAGTCACTTTGCCATTTTGTGCATGCATAAAGTTTCCTGCTTATACAATCACCAGTTTGTACACATTCGTTTCAAGTTTCATGTATCCTCACATACTCCCTTTCAACACCCCCCCAAAAACTTGCTGCGTTGCTGCATCCTTACCGTTGATACCACCAATTCCATTCGCTCCGTAGGCTGGCTGTGCTCCTCCCACGTTCCGGTTGTAGGCACTTTGAGGTCCCCCACCAACCGCACCAGCTGCAGGCCTCACAGCGGCTCCTGAGTAGGAGAGCGACCAAGCTTTGGCATGAAAACAAGATTTGAGTTTTAGACTAAAGAGTCGTGCATGTCTGAAAGGCATTCTACTGACTCCCAAAGATGGAGCAGCCAGCACAAAGACAAAATTCGTTTGTTGCAGGTCCATGCGGTTACTGACTTGTTTACAATTTGACTCCAACCACTCGCAGAGGAACGCTTACCTAGGCCTGGCCTATTTTGTTGCAAGCCCGCTGGCACTGCTGCAGCAGCTGACCCTGGACGTGGTGCCGGCTGCTGCCCACCACGTGAAGGGGGGGGTTGCTGCTGGTACGCGGAGGGGGGCCGAGACGGCACTTTGGCACCTACGTAAGTGTGGAGGGAGGGTATATGGAATATGGAGAAGGGGGAGGGAGTTGGCGCCTGGCAAGAGACCTCTATTATTTATTGAGCTTTAAAACTTCTAGCACGTCACTGTAGTAATCAGGATTTTAACCCTAACTTATCAGCACATGCCCAAGTGCACCTCAGCATAAGAACAGCAACCCTACAATCCCCCCTGCTTGTTACATAGCACCTCCAATGTAACTATCAACCCTTGATACATCCCAGCACTGCCACATACCTGCAGCTGGTGAAGCTCCGGGTGGTGTGGGGGGCGGCCTTGGTGCTGCGGCCCCTGCAGCGTACACTGCCCTTGCACCTGCTGCCCCTGCTGCTGCGCCTGACCAGATTTGAGGTGCTTGGTGCCTGCCTCCTGCTGCTGCTGGGATGGCGTGTGTGTACGTGTTTGTGTGCGTGTGTGCGAGTGTGTTTGTGCCACACTACCTGTGCATGAATGCATGGCTGTCGTTATGGATGTGAGAAGCGAAATGGTGTAGGCATGCTCATAGCATCCGTGAAAGTGAGCACCGGGAGTGTATGCATGTTGCAACAGTGCACAGTGGAAACTGTGTGTACTTAAAGATGTGGACACGTGCTTTACAAGTGCACGCACGGTTGTAATTGTGTGTGTTTAAGGTCAGGCAAAGGCTCCAGGGGGTGCCACGAAATGATTTGCAAGCTCACCCGGTCTTCCTCCTGCAACTGAGGGCGCTGAACTCCTGGCGGCGGACTGTCTTTGGCCCATAGCAGACTGAACAGCGTGTGTGTATGTGTGTGAGAGTGTGTGTGCGTGTTTGTGTGTGCGTGTATGTGTGTGCGTGTATGCGAGTGCACGAGTGCGCGGCCCACAGCAGCCTGAGCGAGCAGCAGTAAAGCACCACTCAATTGCAGTGTCGCCTTGTTGCCTAGACAAGATCACGGACGTAACACTGTAACACTGTAACGAGGTAACGCTGTAACAATGTAACCCTGGTCAATTGAGTTGACCATTAGGGCTCGGGATCGTTGTAAAGCAAAGCAGCGGCTGAGCAAATCAGCCAATGCCTGCAATTGCAGCCCCCAAATTTCACAAGCAAGGTTTGTGTGTGAGCAATGAGCAAGCATGGAAGACAGGCACACACACCTGAGGAGCTTGTGCTTTAGCAGCAGCGCCACTTGATGACGGGCGTGCAGAGGGGGGAGCGCTGGAGCACTGTTCGTGGCTGCCTTCTGTTTCATAGTTTGCAGGGGGGAGGGCGCACTGGATGGCGGCAAAGTTGCCTCCCTTGGGGACACGGATGGTGCTGAGGATGTTGCCGTGCGAGGATTCAGGACGGGCACGCTGCGCGCGTGTGTATATGTGTGCGTGCGTGCATGTGTATGTTTGCGTGTGTGCCTATGTGCGTATGTGCATGCGTGTGTGTACGTGTGTGTGTATGTGTGTGTGTGTATGTGTGTGTGTGCGTGTGTGTGTGTGTGTGTGAGAGGAAAGCAGCCGGCCTACACACAAGCAGGCAATGCTTTTGCCAACACATAAGCAGACAATGCTTTTGCCTACACACAAGCAGAAAATTGCTTGTGGACTCACAACTTCATCTGGCAGCAGGTGTATTTTGGATTTCAGCGTGGGGCTGTTCAGAACTTGGGTCATGGTGGGTCGTCTCAGTGGATCCACTTGAAGCAATGAAGTCACGAGCTGAGACAGCTCTCTGCTGATGCTGGATGGTAGGGGGGGGTACCTGCGAGCGTGAAAACATACGATGATATGGCCGCAGCTTATTGCTGCCTATACATTTGTAGGTACACGTCTGTGTGTGAACACGAGTGTGTGTGCATGTGTGTGTGAGTGCATGTGTGTGTGTGTGTGTGTGTGTGTGTGTGTGTGTGTGTGTGTGTGTGTGTGTGTGAGACACAGTGTGTGCGTGCGTGCAAGCAGCTGCTGCCAGTTGGCCATTTTGCAACTCCGTGTGAATGCATGCAACAATCCACACAGCAAACAGGAACGTCAGGACACAGCAGAGCAGTTGGGTAGTGCCTGTGCTTCTTCCACTCACATCCCACTTGTGATCTTCTTGCTCAGCTCTCCTAGGGACCGTGCCTCAAAAGGCATCTTGGCAGAGGCCAGCTGCGTGTATGTGAGCGTGTGTGAGTGTGTGAGTAAAAGGGGAGCAGGATACTTATTCAATTTTACAGTACTCTTCACAAAAAATGCACGCTGTTTTTCATCGATGCTTAAAGTGGGCTTCACTGCCTGCATAACTTCCCCCTTTTCTTTGCACGTGAAAGCAGCATCCGAGTGTAGGTAAGCAAAGGTCAAAGGCCTGGTGCAACAGCAGCTCGCACGCTGCACACACACACACACACACACACACACACACACCAAAAGCAGCTCGCACGCTGCACAACTGCTCCTACAAGAAGAGCAGCACACTAGTTTGAGGAAAGCCTGTTGCAAGGCTCGTACACCCCTTTTACAAGCAGCACTCTACATCATAAGAACAACATTTTCTTTCTTCTGCAACAGGAACCATACACCTGCAACTTGCAGGTCACACGCATGACAGAACAGGCCAGGAAAGCAAGAAAGTGAATACTTTGATTAAAGAAAGGATGCATCATTTGTGCTGCAAATGTAGCCAGACCAGAAAAGGCAGTGCAGCGTACCTCATAAAGTAGGCAGCCCAGGGAGAACGCGTCACAGGAGTACGTGTAAGGCCTGCAAAAGAAAAGGTTTTTTGAATCCTTACACAATCATAACGAGGAACACGTGGAATGTAAGGGGTGCAGAAGGACGCAGCTTGAACGTACGAAACAATGTGTCTGCGAGGAACGTGATGTTGCATTACAACTTCCAGTGCCAAAGGCTTAGTTAGCAAAGACTGTCCCTTCAAAGCAATTCAAAAGCAAAGCTAGGGAACGCCCATAAAGCATGTGTAGCCCTGTTGAAGCTTTACAAACAATCACACTGATACCTCGAAAAATAAGCCAGCTATAAAGATAAAAGTAAACGTTGATGATGTTGACGCCCGAATCAAAGAGACCTCACAATGAAGATGAGACTATATGCAACCGCTAAACAAGGCAGGGCTGCCCAGAGTCTAGTTTAGTCAGGTCTGTTTAGAGGGAAAACAGGTTCACAGTACAAACGATGTTGGTAAAGGACCCGACAAATCTCACCTTGTTCGCCATATCTCAGGTGCCCTGCGTGTGTATAAAAGCACATGCAACAGTTAAGGTATGTGTGAGTACAAAAACAAGGCATTCACAGCTCCAGCTCCAGCTACACAGTCTTTGTTGCTTGTCGGGTTGCTGCTGCACCCCTCTGTGTACCACAAGTTCAATTGCACGAGCACTCTCATTCATTGCACGAGCGCTCTCGTTCATTGCACGAGCACTCTGTGCACCACAAGTTCAATTGCACGAGCACTCCTGTTGCATGTCAGGTGTTGCTGGAATCTTCATTGCGTCTGCTTCCCTTTTTGCGTGTGCAATCCATTTATTATGTGTGCACGTCCTTTGCATTGCTTGCGGACCTTGATGTGACATGATTTAGGCTGCCCACTAAAAGCAAGCCACAAGTACACAGAAGCAGTAGCAGGAAACGGAAGCTGCAGACGTCGCAGACACGACCAGCTATATGACGTACGAAATAACACTGCAGTAGCGTCTTTGTGTTAAGAACTCACATGTAGTAGGGCGTGCCTATCTGGGTGCTTGTGAGGGGGCTATTTTTGAGCACCTGCAATGGAGAGTATTATGCGTACTTCAGCAGCGCAGTAAAACAGTCGCCACGGTGACTTCTCTCAAAAGGGTCTGCTTAAGTTTTAAGGCTGCAAGGCAAAGAGCTGGAAAAATGAGCCCTGCAAAGATGCATTTAAGCTATGGCGATGTTCTGTCAAACATCCCTCCCACTCTTTCAAAAGTTTGGTTTATTGAGACTTGAGGCACAGGATCCCACAAAGCACAAGCACGCCGTAAACAGGAAAATCTTTTAACTTCTGACCGTGCCTTCAGCTGCGCCAACAGGCAAAAACATTCAAAATCATTCATGCGTTCATACACACACGCACAAGCTTACCTCGTACATACAGGTTATATACAAATTACATTCTACTCACTACCCAGATATGATTAATGTACATTCATACTTCATACGTACACGCACAAACATCCTTTGAATGTGTACATACATACCATACCCATACCTCACGTACGTACCTTTGCCACGCCCAGGTCACCAATCTTGACTACATCGTTAGCCATCAACATGATGTTCCCGGGCTTAATATCGCGATGCAAAATCTGGTGAGGCGAATGGCACAAATCATACGTGGGAGTTAAATGGCTTGTCCTCGACATTGCTTTGAATAGAGTATACGCAACACGCAACAAGAGCGTGCGCAACAGGTGACAAGAGGGGGCTGTATCTGTTTTGAAACCTAGTCCTTAATAGAGCGATTGCTCCGGCACACCTTGAGTGAGTGCAGCGCCTCTAGTCCTTGAACTATCTGGATGAAAATCTTCCAGACCTACCAGTGCAGTGCAGTGTGTGTGTGTGTGTGTGCAGGGTAGTACTGAGCATGTGCTATAAATTGCTTAATTCAATTGAGTTGCAATGCATGGTACAGCACATGTTCTGATGAGCAGCACTCACCAAGTCCTCAGGAGGAGACTTTTTCTGTTGCTGTGCCTTTTGGATGATTTTCCTAATATCCCCATCAGGCGCATACTCCATTATCTGGGTTATAGATGACAATGAGCGGAAAGTATTCAGTGGAAGCATTGCAAAACAAAGGTGAAGAGTTTTGTGCATGTTCGTGCCCTTAGGTTTTTTTATTGGCATTTCCTATTTCCCTTTGTGCAAATTTAACGTGTCAGCATTTCCTTGTGCCATGGCTACTAAGTAAATACGTCTCCCGCACTAGATACGTCTTTTGACAAAATAACATTTGAAGGAAATTTAAAGGGAGTCCCAGATTGTACTTACGATGCACAGCTTGTTGTTTTCTATGATGGCCTCATGGTAGTGCAGCACATTGGGGTGAGACACGGAGGCGAGGAGCCGCACTTCCTCCACCGTTGACTGCCTGTTCAGTCACAAAAGCAATATTTTTTAGGTAGCTGCCAAACTGTCTGTTGTGCTCATCGCTTGATGGGATGCGTAACTGGTGAGCAAAAAAGTGCAAGGTTTTATGTGGTGTCTCTGACAGGAAGTTGCCGCCCTCCCTTCCTCCCACCTGTCTGCCACACCCATTGCTTTTACATCCACCTCCTACAATTACAGGAAACAGGGTGTTGTAGGTGCGCTTTATGAGTGACAATTGTGCCGAGTGTTAAATTGTTGGCGCTGCGCACGGCACAATTTCAGGCTTGTCGTGCTTGTTGCCCCTCTTTCCCCCCATTCCTTACCTTTAGAGCATACAGTACACCATCAGACAAGCGCTGTATCTCGGACACAGAGCCGTACGATCCTTTTCCCACAACCTGGTTTTAACAACAAGGGAAGAAAAAAGTCGTCACCTTTGCCTTAACCAAAAACACACCACAAGTGTCCAAACATAACTGCTACCCTGGAGCACACTTACCTTAACCACCTGCAAGTATTTACAAGGGGAAAGCAAGGACTTAATTGAATGTTACGTGAGAAGCATGCACGATGCGTCGGGGATACAAAGCATGGGTACCCAACCATGCAAGCAAACTAACAAAAGCAAATCCTGCAGGTACTGGGCTTGCAGGCCTCTCCCACCCCTCCCCACGCTAACCAGGTACTGTTTCAGGTACGGAAGCGTGCCTTGGGGGTGTAAATCTAAGTGCCCTTTTCTATGCAAGCACCTCACCTTGAACCGGGATTTCAGGCTTGACATCACTGTCCAATCCAATAGTTTATTATGGTTTTGATGTCTACCCTAGCTGGCTGGAAGACGCCCGACACTCAAATTTGGAAGTTTGAGAGTGGAAGGTTCTTTTCACGAGATATAAATTCTCCTTAAACTTATATTATATTTTAGTAGATGCGCCCCGCATTTTCTCTCGGTCCTACAATCCCGCACCTCGATCATTTGATGCAGTTTTCTCTCGGTCCTACAATTCCGCAAATGTTCTGCATATATTGTTATAATCTTAACGTTTGATGGCACGCCTCGTCTCGTGTCTGCGTCGTGAATCTTGCTAATTTGGCCAGAGACCGAGTGCCTTTGAAACATTTCTATAGTCTTAAACCATAATAAAAAAGGGAAACAGTACTAGAAGCCGAGGAGGCCGTAGATTTCACAACTTCTGCGTTGTTGTCAAGTTGTGAAACCAGCTGCCCAGAAGTCCGAAGGCCGCTGCAGACTGGACTAACCCAAACACAATTCTACATCAGCTACCTCCAAGCATCTCCCGCCGTTTTTTGGCCTGCACAAACAGAGTTTTCATGAAACTAATGCATGTGTGCGCGGAAAATGGGTTGCCCCGTGGGTGTATCGAGTGCGAGCCGAAAGATCTGCACTTAAATCGCAAGCACACAGAGAGGTGAACAGTAAATTGCACCGAGGTTCACCTGGTGGCTAACTCCATCTTCCTGAATAGGCATCTCGGCATCTCCCAACTCAAGCGCGTGGGCACGCGAGGCAAGGACAGCAGCCTGTGCGTGCATATGTGCGTTTGTTTGGGAGCATGTGAGCGTGCGTAAATTGATTTGGTACACTTTACGAAGGTGAGATGACAGGCAGGAGTGGGTGTACAACAGCGTGTTTCATGCAGACACACACACAGACACACACATACACACACGCGTACGCACGAACCTGCAAATCTGCTTCCTCTGCTTCTGTCACCTCAACCCCTTCACCACTCCCATCTTGATCCATAGCCTCATCCCCACCACCGTTGCCACCTCCCAAGCTCAATTCCCCCCCCGCAAGCGTTCCCCCATCCGTGGCTCCAGGCAGCTCTTCAACCTCAATCTCCTGGCAAGCAAAGAGGATACAAACATGTGCATTGCATGCTTGTTGTGTTTTGTGTATGTGTCTGTATGAGGATGTTATGAGCCTGCATCGTTTCAACTCGTCTCGTACACTCTGCAGAATACAGGCATCAAACGAGCTTCTTCAAGAGAAGACACAACTCTGATGGCTTGATGCATATTTTACACTTCACAACTTTTAAGAGTCAAGGAGTACGACAACAAGTCTTTTAAACCACATTTAATACAATACCCAGGGATGGGTCATATCGCGTAGGCGTATTATACGTCGTATCGTATTTATCACGTATTTAACCGTAATTTTCAAATTGCTCCGTATAATACGATTCTGGGCACTTAACGAATTTTGCAGCCACAAGCCCCCCAGAGCCCCCCAGAAGCAATCCCAGGCCCTCTAGAGCCCCCCAGAGGCACTTCCGAGCCCTCTAGAGCCCCCCAGAGGAACTCCCAGCCCCTCAGAACGTAGCATGATCACTTGCTTATTGCTACCACAACCCAGAAGGTGATGCCTGTAGCGTAGATGAATTGTGCAACAGCTGCATCCACACAAGCCTTGGTCACTGCCCTCTTGCTGCAGGTGTCCAATGACTGTAGATGCTGCTGCTGATGTGCTTGCTGTAGTCCTGTGCAGGTGCCTCTCTTTTCCTGCATGCTCCTCCCTCTGAGCGATAGCGTCGGCAATTTATCCCATTGCTAGCGAGCGCTGCGACTACGCCCTGAGGATTCCTGCCGGATCAGCTTTGCATGCTGCTACACCTACGCTGGGATTCTGCCTCATGAAGTGCTCGCGGATGC
>Ga0307951_1000937_pt1 | contig 17441 bp, 18 predicted proteins | sample OrgLakmetagen374_FD_201842 | JGI IMG/M metagenome (GOLD analysis project Ga0307951, IMG submission 201842) | Saline water microbial communities from Organic Lake, Antarctica - #374 | ecosystem: Environmental > Aquatic > Non-marine Saline and Alkaline > Saline | place: Antarctica: Organic Lake... | reverse complement strand
TTCTGCTGGCAATCCATGTTGTGGCTAAAATGGTTACTCTAATAATCTGGAGCATGCTAAAGAGTGGTCTGGTGTGCACGTGATAATACAGGCACAGCGCTTATATTTAAAGTGTGAACATTCACTCCTACATACCTTGTTGGTATACACAAACACACACACACGAGGGTGCACACTTACCGCAAAGTAAAACAAGCAGCAGGGTGTAAGCTTTCATGCTGCTGCTGCTGCTGCTGCTGTGGCTGCTGTGGCTGCTGCAGTGACTGAGGTGCTTGCTGCTGCTGTTGCGGCTCCTGGCTCTGCACAGCAGCCACGGAAGCATTAGCAGCAGCGGTATCAGGCAGCTTTGTGGGCCTTCGCCTGGTCGGATAATACACCACACTCAGCCCACTCCTTTGCACCTTTTCAGGCCCATATTGTGGAGCGGCCGGCCTTGTTGAGTGGGGACGATGGTGGGCTGCTTGATTTGTTGGAGCAGCAGGGCGGGTGCTTGATGAGGCTGAGGTGCTTGATCGCCTCTTGCCACTGGATTGGTCGTGCGTGTGTTCTGTTGGAGCAGCAGGGCAGATGCTCGAGGCCGAGGTGCCACCCGCGTGCTTATCACTGGGGCGATGCTGGTGTGCCCGTCCTGCCGGAACAGCAGCAGAGTTGCTGCTCTGCAGGGCAGAAAGAGGGCGGCCGCTGCGAACTCTTTCCGAGTGGGAACATTGTTGCTCGTGTGACTGTGACTGTGTACGTCCCTCTGCATCCGTACCCTCTATTGCTTGGCTTTTACCTCTCTTCCCTGCTGTGATCCTCTTGTCGGCTCCATTCCCCCTGCCTGCTGTGGTCAGTGCCCCGTGCTCTATGGGATGCTGACTGCCAACTGCTCGTTCTGTCGAGCTACGATTTGAGTGCTCGTGATCTGCATTCCCTTGGGATACGTCACCCTGCAATGACTGTGGGGGGCTCGCAACCCTGTGGCCAAAAGAGATCAACAAAGATCAGGTGAGGAAGTTCAGAGTTTTTGGGAGAGTGGCAGGTGTCCTTTTGAGGGATCAGGGATCATCTGACTAGAGGAAGCACACGCGTTCTGGTCGGAAGAGCTCAAACTGTCGGTGCTGCTACTGTTGACATCTTGCTAATGGTGTGCTGCCGCTGCAGTACTCAGCTTCTGCTACAACCATTACTCCGTTACTACCATTTGGAATACTAAAACAACCATTGCTCCGTTACTATCATTTGAGTAGCTTCTACTACAACCATTTGCATAGCTTCTGCTACAACCGATGCTTTGTTACAACCATTTGCATAGCTTCTGCCACAACCTTGCTCCGTTACAACCAATTATAACACTCCTCCAGACCTTGAGTCAGGGGATGCAGATCTGCTGCTTGTGTTGTGCCTGTTGTGGTGAAGTGTGTGCGGTTGGTTTGACAAAGGCTTGACAGGGGCGCTTGTGCGGCGGTGTCCGTGTTGCTGCTGACGTGGAGGGGGCAAGATTGGTTGGGGGGCAGGTGCCACGACATCAACACCCAGCAAGCCCCCCTCCTGTGTGTGCATGTGTGTGTGTGTGCATGTGTGAATATGTGTGTGTATATGTGTGTGCATGTTTGTGCATGTTTGTGCGTGAATGTGTGTGTGTGCATGTTTATGCATGTTTGTGCGTGAATGTGTGTGCGTATGAGCAGGGAATAACACAATGGCCAACCTGTGCAGGTGCGTTGGAATTACTGCCAAGGAATTGTACGCCCTTGGGTACACACCGACCATTGTGTACGACCATTGTGTACTACACCGTGAACTACCTTTTCTGCAGCAGTTGAAATGAGGACAAGCCTGCTTCCAACGCACGACTTACATTTCTAGACACGTTATTAGGGCTGGGCAGGGCAGTATATATATGTATTTATATCTACACAATCCTTTCAAACCCATACATATTTCCATGTCCTCCTGTCAGGTTACCGTGCATACAGTGTATGCTCTCTATGATGCATCATGGTCATGCCTATATTACTACATACTACGCCTTGCCTGCATGGCAATTCACTACACTGACTAGGCATCTCCCTCACTGCACTGACTAGGACCCCCTGCCCATCCCTACATACTACGCCTTGCCTGCACTGCAATCCACTGCACTGCACTGACTAGGAACCCCTGCCTACCTCTCCTTCACTGCACTGACTAGAAACCCCTGCCTACTTTCACGTACTACACCTTGCCTGCGCTGCGATTCACTGCATTGAGCATTGCACCTTTTGCACAGCAGCCATCAGAGCGGCCAAACGCTCCAAGTGCTCATCTCGGACGCTCTTCTTGACCTGGGCTGAGGAGGCACATTGCTTCTGTTTTTGGGCCTGCTCACGCTTGTAGGCATCTAGCCGATCGTGAGCTGCTTGCCAGGCCACTAGATCCACTCCCCTGGAAATGTACAGTAGCAATTGTGCTGCTGTTGCGTCAGTTGTCAGTCAGTTGTCGTTTAGTTTTTTTTTGTCGTTCAGTTGTCAGTGTACATTACAACAGTGCAGAGGCAAGTGCCATTGCAAGGTACTATTGCGCTTGCCGATAGTCCATGCCACACACAAATCCACGGTTGGGCACAAGCGCCTGGCTGTTTTTGTGGTGTTTAAGCTAGCTGGCAAATATGAGGCGCGCACACACACACACATACACACACACTAGCACACAATTCCGCTATTGAAACCTAACCGTGTCACACTCATCAATCAGCTGTCATGTGCGCATAGGTTGCACCCAGAGTCATTCCTCCTGCTGTGTGCAAACTGCAACACGTCTAGTCGTACAGGTTGTGTGTCTGTCTAATTGAACAGGTTGCGTGCTCACACACATTTTCATTTTCCACTCGCACAGCATCACACGCCCACGCAACTTCACACACACAAACGAGCGCTTACACAAGTTCAAATCCACACATGCATGCATGCCCACAACACCTCATACTCACACAGGACGTACTCCAGCTCGACTCCCTCCCTCCACTTCGTTGTTAGGCACAGTAGTTTTGTGACGCGTCAGCTGCGGGGTGTGGAGTTGCCCGGACTGCAAAGCGTTCACAAAGCATGTGTGAGAGTGTGATAAAGTGTGCACATGTGTGTGCAGAAGTGTGAGGTGTAAGTAGTGTATGTTAGCTTGACAAACTTAGAATCGGTCTCGTGAAGTGCTAGCTGGGAATCAGGCTACAGATGTATCATCGATCTTGAGGCATGCTAGATGAGGTGAATCAGGCTAAAAACATATAATTACCTTGAGGTTTGCTAGATGGGGTTAATTTGACTTCAAACACTGATGTTGGAAACTGAAAGCTCGTATAATATGCTTGTGTGTATGAGTAGTGAAGAGGTGGCTAAAAAACTAGACTGCGTTTGTTTGGCATAGTCATATGAAAATATGCGGCGGGAGTTTCGGGTTCTGTAACTCTACGTTTAAGCAAGGTTTAGGTAGATCTGTGCGACTTCATGCCAAGTCTCCTAGGCAAAGAGGACCGCCAGCAATTAAAATGCACGTTTCATGACAATATGTGCTTCAATCTACCGAGGCAATGTCATACGCCAAAACGCGCGGTTCACAATGAAAACACTGCTAGTAGCATTGTGGATGTGAAGATCTTCCACCAAAGGGAGCAAATGGTAGAGAGTGGCTGTGCTTACACAGCTTGCAGTGGAAGGGCGTGTGTGGGGGAAAGCACCTACTTAAGAAAAGGCTCACTCTCTTTTTAGGTCCCTGGCTAGTGTGTGCACTAGCTTGGGGTCTTTCCACCTTGCACCAGCCCTCTAGTTGTTAGCCCTCCAACTGGCAGCCCAGTAACTGACAGCACTAAAACTGAGATCAGGTTAGATAGCCCACGCTGTATGCTGTACCTTACGCTGCACGCTTATGCTGTAGGCTTACGCTGTATGCTTACGCTGTACGCTGTACGCTTACGCTGTATGCTTACGCTGTACGCTGTACGCTTACACTTATGCTGTACGCTGCACCTTTCCTTGCTGCACGTTGGTTACAGTGGTTCCTACCGACTAAATCTTTACGTTTGCCTCGACTTACTCGGTAATAATTGCGCTCACTCTGGTAACTTTCCTGTTCATTTTGACTCAGCTGAAGGATTTGGTGAGCAGCACCGTCCAGACCACTTTGGTTCACTTGTAGGAATGTATGGAACTCACTTGTGTCTGTGTTAGGTGTCTGTGTTAAGCTCACTTAAATTATCATGTGAGACGCACCGTCCAGACCACTTTAATTCACTTGTAGGAATGTATGGAACTCACTTGTGTCTGTGTTAGGCACACTTGAATTATCGTGTGAGACGCACCGTCCAGACCACTTTAGTTCACTTATAGGATTGTATGGAACTCACTTGTGTCTGTGTTAGGCTCACTTAAATTATCGTGTGAGACGCACCGTCCAGACCACTTTGATTCACTTGTAGGAATGTATGGAACTCACTTGTGTCTGTGTTAGGCTCACTTGAATCATCGTGTGAGACGCACCGTCCAGACCACTTTGGTTCACTTGTAGGAATGTATGGAAATCACTTGTGTCTGTGTTAGGCTCACTTGAATCATCGTGTGACTCACTTGAAGGATTGTGTGAGAAACGCCGTCCAGAGCCGTCAGAGGCTCATCCTCAGTCAGTCTGTTCATGTGCTGGTACCATGTGTTGTACTCTGCAGCCATCTCACTGCGTGTTGTGTGTGTGTTCATGCGTGCACAATGCAACTAGCTGCTAGCTCACTGCATGTTGTGTATGTCCATGCACGTGCACCTGCTAGTGTGTCTTGTGTGTATGTGTGTGCGCGTGTGTGTGCTCAGCACACATGTGCAAATCCATGCTCTGCTTTCAGCTCATCGCGTGTTGTTTGTATTTATGCTCGTACTCACGTGTGTGTTTTGTGCGTAAGTGCTTGATAAAAGAGGCCACATGCCTGCACCAAACGTTGCTGTCAGATCACAGATCACAGCGTGTTGAACTTGTTTGTACTTGTACGTGCACGTGTTGGCATATAAATATGTATGTATGTATGTATATATATGATGTATGTGCATGAGTGGGCAAATACACGTAGCATAACATGTAGCCAATTGTGGGTAAGTGTAACGTGGTTCTGCAGTGGGTAGGTGCACGAATGCTCAATTCCTGTATGAACATCGAAGGTTCGTGCAATTTGTTAGGTAGCGTGGTGTGCATCCACGCAAAACATTTCCCAATTACCCTGCCCAACTGTTCCAATAACCTTGTCTAGGTGCATGACACACAAGAGAGAGGCAAGGCAATGAACGATGCTACTCTATCGCTGCATGCTGCTTCTCTATCGCTGCATGCAACCTCAAAGGCAGCAGAAGTCCATGTGTCTCATCACCAGAACCTTGATTTGTGTGCAGCTGACCACTTATAAACACATACACATTCAAATACCTTGCAGCTTCCTCTTTACACGTGCCCTTTTGGTCCTTGATCATTTGCGCTTTCCGCTTGCGAGCATGCTGCGCAGCTGGACCATTCAGTGCCGCACGCTGTTTGCGTGCCTCCCAATCTGCACGCCATGCGTGCGCTGGGATTTGGTCCTGTGAAAAAGTGTGTGCGTGTGTGTGAGAGTGTTTTTGTGAGAGTGCGTGTGAGTGAGTGTGTGTTTACAAGGTCTGGTCCTGTGGGCAGGAGAGTCAGTGGTCCTGTGAAAAAGTGTGTGTGTGTGTGTGTGTGTGTGTGTGAGAGAGTGTGTTTGTGAGAGTGTGTGTGAGTGAGTGTGTGCTTACAAGGTCTGGTCCTGTGAGCAGGAGAGTCAGTGGTTCTGTGAAAAGTGTGTGTTTGTGGGAGTGTGTCTTTGTGGGAGTGTGTGTGAGTGAGTGTGTGCTTTTAAGGTCTGGTCCTGTGGACAGGAGTCAGTGGTCCTGTGAAAGTGTGTGTGTGAGAGTGTGTGTGAGTGAGTGTGTGCTTACAAGGTCTAGCTGGTCTTGGGGGCAGGAGAGTATGTGTTTGTGGGAGTGTGTGTGTGTGTGGGAGTGTGTGTGTGTGTGTGTGTGGGAGTGTGTGCTTACAATGTCTGGTCCTGTGGGCAGGAGAGTCAGTGGTCCTGTGAAAGAGTGTGTGTGTTTGTGAGAGAGTGTGTGTGTGAGCGTGTGTGTGAGTAAGTGTGTGCTTACAAGGTCTGGTCCTGTGGGCAGGAGAGTCAGTGGTCCTGTGAAAAATGTGTGTTTGTGGGAGTATGTGTTTGTGGGAGTGTGTGTGAGTGAGTGTGTGTTTACAAGGTCTGGCTGGTCCTGTGGGCAGGAGAGTCAGTGGTCCTGTGAAAAAGTGTGTGTGTGTGAGAGTGTGTGTGAGTGAGTGTGTGCTTACAAGGTTTGGCTGGTCCTGTGGGCAAGAGATTCAGCTGACCACAGCGCTGTTTAGTCAGCAATATTGAAGGTGCACTTGAACATGTGTACCTAACACGATTTTGAATGAGCAACATTGTGTGGGTATGTGTAAGCGCGCATGTGTGTTTGAATGCGTGCGTGCACGTGCGCACATGCGTGCCTCAGATCTATATATTGAAAAGCAAGGTGCAGAGCAGGGACAGTTGAGCGTCTTGTACGACATCAATGGGCTGCTTCTCCTGTGCTTCCATAGTTTGGGCCTGTCGGGTGTCTTGCGTACAAATAATTGGCTGCATCCCCCCTGTGCCACCACAATTTGGGCTTGTCGGGTGTCTTGCGCACAAATAATTGGCTGCATCCCTTATGCTCCCAGCCTCTGACAAAACCTCAGGGAGACTGTACCAAGATTAAGACCATACACTGAGAAGAGTTCAACAGAAGAGCATGGATCGCAGACACAGCAACAAAGAATGATATGTAAGCAGGCTCCTGACTTTTTTTGCTTCTTTCTGCATTTGCCATACCTGGCACATACAGATCATGTAATATAATAATATAATATAATGATATGTGCATGCATGATATATGCACATCCATGCGCAAACATGTGCTATAGCAGATGCATCCCTGATTGCCTAGTGGTTAGCACTGGTACACACAATGTTTCCTAAAAGGAAGCTGGAGGCAGGAGCCGTCCATTGCCACATTTTACACACTACACACTACACACATCACACGTCACACATCAAATGTTACATGCCACACATCACATGTCAAATATTACAAGCCACATGTTGCATGTCGCATATCACATGTCAAATATTACATGCCACATGCTCACATGCTACATGTCGCATTGCCACGTATCGCACATCACACTTCACACACTGCCTCCTCCCCAATCCACATTACACAAACACGAACAAACACAAACACAGCCGCAAGCCGCACCTTCTCCTTGCTGCTGTCCTTTAAAGCCTCGGAAACAGGTAAGCTATGCAACCTCACCCCCTCTCGCTGCTGCTGGTATTGATGCTCCTGCTGTAGGTACTGTTGCTCTACTCGATCCTCCTGCAATTTCCCTGACAAAGGCCGAGATTGCTTGACTCGTGCTCCCTGCTGCTGCTGATTTGGTTGCTGTTGGTGAGGCCTGTTGTGTGCTCCCTGCTGCTGCTGCTGATAGTGTTGCTGTTGGTGAGGCCTGTTGTGATATTGTTGCTGTTGGTGAGGCCTGTCGTGTGCCGTGGTCAGTGCGGCTTGGCCGCCAGGCATGACGATCCTCCCCACTTTCAGACTACTGCTGCCCCACTTATCAAGCAGAGGGGGCATGCCCATGCGCTTCATCTGTGCTGCAAGGCGTGCCTGCCTGTGGTTGTGTTTGTACGTGTATGCACATGTTATGCACTGTTGTATGAGCGCTGTGTGTTCTGTGTGAGCAAGCACTTGCACCACAGGCAGGGGTACCCTTGTTCTGCCCCTGCGCTGTAGGCAGCAATGACGTGATGATGCTTGCAAGGTCACAACCTAACGATTCCTGCGGTAATTATGAGATGATGTCCATGCGCTGCATCCGTGCTGCAAGGCGTGCCTGCGTGCGTGCGTGCGCGTGTGTGCGTGTGAGTGTGTGCGTGCGTGTGTGTGCAATTCTGTGTATGTCTGTATGTGTGTCACTCAAATGTGTAAATGCATGTTGTATACAGGTGCAGGCTTTTGCGTGTTTATGCATGTGAGAATGTGTGTGCAGAATTTCCTGCGCTTGCAGTAATCTGTGTGTATTTTAAATTCATACCATGAACCACGGGGCAGTTTATGGGCATCACCAACCAAATATAAAGTCTTCTCTCCAACGCGCATCCCGTCAAGTACTCATTTGACCCACGCGTCCACTCACAGCGCATGGGATTTTTCTATTGCACGTATGTAAAGCGGCACTCCTTACCACCAGTTGAACACACACCATCTGTGGCAGCCTTCAAGGGAACAGGAAGCCGTTTTCTGCTGCGAGTGAAAAACGTCAATGTACCCTATTTCCTTTGCCCCACCTGTGGAACACACTTCATCTGACCAGATGAGGCCCCCCCCGGGAACAGGAAATCATTTTTTGTTGCAAAAGTAAAGCGTCTGTGTACTGTGTACCCTACAATCCTAACCCCACCTGTGGAACACCTCACGCCTGCTCTTGCTGACCTCAGCATCCGCCCCAAGTTTTGGTGTCGAGGGCATTTTCGTAGCAGCAGGCGCTGGTATACTAGGGGTAGGGGTCGCACTAGCACTGGGCTGTTGTAGCAAATTCGTATTGTGCGGTGGCATGTCCCTTGTACCAGCACCGCCACCACCACCACCACCATTGCCATCGTGTGATGCCATTCCACCCTTGCCCATGCCCTTGTCACTTTTAGCTTTGCTATAATCTGCCCAGGCCTTGACTCCAGAGAGAGGTATACCAAAGGACGGTGGTACATCAGAGCTACCTACAATGCGCATGTATGTGTGCGTGTTGGTGCATGTTTGCATGCATTTGTAAACATTCGCATGTGTGTGTATGTCTGTACATGTCCACATGTCCATGTGTGTGTGTGTATGTGTGTGTGTGTGAATTTCACTGCAGCCCATCATATGAGATCTGGAAATGACAATTGCACATATGTAGATGGTTGTTTCAATGGCTGTATATACATGTATGAAGTAGGCACACCTCCTTGTCCATGCCCATTTATATATATGCTCATTTTATTATTGGTGTCAACACCCTTTCAGTACACTACCCGCCCCTTACCCACTCTAAAAAAAGTGCTTTAAAAGTAAGGAATTCTCCTTGCATAAAAACATGAACTTGTTCTGTGAATTATACACACGTGGCGCCTACAGAGTAGTTTCAGAAAATTCTTAAACGTACAATCATAATTGATACATATGCACGGTTCAGACCAGCCCTACAGACGTACACAAATTCGTTAGCATGTATGTACCACTTTGACTTTTAACATGCACACGCGTGCGTGCTTTCATACACATACGCATACAAAGATACAAACATACACAGACAAGTATACAAGCAAATCCGCACCTGACAAAGCATCTGCTAAGCTGCGCCCTGGCCGTGCTCCGCTTGGCTGCCTGTTGCTGCTGCTGCTGCTGCTGCTGCTGCTGCTGCTAGGCACATTGTTTTGCTGTGGCAGTTGGTGTTGCTGCTGTTGTGGACGCTGCTGCTGCTGCTGCAGTTGTTGTTTCTGGTGGTGGTGTTGCTGCTGCTGTTGCTGCTGCTGTTGCTGCTGTCCTTGTTCAGCCACACTGCTTGTGCGCTGCAAGAATTTTAGGGGCGCAACAGCTGTCCTGCAGTGTGTTGCAGAGAGCTCTGTGTGAGCTGGCTGACCTCCTGAGTGCTTTCGTAAAAGAGTTGGGCCTTTCAATAGTAAGAGCAAGGTAAAGCGCCTGCACGGTCGATCTGGTTGCAGCATGGTGCTGCTGGTGAGAAATGAAAAAAACAATCTTGACATTGCATCATCAGCTGGTGCCGTTGAAAATTTCCACAGTAGTTGTGCAGGTAGGAGAGGCCAGAGCAGTCCTCTTAAGACTTTGCAGTGCAACAGGAGAATTGTGAAGGCGCCTGGAGTAAAAAAGGGGGCGCAACAGAGTGTTAAAAACTGAGAAAGAGAGAGAGAGAGAGAGAGAGAGAGAGAGAGAGAGAGAGAGAGGGAGGAGTGTGTTCATGATATAAGTTCTTTTGCCCCTTCATAAGTATTCTTGTCCCATGACAAGCTTGTTTGTCCCTCCCTGCCTTTCATTCACGTAGCACCCTTTTTTCATTTGTATAAACTGGGTAGTACTGTATTTTTTGAGGACCTCTCAAAATAAGAGCAGGGTAACAAGGTGCTGCTGCTCCCTGCTTCAGAACAAAAATTACAAGGCAACGTACAAAGTTTAAGTATGCCAGGTACCTATTGTTTATTTTGTATCTCTGAACTTCTGTTGCAGCCTCTATTAAATTGCTTGGCATGCAAACACTGTTACGATCAAGGTCAAGCCCTTGCTTTACGAATGCTTTCACGAGCAGTAGGAAACTTAGTGTGGTGTTCTTTATAAGTCAACATTCCCTCCTCTTCAAACATAAATTTAAAGCCATCCTCAATTTACATCCATCACAAATGCATGCACACACTCACACACATACACACAAGCACACCGACCTCCTGGTGCTCTCATCATCCGCAAAGCCTTGGTAGGGGTCAAATTTTGGTGCAGGAAATGGCTCATCAGGCACAGAGTCAGGCACTGTGTAGTCCCGCTGGTGAGTGGCTTGCCCTCCCTCCCTTTGAAATGTGATGACCTTGAGCTCGTGCATTATTTACGCATACAGCTGCATTTGGCGTTTGATATGCATGCACGTTATTACGCAGCATTAGAGAAGTGGGCTTACGCACCTCATCTTATCACAAGAGCTGATGCAACGTGGCATGTGTCCGGTTGAGTATCAAAATTCAACATGTAAATTAGAATGCGTGTGTGTGCGAGTGTGCGTGTGTGCGTGCATGTGTGTGTTTGTGTGTGTGTGTGTGTGTGCGTGCGTGTGTGCGTGTGTGCGTGCGTGCGTGCGTGCGTGCGTGTGTGTGCGTGTGTGTGTGTGTGTGTGTGTGTGTGTGTGTGTGAGAGTGAGTGTGAGTGTGTGTGTGAGAGTGAGAGTGAGAGTGAGAGTGAGAGTGATAGAGAGAGCGCGTGCGTGTGTGTGTGTATGCCTGTATCCCTACATGTTCTTGTGTATCTTACCGTATACCTTACAACGTTGGAGCCTTACCGCGTTGGAGCTCACATGGTCAAACCTTCGTACCTTTTTACTTTTTGAATGATTCTAAAAATTTCACAATAACATAGGTATTCGGTAAACCTCACTGTCTTTTACACTTCCATACGTTGAATTGCGGTCCGATTTGGAGGAATTTACCAAATTTTGCCTGCTCCCCTATAAAAGCAATGGTTACCATGTGCAGTTTGTGGTGACTTTCACTTGTGGTGCGGGGTCAGAACTGCTCTAAGGCCCCGGTCCCACGCATAATCAATTACGAAATAATCAAACATTTTATTACGCGAATTAAAATAAATCATGTGCGTAATTGCGGCACAAAATAATTAGAGTAATAGGTAATTACGAGATTTATTTAGTACATATTTAGCAGTTTGGGTCCCCATCTACAAGCAAATGGATACCCAACGGCTACTTTTCCTGCTGGCCAGCATGGCCCCCATCTATGATCCTCCTTTTGAGGATCCTCCTTCTTAATTTTCCCCATAGTTAAGTCGAAACTGTATTTAAAAATTTCCCAGAAGTGGACAACTCCCCCAAAATGGACATATTTTTAAATGGTCCCCGCATATGGGCCCCCATATTTGGTGGCACCAAAATGTCCCAGAGCACTTCTGCTTGAGGCTACCATTGGGGGGCACATGACTGGTAAGCCACGGCGTGCACCCCACTTTTTACCACAAAATCTTCATACCAGATCACCCACTGCACCAATCTGGAATATTTTTAATGGACAACCTTATTAGAAAAGAATACCATTGCAACAAAAATGAACTTTTTGGACCCATTCTGCAAGTTTCCAATCGTACTTCAATGATGCCCCCCCACCCTTAATTACGATTTCCCAATTAAATGTGTAATTAATTATGCGTGTGACCGGGGCCCAAGCCTAAAGAAGATGCAACTTATTGATGCAATACCTATCCTAGAAAATTGCATCAAGAAAAGATTGTGCCAGCTTGAATTGATGACCCTTATCTTCTGGACTTGTTAGATTGGTTGATGATTTGAGACACACACTCAAAGATGCTTGATAGGTTTGATTTGACAAAAAGTGAGGAAAAGAAGTCAAGAAGGCCAAAGGTCCAAATAGCTTTTTCATTACTCCTCAGAATCACTGTCGCTGCTGATCACAATCGGGGTGGTTTCCCTCCACGCTCCCTCCTCTTCATTCTCCAACAATTGTAGCGCATCTCTATGTGCTGCCTCTGCTGGTAACACCAGCACAGGCCCCTCTGCTTCCCTTCTCCTCTTCCTGCTTTCCGTGCAGTGCTGCCGCTGCTGCTGCCGCTCCCCTACCTCCTCTACACTGCTGCTGCTGCTGCTGCTGCTGCTGCTGCTGCTGCTGCTGGCCTCCTGCTTGCCTATTGTTGCTGATGCCGATGCTGTTGCAAGGCCATCCGGCTTCGCTGTGAATGTCTGCCTGTCGTATGCCTGCAGACGATGGGTGCAGCAGATGTGGAGGGGCTTTGCTGGATATGACCTGCAGGCCCTAAGGGGAGGGTTCTTTGCTTGAAACAAAATCACGCAACTCTCAACTTGCATACATTACATTTACAACATGGCCATAAACAGCATCCGTACCGAAATAGACAGCCCAGAATCTAGAAATGCCTGCAGCTCTTGGGCCAGCATGCAAGACTGTGGAGATCCTAAGAATGGTGTCATTGCAGTGATCAACCTCGTCTGCCAGTTTTGTTGTGCGCCCTGTGTGTGTACGTGTGTGTTGCGTGTGCATGTCCGTGTGCTGCAATGCCAGGTCTTGATATTGATATTTGCATGGAATTGTGTTACTGTCGCCATCTCACCCCAAAGTCTTGTGTGGCAAATTCAGTCAGTTGCTCCCCTTTGATGTCAGATTTGCTAAAAACTGGCTGCTGCTGCTGCTGCTGCTGCTGCTGACCCTGCAATGACTCTTTGTAATGGGAAACAACATGGGGGGAAGGAGGAGGAGGAGGTGGTAGTGGTTTCTGCTTCGACACTGCCAATGCAGGGCCCTTCAGCACTTGAGGTGGCGGGTGTGGGTGGGTGTGGGTATGGGTATGGGTACGTGCACCGGTCTGAGCATGGGAGAGGTTGGGTGTGAATGCTGCTGCTGGTGGTGTTGCTGCTGCTGCTGCTGCTGCTGCTGCTGCTGCCACACCTCCAAAAGAAGGAGCAGAGTAATACGCTCCTGTTGCATTGGGATTTACGCCAGAGAGCTTGCGCTTGTTGCAGTGTCTGTCTGCAGGCCTGGACGAGGTCAGCAGAGAGCCCCAAGCAGCAGCCATGATGAGGGACACGTCCTCCTCCAGCAGAAGTGCCTGTGTCATGAACGCAACAAATCGTGATTGAGTACGTGCGTTATGCGTCATGCATAGCGTAAGCACCCAGCAGCATTGACGAGGAACACGTCCTCTTTTAGGGAGCGGAGCGCCAGCTGTACATTTATCAGATCTATATATTGAACTTTGAATATGTACACCACAGTGCCATGATGACAAAGGGCACATCCTCTTCCAGCACAGAAGCGAAGGTGAATTTATTGCAGCGGGGGCACCCGTTGATTGTGTGCGTAATCTTGTGCCACAGATACCTATCAGGCCTGTTTGCACCCAGCAGAAGCGCTTTTTGCCTAGATTGCAAAAAAGGCACCCGTTACTTGTGTGCATGACCACGTGCCACAGATCCCTATCCACCCTGTGCCTGTAGCGGAAGCGCGGTTCTACGTGGCTGAGATACCACACTCTGCTGAATGCGTGCTCGCCTCATGGCCGCAACAACAATTTAGCAGTAACAAGTTATTGCCTGATCACTGATCACACACCACACAAGTGCGTAAGACCCAGCTCACACTGTGCACGTCCTCGGCCAATCCGCAGGATTTATTGATGCAACTTCCCTTGTGCGACAACACCGCTAGTTTCATAATTAAATTTCGTTTCCTATTTCACCAGGGACCCAGCGTTTCAGGAAAAATAACGAAGCACACTCCCACGCAAAAAAATTTCGCTCACCTGCAGCTCTCGCTCCAGCCTGCACGCAAAGAGGTATAAGGTATAAGTAGGGTTAACAAGGACCGTATATATGCACTGTATATGGCCGTATAATTGATGAAATCCCTGCCAAAAGTACCGTAAGCACACTATATCTATACGGTTCTGGCCAACCCTAGGTATAAGCAATCACAAATAGGCACCTACACCGACACAGGGCAGGGATGGTTTGAGAAAGGAGTAGAGAGGAAATGCATGCAACTATTTACTAAAGGGACGTACAGAGCCTCTAAACAGACACCAGCTGATCAGGTGGCACTTTTTTTACGTTGCAAGCAGATGTAAGGTGATATATTATTAATGTACTATGTTACTAATGTACGACGTCCATGCAACATTAACGTTCACTGGTCAGCATTAAATGTCTGCAATCCATGTGAGCAAGCATTTTAGGTGCAGGTCACTTTCTGTGGCATCTTATTTGCTTAGTTGCAGCGTAGGATCACACGCATAGCCACCTCCCGCACTGATGGTACATTCACACGTTCAACACGCACCCACCATTGCTTAGCCATTGGGTCATCCAGGTTGCGTGGCTGCACCTTTGATGCTCTCAACCTCCTTGCACTACTGCCGGAAATGCCATTCACACACTCTCCACTTAATTGGTGCTGCTGCTGGTGCTGGTGCTGCTCTTCTTGCTGCTCCTGCTGCTGCTGCTGCTGTGGTGGTATCAGCAGAACGGGCATAGGTGCAAGTTGCGCGGAAAGTGTGTTTGCAGTCCTCTCCTCATTCTTTGCGTCCACCTGTGTTTGGGCTGAAGGTCCTGATGGTCCTGATGGTGCCTGACAGACCGTGTGTGAATAGATTTTCTGGGAGTACTAGAACATGTATACCAATGCATTTTTGAGTGAATGTATGTACACACACAGACACATGTGTTGGGTACCAGGATATTTGTAACACAAGTATTTAGTGTTGGAATTGTGACTCGCACACACACGCACACGTACACACACATACACACACATACACGACTTTGCTGTCAAAACTTGTGTGCCAATATTTCATGCTGCGTGAGGATGCAAACAGGTGCGCACCTCACTTGCCAATGAGCGAATTCAAGAACCATACCTGATAGGAATAAACTACTCCTGTTACCAACTCATACGCATATCACATCGAACACCTAGCATGCACGTTAATGTGTCAGAAAGAGGTGCACACAGACGCCCCACCACCAGCACCATACAATGGCCTCACCTGCTCAATGCTGCGGAAATACACACTGCGCCGCCTGCGCTGCGCAGCTGTCAGTGACATGGAGTGGCCCACAGGCACTGGCTGGTTGGCAAACGCAGGGTCTACCCAGGCAAACCTGTGTTTTTTGAGCACGGGTGCAAGCAAAGCAGTGTTTTGGACACAGTGTGTGCATACAAAAGCACGGGGTAGAGCAGCATGCGCGGGCTCATTAAGGCAAACATATCTCATGTGGCCATACGTGCAGGAATTTCAACACATCACGAGTTGCGTGTGCTTAAAAAAATGCTCATCGGCATACGCAGGAAACCTTGTCGTTTACGCACAAGTGCAAGCGATGGTTAAGCAGAGACTCCCTTTTCGGGAGATCGGGAGATGGCAATTGACTGGTTGGCACGTGCAGGGCCACGCCCACTCATCATGCCTGTTGCCCGTGTGGCTAGACACAAAGAACACGCACCACATAAATATAAAGGTAAGGAAAAAAAACGTTAGAAGAGAAGGCAGGCTAATAGGCAACATAACGTGGGAAAGAAGAGCGGTTGTGAGGACCAAGGAAATGAAAAGATGGCAATTTATAAAATGCAAATAAAAAGCATGACTGACATGGGTGATATCACTTTGCTGCAAGAACGGGAGTTCAAATATTACACGCTAAGTTCGGCGGTTTTCTTTGTGCTCAGTGGGTTCGGCTGTGCAACCTGCGCACGGCGTCACACTGATGGCCAAACAGACCTCTCACACTGATCTGTGCCAGCAATCACTTCAACCTGGTGTTTGCACCTTGAACGCTGCATGCTTCCTATGTGCTTCCTGGTTATCAATAGTTAACCCTCATTCTCTCAACTCATCACAATCTAATATTAGTAACGAAATAGAGGTGGTGCTGAATTTTCTGCACAGGCTACAGGTGCAGGGATCGTGTCAGGGCTCAAATAAGTGCGCTGCCTAGTCACAATCCCACCGTACAGCAAAACACAGAGGTTGCATCCTAAGCACACAGCCCATATTGTATGGCGACCTTGTTAATCGAAGCTAGATCAGTGCCCTATTCATCATCGCTGCGTTGGCTAGGAGGTGCATGCACAGCAGAGGAAAAAAGGATCGCAGGTCGTGGCAATGACGCATTACCACGTCTGCAACACGCCCATGTAAAAGCTGAATCCACACTTCTGCGATGTGCAGGTTTGCTCGTTGCGGCAGATGCACATGTCTCCCTCATCCAGCAATCGGTGAGAGAAACAAAAAAACGAAGCATAACTGCAAATAATTGACTGCACCCGAGGGGCACAGCAAAAGCACCACTTGAGTGCCTAACGTTCCTGAATGGATAAATTATACAAAGCTCCCTTCCTGAAGCGCAGACAAGAAAAACAGACAGCAGGGTCGTTTGTATACATGAAACATGAAATACATCATGTTCACCTGAACGCTTGGTCTACGCAGTCGTACAACACGGCTGTATAGTGCCCTCTACAGCATGGACAAGCGAGCTTTTGATTTGGGGCGGTGTCTGATCGGTGTCTGATCTGGCTGTCGGTCCAGCGTTGAATACACTGATCACATTCGCAGGAGAAAGACGTTGGTTAGGTCCAGCACATTGCACATTACCATGCACACACTTCTGTATTCAGCTCCAGTGACGAGTGACGAGTGAAGCAGCCTGCCGTAATCTACTGCAACTCAGTGCCGCAACTCTACCTTACCTCCAAGTGGAAGCGGTGGAAACAGGGTAGAATGAATGCCTGAATGTATATACGTGTGCATGCAGGTATATCTGTACGTGAGTCTGTGTGTATGTGTGTGTTTATGTGTATGAATGTGTATGTGTGTGTGTGTACGTGTGTGTGTGTGTGTGTGTGTGTGTGTGTGTGTGCGTGTATGTGCGTGTGCGTGTGCGTGTGCGTGTGCGTGTGCGTGTGTGTGTGTGTGTGTGTGTGTGTGCACGTGTGTGCGTGTGTGTGTGTGTGTGTGTGTGTGTGTGTGTGTGTGTGTGTGTGTGTGTGTGTGAGTGTGAGTGTGTGTGTGAGAGTGAGTGTGAGAGTGAGAGTGAGA
>Ga0307951_1000935_pt1 | contig 17452 bp, 17 predicted proteins | sample OrgLakmetagen374_FD_201842 | JGI IMG/M metagenome (GOLD analysis project Ga0307951, IMG submission 201842) | Saline water microbial communities from Organic Lake, Antarctica - #374 | ecosystem: Environmental > Aquatic > Non-marine Saline and Alkaline > Saline | place: Antarctica: Organic Lake... | reverse complement strand
TTTTTTGGGGTTGGGGGGGGGGGGGGGGGGGGGGGGGGGGTGGGGGGGGGGGGGGGGGGTGGTGGTGGTGGTGGTGGTGGTGTATGTGCTGCCTTGTGTGTGTAATGTGCAATGTGTAATGCATTCTAACACATAACGGTGCATGAACACGGACAGCACTGCAGGCTAGAGAAAGCACCATCTGCCCACATCATTCATAGATTGCACGAGTGCTCACCCATGAGTCGTCCGTTGTGCACTCCTCACACCTCCATCCCAAGCTACAAATGCTTCATGGCCGTATGAAAAGTGTACATTTTGACACCATTAAAGAACTAAAAAAAAGTGGTGGTGTTTTCACAAATAACGTTTTGAAACCTGCTTTTGCCTTGTCCCTTGCGTATCGGTTCTTTTATCTACACAACTGAAAAGGCCGCACTGAACCACAGCATGGACGTAACGTGCTCAAAGTAGTTCTTTTTTTTTGCTTGCCTGCATGTCAAAGTTAGGCACAAACAATGTGTAAGGGTGGCCAGAACCGCACATTTACACCTTATTTTGTCAATGTGGGTAGGCCAGAACCGTACGTATACACCGTAATGCACCGTATACAACCGTGTATTTGGTGATTTCCCTGCCAAAATACTGTATACACACCGTATATACATGGTTCTGGCCAACCCTATATATCTGGTGATTTCCCTGCCAAAAACACCAATTACACATTGTATATGGTTATGGTTATGGCCAACCCAAAAAATGTGACATGTGTCAGAGGAGTGCGCTATGCTGAGGCAGTGAGCACTCAAAGAACAACCAACCACATCGCGGACACAGCATTCTCAAGGGCAGACTGCATTTATCGCTTGCCTGCAGGCCATCATAAAGCACTTGACAAGGATGGAATGCAAATGGCTGAAAAAGCACTCTCCCAAGGAGCTGTCGCAGCTGGCCCTCACGTTCTCCGATGCAGAGGTCACGAATGAGCTCCTGTTTGCGTACGTTTCAAAGGTACGAGCTCCAGTTTGCAGATGACGCGCAAAGGAGATTTGTATGTCGTCAAATTCATGTGTGTGTTTCTCGCGTGTGCTCATCGCCCCACACGGTTGCAGGTGCAGGGGATGGGGTCTTGAAAGATAATACGAGCATCAGGTTAAATGCTGCAGAAGCTCCACTTCAATGCACCATGGCAATTCGCCCCTCTTCTCTTTTTCTTCTCCACTGCTTAGTCTCGACCCTCTCTTCTCTACTGCTTAGTTTCGACCCTATTTTTCTGCACTGCTTAGTTTCCACTGCTTAGTCTCAACCCTCTCCTCTTTAGATCGAAATGTGAATAACAAATCGCACTCCTCTTTCTACCATCACGCACTCTTGGCATCTCTTTCAAAACCCACACGTCCGCTGCATCCATTCCCATTCCATCTTCATCACGCCCGCCCCTCTCACCTCCTCCCTCCAACACAACATAGGTCCTTGCACACAAGCTTGACCAGCTCAACCTCACCGACCTCGCAATGCTGACCTCAGCAGTCGCAGCCCTCAAAATCCGCAGCATCCCCCTCCTCTTCACCCTCACTTCAGCTGTGGACAGCTGTTGCGCGCCCCCAGCTGCTGACAGCTGTGTCACGCCCTCAGCTGTCGGCAGCCGCCACACAGAGCCCCAACACATTATTAACCAGCCCTCGTCTACCACCGCCTCTAATCCACCCTTGCCCTCTATTCACACACCTGACCACCTCCAAGCAGCCCCACCCACCCACCCATCCCACTCACACTATTCTCCCCCACCATATCCCTGGCCACCCACGCCCCTCCCGCTCTCCCCTGTACGCGCACGCACGGACGATGACAGCAAAAAGCTGCGTACACTTTCCAACCTTGCCTGGTCCTGTGTGAAGCTGAACTGTTTTCAGGCACAGCCTCTTGCCGCTTCCGTGTGCGGTGCAGCAGAGGCGATGTTAAAGGGGGAAGGGATCCACGACCAGCTGAACACGAGCGCAGATCTGCAGCATCAGCACCACCACCACCATCACTACCACTACCACAACCAGCAGCAGCACCAGCAGCAGCAGCTGCAGCACCAACAACAAACAGGCGGGGGTATTCAGCAGCATTCCCACCAGCAACAACACACAGGCAGTAATATGCAGCAGCAACAGCAGCAGCGGCAGCAGCAGCAGCAGCAGCAGCAGCAGCAACAACAACAAATAGACAATGGTATCCAGCTGCAGCAGCAGCAGCAACTTGACGCGAGCCATGCACAGTTTTCAAGCATTGTGCTGTGCCTGGAGCAGCCCGTGAAGGGGCCCCATGGATGGAGATTGAGAGGGGGAGGACTGCTTGAGATCAAATACCTGCGCTCCCTGCTGTGTGCAGCGGTATACTATCGGTAAGTGGCCTTTGATGGATTTTGGATTTTGCGTGCAAAGTTGAGGAGGCGGATTGTGACGACGGCAAATCTGCTGTGTGCATTTCAAACCCACTAGGAGTATTCCACCATCCATTGGAACACTGCCACCATCCACTGGAATACTGCTACCTATCACAATAGCTCTATCCTCTGTTGAATCATCCAGCCTGCTCAGCAGTATATGCCCCGCCAAGCTAGCCTGCACCGTCTACCCCAAACGTGTTGTGATTCAGTATTGACGCTTCATGCTTAACACTTCATACATGTTTCATGTTTCATGTTTCATGTCATGTCTCTAACATGTCATGCTAGCTGCAGCCATTCCATTGCCCCCTTGCAACAACACATGTGCACATACACATACACACACGCACACACATACGCGCGCATACACACACACACTTACACACACCACAACAACAAACCACCTGCCCCCACACTGCCAACCCATCCCAGGGTGGACAGCCCCACGCTTGTCTCCCTCGGTCTAGCGGCCCTACAGAGATCATCTCCCGCCCAACTCAAGCACCAATGCAGCCTCACCTCGTTAGTCAACCTGCTGCGCATTTTAGCAAACCCCCCCAGCCCTGTATGGCCACCCCCCTTCCAGGAGCACCACTCCCATCCCACCCAAGATCCGCGAGCTTGCCCACAGTATTTGCGCCCATCCCCACCCCACACCCCACACGACATCTCAACGTCAAATTTCTCGTCCAACCGGCAGGCCAGCAGCTCAAGCACACTCTCATCGGTTCAACCATCCAGCACAAACAAGCGGCCCTCAGCACCTACACACACCTCCAGCAAGGCGAGTGCACACTCGCCTGCTCCGCCAGCTGATGTAGGTGGCAGGATCTCACCTTTCCAGCCTGCAAAGCAGCCAAGCTCATATCCAAGCATGGACCTGAATCTGCAAAACATCGCCCTTGGGCTGCATCCAAACGAGCCTGGGGCGGAGACGGGCTCAGATCTGGAGGGCCTTGTGCAGGTGAGATCGCAATTATATGATGTATGCATGTTACGCAGGAAGGTGACGTGCGGTGCGCTGCCTTACCTGCCTGTGTCACCTCCCTGCCTTATGTTCCTGCTCTACCTGCCTGCCTTACCTGCCTGCTTTACCTTATTGCTTTACTTTCCTGCAATACCTGCCTGCTTTACCTTCCTGCATTACCTTCCTGCTTTACCTGCCTGCTTATCTCCCTGCCATACCATCTTGCTTTACTTCCCTGCATTACCTTCCTGCTTTACCTCCCTGTTTCACCTGCCTGCTCTACCTTCCTGCGTTACCTCCCTGCCTTACCTGCCTGCTTACCTCCCTGCCATACCATCTTGCTTTGCCTGCCTACTTTACCTCCCTGCATCACCTCCCTGCCTTACCTTCCTGTGTAGCGTGAGCTGCGTAGTGTGAAAAGCGCGACATCCTGCCCCACCTCCCTGCTTTACCTTCCTACGTAAACGTGATGTACTTGTTGCGGCAAAAGGAGATGGCTCATGCTGCGTTAACCACCTCCCTACGCAACCTTCCTGCGTCACCCCCCTCCCTGCTTAACCTTCCTGCATGAAGTGCACTGTGTTACCACCATGGCTAGTTCGCCTCTTGCCTGATAGAGGAGGAACGAGGCTAGACATTTTGTTGACAGTTTTGTTACTGACATCAACTTTTGTGTGTAACTAAGGCCTCCTTCAGGCTCCCAATCACAATGTTGACAATCCACCTGCAAAAGTCTGGGCAAGCCAAGCAGGACTTTTAGATGATTATTCGAAGTTAATTTGGATCAGGGGTCTTGGGCACATCAAGCAAGGTCCTCCATGCAAACAGCAGGTTTTCAATCTCTGATCGAGCAGAAAATTTTGAAGCTTACTAGAGCATTCTTGAGCAATAAGTTATCGAGCAAACAGCTGAAAGGGCAGCGTAGCCACACAGCCCTGCCAACTTCAATTATCAGACATTATTGTGGATCCAAGGCAAAGCAAGAGGTCGATTCAAGTTTGGAGTATGGCTATGGTCTTTGGTTAATGGCTTAATTTAAGTAAGTTTGGCTTAATCGTATTTCGAAGGTTTAGTATACAACGGTGTTTTTATGCAATGATCTGATAAATTACCTGTTGCTGCTATCTCCATACGTAAGGCCCACATTATGAAAGCACCGCGCCAATCAAAGCGCCTTCGACGCCCACATAATAAATAATGATGTAATGTTGTTGGTTACGCTGTTTGTGAATACCAGTAATGGGTGCTTTGGTCCTTGCTTGGTCTTAGCAGGAACTAGGAAGGGTTCCTGCAGCTTGTGAGGTTGAGCATATTGAGTTGGATGGTTTTTTAGCCGTGAAGGCGGATGCTGTACAACAAAAGTGTTCAGTGTTGACACGTAAGTGTTCTGTATTGATATTGATGTGGAGGATATTTGTATTTAGTTTTCTCGCTTTTTCGCCCGTTGCAGGTCCTTCTCAAGTTCATCCGATCTGTGCATGCGGAGCTGGGACCAGATCTGTCAAGCACCGTCCTGCAGGTTGGACTGCAACTGCATCTGTCGTTGAACTCTTCTGCATATCATTCATATGGGGTGGAATGTGCTTTGTGCACGTGCACAGGTGCGTCTGTGAGTGCGGGCGTGTTTATGTGTTCCTGTGTGTGTTTGTGCGTGTTTGTTGTTAGTGGGGAGGGCACTTGGTGAGCAGAAGAGTCTGTCAAACTATTAAATGAAAGGCAGAAAGAGTGGTAGTACGTGAGCACACAAAGGCTCATACTATGAATGCTGTGTTAAAAAATGGACTTCCTTGCCAAACCTATGCTTGAAACTGGCAAATGAGATTTCCTGTTACGTGCAATAATTACTCTTGCAATCAGCCGGTAGGGATTGCACATGCACGCACACACACACTATCACACTCGTACGCAAACACACACTCACACACAAATACATGCACACACACGTACACAACACATGCAATGCACGCAGTCCCTAGCAGCCCTCAGGATTCAAGACCATGCCCTCTTCACCTCTATCCTCAGCAAAAACCTCCCCCATTGTGCGGCAATCGTCGGCAGCTCCCCCACCCCATCTATTGTGCCCCGGGAACACACTAGGAGCACAGTGTACAAGGACAGATGCATTCCACAGATGCATAGCAAGCCCTCCATCATTGCAGCAAGTGCAGCAGCACCAACCACCATGTCTGGTGCAACCGAATCTTCCACCACAAGCACAGCTGCTGCTCATTCCCTTAAATTTTCAGAATCATGGAAGCTCAGCCAGCTGGACGACAACCGCAGTGCTGGGTATGTGGGTGGCAGCAGCAGCAGCAGCAGCAGCAGCAGCAGCAGCAGAATTGACAGGCTCGACAAGGCCAGCATCAACGACAAAGGCAGCACCGACGCAGCTGCTGCTCGTCCACTCAAGTTCTCAGATTTGTGGAAGCACGGGCAGCTGGGCAATGAGCACAGTGCTGGGTGTGCAGGTGGCAGCAGCAGCAGCAGCAGCAGCAGCAGCAACCGTAGACGTGAACGCCTGCGTGAGACTGGCGGCACTGAGAAAGAGGACAGCAGCTGCAGCAGCAGCCAAGTCAGGGACAGGGCCTGGAGCAGTGATAGTAGCATCGACGCCACCAGCGACGTTAGTTATCGCAGCAGAGAGTACCATCGTAATAGCAGCAATAGCAACAACAGCAGCAACAGCAGCAACAGCAGCAACAGCAGCAACAGCAGCAACAGCAGCAACAGCAACAGCGGCAGAAACAGCAGCAACAGCAGCCCTGATACCATGGAGCCGCATGTGGCGTGCCAGATGTTGTGTGCCCTGGCTGACCTGCAACACGACAACCGTGGGTTCGCGCATTGGCTGGCCGCACAGGCGCTGCAGGTGAGAAATGATCGCACTTTGCGGGGGTACAACAGATGAGAGTGCGGAGCTGAAATGTGTGTGGATGTTTTTGAAAGGCAGAAATGACGGCAAATTCATTTCGTGAACCAGCGAGCGGCCCTGCCTGACCTGCGGCACGACATCTCTCAGTGAGTGTGAGTGTGTGCAAGTGTGTGCAAGTGTGTGTGCAAGTTCTTTGGGCTCAGGCAAAGTGCAGGGCCGCATGTGCAGGGCCGCATGTGCAGAGCCGCACGTTTGTCGGCCGCTTGGCCGCCCAATGCTGAAGTTGAGGAAGCGACGCACTTTTTGAACACGCGCAGCATTGATCTACTACATCAACGCATTGACGTGTTGTTTAAAGATATTTGAGAATGGTATCCGTTTGCCTTAGTTTGCATGCCTACGTGTGCTGAAGGGTTGTTAACAGATGATTAATGAGTCAAAGTAATGACACTTTTTTGTAATAGAGGATTAGGACCCCCACAAATGCAAACACAACCACAGACACACATACACACATACACACACGCACACTCGCACACACACGCACACACTTGCACACACACACGCAATACGTCCAGGGTGGTGCGCGTGAGCCCTCTTTCCACCCACAGCAGCTGGCCAGTCTGGCATGCGCGTTGGCTAAACTGCAGGTCAGCAAAACGTGTCAGCGTGCATTGAAATCAATCTTGTGCTTTCCTGGACATTGCAAGGATCGCACAGATTGTTCGAGGATTGAAGTTCTGTGTCGGTATCGATGTTTCCCAGCAGGAAGTGCCGTGAGTCTTTTTCTTGGGTAAGCTTTGCTATTGTGCTGCTGCTTCACACATCTCACTACATGTGAAAAGGAGCAGATAGCTCTTCACATCTCACTGCATGTGAAAAGGTGCAGATAACTCTTCACATCTCACTTCATGTGAAAAGGAGCACATAACTACATGTGCTGCTTCACACCTCACTACATTTAAAAAAGGAGCAGAAATCCCCAAGCAACAGCTTGTGAAAAACACTCCCACTTTTTTGTAGTGTGACTGTTAAAAGGCTGCAGCCTTCGTTCACGCAGACTCTGAGCAATACAGTGTTTCAGCACAGCTGGCAACAAACACGCTTTCTGCTAGAAGCACTCTTCCTTGTGAAAGCACTCCCCCCCCCTTCTAATAACGCTCATCCCCTTGAAAACGTGCCAACATGCAACCTAAAACGTGCCAGCTCGCAACCTTTGCTGCACTTCACCCTCGCATGGGACTGGGGGCAGCGTTGTCAGTGTTGAGGGGGGGATGCTCGCCCTTGCAAGCAATCCCCTGCGTGTTCTTTGAGTGCTTTGGCATGGCATGGCATAGACTAGAAGTGCCAGCCCCTTTTATTGGTACCACCGGCCCCTTTTTTGGTACCACCAGCCCCTTTTATTGGTACCACCAGCCCCTTTTTTGGTACCACCAGCCCTCTTTTGGTACCACCGCTGCTGCAGGTCATGGAGCCTTGGGCTTGGGAGTGTCTTGTGGGAGCCATTAGCACATCTGCACACGTGCATAAGCTGCAAAGTGTACCTCTCAACCAGTGGGGCCCTCAGCAAGTCACGCAGGTGTGTGTGTGTGTGTATGTCAATGTGTATGTTTGCATGTGCATGTGTGTATGTGTATTTGTGCATGTGGATTAGTGTGGGGCCCTCAGCAAATCACACAGATGTGTGTGTATGTGTATGTGTATGTGTGAGTGAGTGTGCATGTGGGTTAGTGTGGATGTTGGTGGTTTGAGTGTGGATTTGAGTAGCTTGTTTTGCGTGTTGTGTGTGTTTGTGTGAGTGTGGTTCTGCGTAGGTTACGTATATGTGTGTGTATGTGTGTGCGTGTGCTCATTGGAAGCTGCTGGTGGTGTCTTGATGTTGGTGGAGTGTCAGTAGGTGGGCGCGCACTTTCCAAGAATGACTGAGGCCACAAGCCCATGCTACACACCAACAGTTTGAAGTAACGCATGTACATGTTCTTGCCACCACGCCCCAGAAAATTTCATGGTATGCAAGAATAATTTGATCACCACCAACCCTAAGTTCCTGTCAACATACCTGCAAGATCTAGAGTTACGTATAACAAAATTGATGATTTGATCTCGCCACCAGGAGGCGTCAGGAAGCATAACTTTTGGACGGCATGTGTCAAATCGATTAAAAATAATATATTCGAAATCCTGACGTCAAGAGCTATCAATTGGTGTATATATGAGTCGAATCCAGGAGGGAAGGGGTGGGGTGGTTCCCCGACGTGGTTTTAGTTTTTTGGGGGGGTCTCCAGTTTTTTTCTGGGCCACTCCCACAGAATTTTTAACATATCATCGGAATCCTCAGCTCAGGCCCAATCAATTGCCACTCTTTTTGAGCAAATTGAGTAAAAGTGGGGTCTGTGTACATGTCCAAAAGTCAGAGGCACAAGCGCTCCGGTGCAGGCCGTGGGGTGAGTCAAGCCAATGGAGCAGCAGTTCACTCCAAACTTCCAGGATTGTGCCAGCATGAGATAGTCAGTGGAATTTTGGAAAAAAGGAAGCAATGTGGGACTGTGCAAGCCAGTTATGGGTGCCTGGTAGGTCACGTGTGCATGGGCGTCCGTGTCTCAGTTTTTGCCCCATTACTCTGCAACACGTTAGTTCCAGATCTTGATGAGTATGCAGATGGATGCAGAATTCAAAAAGGAGCAGAATGGTACCCTTTTTGTTTGGGTGGGGGCACTGGAAGGGGGGTTTGGGGGGTGGGTGGTCCCTCAGGGGTGTCCACCCCAAAAAGTATACGTGCCTTCCAAAAAAAAGTTGGACGCCTCCTGTCGCCACCCTCAAAAAACGTGGTGCGCAGAGCACACGAGGTTGTGAAGAACAAGGTAAGATGCAAAGCTTGTGCAGGTCCACTTGGGTTTGCTGCATGAACTGTGCTGCTGTCCTGGCCAAATTATACTTATGCTCCTGGCCACCTGCTTAAGTTTGTAGGAATGGTGATATTCTTTACGTACGGTAAAATCAGAAATATGGTGCTTGCTGCTGGTTCTCATACAATGCACGTGCGGTCACAGGTAATGTGGGCGTTGGGAGAGGCGTACCCCGGAGATGGGGTGGCCCGGCTGCCAGGCTGGAATGCAGCGGTTCAAGGCTTGCTGCGCTTCGTGGAGGTGAAGCTGCCACTCTTGACGCCACGCCAGCTGCTGGTGATCATGCACAGCATTGCGCGCGTCAGGTGCGCGTGCTTGTGTGCAGGCACGTGATGTGTGTGTGCGTGTGTGTGATATGTGTGTACGTCATTATGTTTGTGTGTGTGAGCGTGGGCGTGGGCGTGGGCGTGGGTAAGGGCATGGGTGTGGGTGTGGGTTTGGGTGAGAGTGTGCATAAGTTATGCAGCTCTTGAACATGAGCGTTTCTCTTAATATCTATATCTGCGCTCTGCGCTCCTCTTAATATATATACATTTCATATTTTCTTCTTTAGAGGCGTGCAGGTTCCGTGCTGGTCCAAGATCTGATGTCTGCTTGCACGTTGTTGTTGATAATTTCATGCTCTCACTTGTTTGCGTGGGGAGTTGCTTACAATTTCTCACAGAGCCCTCTGCATTTCGCTGTATGCTTAACAAAGCCTGCATATTTTGTGCTGTCTGACGTGTATGAAATGCGCATCATCGGTGCAGGTGTACGTTGCCTGCCAACATGCCTGGTCTGGACAGCCTAGCCCTGCTGGCATCCAGCTGTGTAGAAGACAACGCGTACAGCACAGATGAACTGCTGGTCCTGCTGTGGAGCTCCGTGGTGGCAGGGCACAGCAGCCATGTCTTGTACGACGCTATTGCGGTGAGCGTTTGCTGGGTGAAGTGTAGGGTGCATTGACAGACACCCTGGACCAGGCAAACCCACATGCTTTGATTCATCACACATCGCAGGAGGCTCTGCTCCCTGCAGTGGACAGCTTGGAGCTGAAGCACGCTGTCCTAGCATCCTGGTGCTACCTCCGGCACGCCAATTACCTTCACCCCCTCCTCACAGACCGCCTGCTGCACCGCTGCATTGCCCTCCTGAATGGAGACAGCGGTGGTGAGCGTACTGTTGCACAGAGGGCGAGGCAGGGGCGTGGCCACGTTGTAGCAGTTGCATCTCGATCATGGGAGGGCATCAACCTCCACATTTCAGGGGAGCATCGTGAACCCCACCCCTACAAAGCTTGCTTGCACCAGCAGGACCCTCACCATCCTCCAGAGCCGTCTGAAAATCACCATCACCAGCACCTTACTCTGCTGCACGATTGCCAGCCCCAAGATTACCAGCCCCAGCAGCACCAACAACACGACCAACACCCCCAGCACAAGCAACACCCCCAGCACCACCAGCATCAACCCCACTCCCCACCCTGCCCGCAGCAGCAGCATGACGTTGTGCTGCTCCTGACGCTAGCGGCCAGCTTTGCCAGCAGCCATGAGAGGCTCTCCGATGTGCAGCCCCTGTTTTCCAGCATTGCCGCACGCGCGGCCCACATGCAACAGAGCGGCCCCCTGGGCGCAGCAGAAAGCGGAACGCTCACGCACTTGCTCGCTATTCTAGACACCTCCTCCTCCTCCTCCTCCTTCTCTTCTGTCTCTGCCTCTTGCTCTGCCCTGGGGGAAGATGCTAGGAAGCTAGGAGGGGTTCATGCCTTGGACAGTGATGGAAGAAGGAGAGGGCAAGTTGCGTACCCCGCCCTCCCTCTCTCACTGAGGCTCACTCCAACGTATCCAACGTATCAAGAGATCACAGGACCGTTAGCGTGGGGCGATGATTTGTGCTCTCGCTATAAGCAGTAAACAGGAAGGGGATGGAGGAAAAGAGTACGAGAATGTGATCGGGCTGAGAGTGTTTCTCACAAGATTGCGCAGCAACGGAGACTAGCTACAAGCATATCTGACACATCAATATGCTTTTGCTTCTCTAAAACAATTCGGCAAGTATTGAGTATTAATGTTAAGGAGCAACCTACGTTGCACTTTTCTTTATTCGTGCTAGCTGTGTTATCAATATCAGAAGAATTTTCCTTTCTTACGCATACCACTACTGAATCATAAGCTCACAAACAAATTATACCATCAGATATGTGGTGTTAAGGCCGAGGTTTTGCGGGTTTTACCGAAGCAGGGCTATCGTGGTCTACCCTACTTACTAGTAATATTAACCTTAACCTAATAATATTTGCAAGGTTAACAATAATGATAAATGATATGCATTGAGGAAATTTCCTAGATACTGCCAGTGCTCGACCACAACATGACCGGCTCCTGATGAAGTTGGCAGCGCTACTGGAAGGGCATGTCAGGTGTTTAAAATGTAAGCAGCGTAGTTGACATACTCCTGCAAATGGTGTTTTTGTTTAGTCTAGATTTCAAATGCCTCCAGCCTGGCATGGCTGCTCAACCTATAGGTCCCAACAAATAAATAAATCAAAAAGATCGACAGCTGCACTAATAAATTTGTAAACTTCTGAGTTATGTTGAAAAACAAAACCTTTGATATCACCTTCAGAAATATTATCAAGTGGGTGAACTGGTGCCGTAAATGTTCGGTACCGATACATGAAAAATAACGTGTTTCTCATCTTGAATATAATCCACACAAATTGCAAACACGTTCACTCCTTTCGGACTCCTGCCATATAAACCAGTATCTTCAACCCATGTCCTCGAATCCTGAACCGAGCTACGTTTCTCATGACACTTTTGCTCAGAGCCATCTTCAAATACTCCGGCAAGACAAATGGTGCATGTGCATCAGAAACCGGTCTCTCAGGCAAAGCAAACCAGTTGTGATAATCCACAGACTTTTTTAAACAAGAGCATGGATCTTGACCATGTGCCTCTCTCCAAACTGCCTGATGCCTGCATCTCAAGTCTATGCGCAAATTAGAAATATTCAGCTTCCTGCATTGTAATAAGTCACTTCTGTATACAGTATCATTCTGCAAATCACCAAAAGCATCCTTATCATCTGTCTAGTCACTAGAGTTGGACGGTCCAACAATTAGAAGCACCAGAATTCCCAAGGGAAAGATCTGCTTTCATAACATCGCGTAAAGTATTGCTGTTTGATTCAACCATCCTGTTCCAAAATTTGATAGCTGACCCGAACTAGTAAAATAACAAGGGTTCCTGTGCGCATTCTCGAAGCACACCAGTTTGCAGAAGTAGACTTAATTCCAAAAATTCTCTTTAAAAACGCCATGTGTGCAACCTGCAAAGGGTTGCTGAAACCATTGTCATGCTTCAGAAATTGCGTAGACCAAATCTGACTGGCATACATGCCAGCTGACAACGCATATGTCTTGAAAAGCCACAACATCGCATGAGGCCTGTCAGAACTCCTCTTTTCAATACCAAACTCTTTCACTCTACGTAAAGCTGCATTAAAAGGCCTCAAAGCATGGATCGCAGCATGGTGTAAGTTCTCCTGCAAACGCTACTTAGTAGAGGCAAGCTTTTTACCTGTTTGAGTGTCAAGACGTAATCTATCTACCACCAGACTTGAGTGTCAAGACGTCAGCCCTCAAATTTGTTTCAAAAGGGGGAGTGGTAGTGTGCCACCATCGCACCCAACAGGATGGAATGAAAATCGGTAAAGGCTTTTCACAGAGTTCACAGATAAAGCCACCAGTCAAATCGTGCGACTGCTAGGCTATATATGTAAAACGTGTAAAAACTGTATAATTGTTGTTGTAGGATTTTTTAAACTGTCATGGTGCAGAGATATTCGTGCTGTTCCTGTTTGTTGTTCAGCTCAGCTGAGCTGGTTCTGAGGTCTAGTGTCCTCGCGATACTTGATCACAAAAAAGTGGATGTCCTGCTACCTAAACCTTCAACTTTCTCTTACTTATCATAGACGCCTACTACCTAAACCTTCAACTTTTTTTTACTTATTATAGACGCTTCCCCTCTTATTTAGATAGGTATGGTTACAGGCTTTTTCCAAGCTTCCGCTGAGATGCTCCTTGAGGCATATATAGTGATGTAACCTTACCTTACCTAAACCTTCAAGCCGGTACTGTTCAGGATAGTTGTTCTGCTGATGACGTTTCTAATCCATGTTGGCATGTTACATCCCTGCGTTCTTTTCGCTCCTTTTGCTCTGCTGACGGCTGGTGGTGTTGCTGAGGTGCACCCAATCTCCATCGGCCGCCCCCTGTCACTTTAAAGATCCCACCCAACTGAACATTGCTTTTTATGTGTGTGTTGCAGAAATGGGAGCAACCAGCACCATACCATCTGGGCTGAGCCCACCTCTTAGACAATGTAGGAGTAGCAGGCACTAAGTTGGGTGTGCAGTGCAAAGCGACAGCTCATAGATGGCTGAAAGTGACTTTTGTCGATGGAGTGTAGATTAACAAAAATGTTGCTCACAATCGTAAAATCACCAACAGGCTACGTGGACATTCCTGTCCATGACGACCGAAAAAATGGCGTGAGGACAACTGAATTAAATTGAATAAAGACGGGAGTGCTCGTAAGAAATAATACGGAATACGAAATAAGGGGTAGTTCATATGCATGTTTGCATGCAATGTTATTGTTAGGCTAGGCAAAGTAGTGAGAGGGCAATGTTGTGGTACCCGTACGCCGAAACATCTGAAACCACTATGCTATACCAGTGGCGTCCTCCTTGGGCTGCTGCAAGGCTGCGAAGTTGATCGCTTCCTGTGAGCGAGGGGAAAACACGTAAGCCTTGTGGGCGAGCAATGATGAGCATTTGAAACCAAATACTATTCCCTGTAATGAGGGACCTTCACACAATACCTAACGCCAAAGACATCTTGTCAGTTGTTGCATGGATTGGTTGTTGCATGGATTGTTTCCAACACCTGCGGAAAGACTGTTCTACATATGTGCCATGATCACAGGGCTATCACAGGGCTTTGTAAGCATATGCTAAAGTAAAAGATAAGAAGTGATACTGGCAGGTATTCAGACGTTCCTTGCAAAGTTGAGGCACTCTGAGATGTAAAAAACAAGCATCCCCTTGGACACAAAGCTTCCTTCTTGTGTCACTGACAGAACCAGACCAGCAACTGCGCATGCAGACCCCCACAACAATATGCAAATCCATTTGGCAGTGATTTTATGCCGAGACTTCCTTTTAATTTTCACCAAAATGGTGCTTGCAAAAAAACAACAATAACGCAACGCTACAACCACAGACAAATGTTGGTGGATGGATAAGGAACCATTTCATACCTATCAAGTCCCAGCACACAAACCTAGACCTGGCATCGTGCCCCTCACCATTGGGAGTATACAATTGGGAGTATGCAACAGCATTCAAGGTCACGACCAGCAGGCATTCCTTATCCCCAATTGCCTCGTTCTTTGCAACCTCATCTCGTTTTTTGCAACCTTGTCTTGTCTTTGCAACCTTGTCTCATTCTTTGCAACCTTGTTTTGTCTTTTGGAACCTTGTTCTTTCTCGATCTCCTGACTGGCAAATTAAATAATGACACCACCTAGCTGGAACTGTGCAATGGCAATCATAGGCGCGACCAGCAGGTTGTTCATGCACACTGACACCTTATGATCTCATGTTGTTCATGCACACTGACACCTTATGATCTCATGTTGTTCATGCACACTGACACCTTATGATCTCATGTTGTTCATGCACGCTGACACCTTATGATTTCATGTTGTTCATGCACACTGACACCTTATGATCTCATGTTTTCTCTAAGGCCAGCAAATGAAACAAAAAAGCACAGGCAGGACCGGCAGGCTTTTCATGCCACCCGACACCTTGTTATTTCTTGATGTTTTAACCAGCAAACACAACAGAAACAACCTACGCCTCACCTGGAACTGTGCGATGGCATTCATGGGCACGACCAGCAGGTTCTTCATGCCCCCTGACACCTCCTTGATGCGCATGAAAGGACCCCTGGCATTTGCACGAGACTCAAAGAAGAAGTGCCTGGAATCAGAGCAGGGACCGGTAGGGCAAGCATGAGGGGGAAGAAACTATGCAGGCAGCGGAAACCGCTCCCTGCAAGAACCAAGGAAAAGGTGTCAACTTGCTATGAGCGCGGGATAGGGTTGGCTAGAACCAAATATACATACACGGTGTATATACGGCATTTTGGGCAGGAAAATCACCAAATATACGGTCAAATGTGGTGTATATTATACGGTTCTGGCCAACACTAACACTGAGGGACAACAGGAGAGGACATGAGCACCTGGTTAGGCAAAGCACAGACGCGTGCCCAATGCAGCAGCACACTAAAACTCTATAATGAGCCTGTGTCAATCTTGTGCTGCTAAGAACGGCTGTGAGTGAGCATGCTTTGATTTTAGTATTGAAGCATGAACCAGGGAGCACAGCAGTAGCAACTGAAGTGGGTTGCACTGCCTGCGTAGGTATTCTTCTTTTTCTGTTATTCTTTTCTTTAAGCAGGTGAAGATTTGGCAGGCATTTGGGTTGGAGCCGGTAGGGTACTAGGACGAGAAGCTGGGAATGATGCTAGCGTTCAATTAGCGTGCTAATGTTCAATTAGCGTGCAGATTGTTCCTGGTCTGCGGGTATTTATGGTTCATGACTGTGCAACCATCATAGTGTTCATGGAGAAAGAGAGAGAGAGAGAGAGAGAGAGAGAAAGAGAGAGAGAGAGAGAGAGAGAGAGAGGGAGAGAGAGAGAGAGAGAGAAAAAGAGAGAGAGAGAGAGAGACAGAGAGAGAGAGAGAGAGAGAGAGAGAGAGAAGAGAGAGAAAGAGAGAGAGAGAGTGAGCGCTAACTCTTCACTTACAAGGTCAATGATGGTAACAGAGCAACGGTAGCAGACCTGGTCATTCTAGAGACGCAAACACAGATCACTCAAAAAGCAACGCATGGTTTCCACACCAATACAGGCCTTGTCCGGTAACAGCAAAGCAAACGAGGTATACCATGCGTTCACGATCGTTTCGTAACCACACTTTCAAAAAATTAATTAAATTTTCGATTTCAGTTTGTGAGGGGGTCTGGGGAATAATTTTTGAGTTCGAGGGCACTTCGGGAGGGCCCTGTCAGGAATTAGTTTTTAAGTTCGAGAGCCCCCTGTGAATCCTGCCTGTGCACTGCTACTGCTGTTTGTTGAAGAGGTTGAAGCTGTGGCTGTGGCTGAGGCTGGGGACAGGGGCTTCAAGAACCCGGCCAGGGGGTTCATACTGGCGCGCTTGGAGGCATTTCGATCTTCACCCTCAAAACCACTAAAATAACCAACTTATCACTTCGAAGTCAGTTCCTCCAAGAATTAATAAAAATTTTCGTTTTCTGGCCAATAATTATTTAATTTCCGAAGTGATCGTGAACGAACGGTATTAAAGAAGACGGTACAGGCGGTGGGTGCAGCAGCACACGATATAAAAAGTAACGTACTTGCTGCCCACACTGAGCACAGGCCCAGTTTCCTTGGTCTCCAGGTTGATGGCATCTGGAGAGGAGGAGGCAAGGATGGGCATCACAGATGGCCCGGCGTTTTGAGAAAAGTCGTACCCCTGCGAGGAGTGTGTGTTTTTGTGTGTGTGTTTGTGTGTGTTGTGTGTGCGCGTGTCTGTGTACATTTGTGCAAGTGCATGTATGCATATATGTGTGTTTGTGTGTAAAAGGGCTTCAGGAGGACACACGCACGCACACGCACAGACACATACAACCAGTTTCGAAAACGAGTGAGCCAGGTGCTACAACAAACATTTCTCACAATTTTTTTACAATGTTTCAACAAGTCAACACTGTTTTTTTAAGCCGGTGTACAAAACAACTGGCAGCACCGGAGAACATGAAGCTGCGAATTTGCGTGCAGAGTTAAGAAACCAGACACCAGTCGTGGACGCCTTGCCTGCTGAACACCAATATTGAAATTTGCCCCTGCTTACTCCAAGGTGTTTAACACATGATCGTGACCCTGCTTACTCAAAAGATGTTTCACACACGATCACGACCTGAGGTTGCTGGCTGGGACGCAACCAACGTCATCAGGAATCTTGGGTTGGACGACTTTGGGGTAAAAGAAACACCTTTGTGGCAAGCAAGGGCGTCTTACGCGGACAGGAGGAAAACGTCTAAGGGTCAGACAGGTCAAGCATAACGTGTCATTCATAGGTTTGGCCAGAACCATGAATGTACGGTGTATATATGGCATATTTGGCAGGGAAATCACCAAATATACGGTCATATACGGTGTATACATGCGGTTATGG
>Ga0307951_1000934_pt1:12500-17458 | contig 17458 bp, 21 predicted proteins | sample OrgLakmetagen374_FD_201842 | JGI IMG/M metagenome (GOLD analysis project Ga0307951, IMG submission 201842) | Saline water microbial communities from Organic Lake, Antarctica - #374 | ecosystem: Environmental > Aquatic > Non-marine Saline and Alkaline > Saline | place: Antarctica... | reverse complement strand
TCTCAAGAACGTACGGACAACCCTGATGGTTGGAACCAGTTTGACTAAAAACTGTATACTGAGCAGCGCCTGTGCTGCTGCTGCACAAACATTCATGACGTGCAGGCGCAAGAAAATATATCAGAGAGGAAAGCAAGTCACATACCTCCACCCTGTTCTGGGTGAGGCAGCAAGTACTCTACCCAAATTGGTCAAAGGCACGTAACTGTCTTACTTGTGGGTTTCTTGCCTTTAGACCAGAGGTCGCGAGTCTCTTGCGCAATGGCAGTGAGTGCGTTCTCAGAAAAAGCCAAGAGCTCCCTACCATTACGCAGAATACTAATCACACAAATACTAAAAACTACCATCACACAAATACTAAGAACTACTACCTTCACGTAGACACACCTACAAAAAGAAGAAAGTCCTGCCATTTCATATATATACGCGCAAGGACAAGAGAGCTCCTACCACTATACGTACAAACATGCAAAAACAAGGGCATTTCTGCCTTTTCATACACATACGCACAAGGACAAGAGAGCCCATACCATTATACGTACATGCATGCAAAAATGAGGGCATTCCTGCCGTCAAGCATACACACATCCAAAAAAACTCAAACACGTACATAAAAAAAACAATGTCTGCATTTGTACCGCCGTCCCATACGTACACAAGCAAAAACAAGAGAGTTCCTACCAATTCATACATGTACGCCCAAAAACAAGATAATCTATAGAATCACAAATGCACACGCACGCGCACACACACACACATGCACACACACACATACACACGCACACGCACACACACGCACACGCACACACACACGCACACACACACACACGCACACACACGCACACGCACACGCGCACGCACACACACACACGCACATGCACACGCACACGCACACGCACACGCACACGCACACGCACACACACACACACGCATAAACAAGCAAGACAGGTCACACACCTGTTGGGGGGTGCACCCCTTGCCCTGGCCACGTGAGACCCAAAGGTTAGCCACCACAAGTACTGTGTTCTCGCTGTCCACAGAGAGCAGCTCACTGCAAGCAATAAGATGTCAGTAGCAAGCAGCTGTGTTCTTGTTGACTACGGACAGCAAGCAATTAGATGCTGGAAGTTAGTTGTGTTCTCGCTGTCCACAGAAAGCATCTCCCTGTGAGCATTTGGTAGCAAAAAGCGTCGTTCTTGCTGACTACGGACAGCAAGCAATTAGATGCTGGAAGTTTGATGTGTTCTCGCTGTCCACAGAGGGCATCTCCCTGCAAGCATTTGGTAGCAAGCAGCAGTGTTCTTGCTGACTACGGACAGCAAGCAATTACATACTGGAAGCTAGTTGTGTTCTCGCTGTCCACAGAGGGCATCTCCCTGCGAGCATTTGGTAGCAAAAAGCGTTGTTCTTGACGACTACGGGCAGCAAGCAATTAGATGCTGGAAGCTAGTTGTGTTCTCGCTGTCCACAGAGGGCATCTCCCTGCAAGCATTTGGTAGCAAGCAGCTGTGTTCTTGCTGACTACGGACAGCGAGCAGCTAGATGCTGGAAGTTAGTTGTGTTCTCGCTGTCCACAGAGGGCATCTCACTGCAAGCACTTGGGTGTGGAAAGTCGAATGTAGAATGAAAGACCTACAGCTTCTTTTTCGCTGTTCACAGAGGGCATCTCACTGTGAGAATTTGGTAGCAGACCGCAGTGTTTCTGCTGACATCGGACTGCTGTAAACAATCAGATGCTGGAAGCAAACTGTGCTTTCCTGCCAGCAGAAGCATTTCAAAGCAAGCGTTTGGATGCGGGAAGTACAATGTAGAAGAATGCGGGAGCACGCAATTGTGAGGAGGTCAGGTCCAGATGCGTCCATATACAATTCAGATTAAAAAACGCCTCCCACACGATGGCTTTGGAGTGAAGACCAGTCACGCACACAAACCAGTGCACGCGCACAATTAACTAGCGCCACATGGCAAATTCAAATACAGGAGCGTCTCCCGTGGCAGTATCAAATACAGGAGCGTCTCCTGTGGCAAATTCAAATACAGGAGCGTCTCCCGTGGCAGTATCAAATACAGGAGCGTCTCCGTGGCGAATCCAAATACCGGAGCGTCTCCCGTGGCAAGTTCAAATACAGGAGCGTCTCCCGTGGCAAACAGTGTCTGCTGAGGCAATTCAATTACAGGAGCGTCTCTCGTTGCAATAAAATCGCTGCTGCAATGCACGTTGTCGTTACAAGCAAGTGTCACCGAGACAAAACCACCTACGCGTTGATAGGGCAAAGCGTTTCTCTATTTCAGTATCAGCACACCTGCAGTGTTGAAATGACCGACAGCGACAACGGCCAATGGACGGTTGTGCCTTCAAATTAAAAGAAATTCGCAAACACACACACATACACACACGCACACACACTCTCTCTCACACACACACGCACATGCACACACACATACACACACATATCGGACCCGTTCATCTGTTCTCAACTTGTTCATTCCATCTACTTACCTTCATAAAGCAGCGCCCACACCAGGGAGACCCACGGTAATCATGGACTTTTACGCTTGCCCTCACAGGTCATAACCACACACACACCCTCACACACATACACCCTCACACACACACACACGTACACACACACACACATGCACACACACTCACACACTCACTCACACACATGCACACACTGGCACACTAGTTCACACAAAACCAGCAGCCAGAATATCCAGTAGACCTTACACACTACAAACGTACAGATGGCCAGACCTCTCACATCTTGATGGAAGAACACAAACACCTGTTACCCCACACACACAACTGCGCAGCAGTACTAGGATTGTATGGACATTTATTTACCACACACGTAACTGCGCAGCAGTGCCAGGATTTCTATGGAAAATCCTTTACCACACATAATTGCAAAACAGTGCAAGGATTGCCACAAACACACCTTTCATCACACACACACATACATAACTGTGCAGCAGTGCCAGGATGGCCAGCAAAACCTCTCTCACTATTCATACATACACTTACGCAGCAGTCGTGCTAGGAGAGTCAAAAACACCTCCCCCACCAATCATTACATACTATCCTTCATGCACGCTGGCATCTTCCAACGTAGACTTTAACTTTTACATACCTGCGCAGCAGTGCTAGGAGCGCCTCAAATGGGAGCTGCAGGAGTTGAGTCTGCAGCACAGAGCTGCGTACGAGAGTGGGATGGTACAAGAACGGGAATGAGATCAATGAAATGGTGTTTACATTGTGGCACCTTGCTCGCCTACAACGGAAGCTGCGTATGAGAGTAGGATGGTACGAAGATGGGATAAGATTGATTGAATGAGGGAAGCTGTGTCTGCAGCACGGAGCTGCTTCGAGAGTGGGATGTTAAAAGAATGGGAATGAGATCAATGAAATGATGTTTACATTATGGCATTTCGCTTGCCTTAAACGGGAGCTGCGTATGGGAGTGGGATGGTACAAGAATGGGACTAAGATCAATGGAATGCTGGCTTTTTGGCTTGCCCTTACAGGAGATGCAGGAGCTGGGTCTGTTTGGTCAATGAGCAGTGACCAAACCACCCCAAATCATTTAAACCGTGCCTCAAGTTATGATCTGATCATCCTCATGCAGGATCAGATTGAACTGTTGCACAAAAGCTTCACTCTGCCTTGCATCACCATCTGCATGGTTGCATATCACGCACATGCACACACACACACACACACACACACACACGCACGCACACACACACACACACAGACACAGACACACACACAGCGTCCAGCAGCCGCACCTGCGCACTACTTGAACGAGATCACTGAACATGTCCAGCAGTCGGCCTTGAACCTTGAGCAGCAGCTCGTGCATGCACTCTACATGGTGCACAGCACCCTGCACGCACATACATGAACATTTGTAATATGAACATTTGCAATATGAACTCTTTTTTAACATGTACATTTGATCATTTGTTAAATGAACATTTGTAATTAGAACATTTGCAACATGACCATTTCTGTAAATACACAAAATACACAAACCGGCAGCATGCACAGCCCGCACGCACGCACGACGTACGCGCGTGAGGGATGAAATCAGCATTTGTATACTTCCCTGGAATCAAGTTTGGACAAAAGCATCATAGAAAACGAAAGCATATTAGTAAAAAGGGTCGTGAAGTGAGCTGGTCTAAAAGACAAGAGCAACTGTATGAAAATGAAAAAACCCAGGTACGGATATGCTCCTGTTGACTCCTAATACCGTGAAATGATTAGGGTTGGCCAGGACCATATATATACGGTGTACATACGATATGTTTGGCTTGAAAATTACCAAATATACGGTGTATACATACGTATATATACGGTTCTGGCCAACCCTAGAAATGATGCACAAATGTGACCTGAAAACATCTCGAGGGGGTTGAACTGGGTTCGCCGTTAATGTATTTGTTATGTTTGGCCCGGTCTGAGGTGATTACGGTAAAGGGGGGTTGCAGTAGGAATGAAAAAATAGCCATGGCATAGTGCACTCACAAGCACACACCACACAAACCAGTAGCAGGCGCATCATACAATTATCTCACAGTATACCACGTAAATGATTGCATCACATGTACACACAATGTTTGCACATGTAACTGCACCAGTGTTGTGCACATACGGCGTCAATCAAAAATGGCACCTTTAATTACGGTGCTTAAATGACGTTTACGTCACATAAACGTAACTAACGGTGAAATTCATATTGACGGTGGAAAATCGTAAGTAACGGTGCGGCGTCAGGTACTCAGTGGCTCAGAGTGCCAACTCAAGCTCCGATTTCCCCACAAACAACATTTGCGATTGATATAAATATAAAATGTCCTCCGGTAATCAGGCCAAGAGGGCTCGTGTGGCCCTGAGTCAGTCAAGCCTGGCCCGGCCTGGCCAGCTGCTGACAATTCCCACCGTAAATAAC
>Ga0307951_1000934_pt1:0-7500 | contig 17458 bp, 21 predicted proteins | sample OrgLakmetagen374_FD_201842 | JGI IMG/M metagenome (GOLD analysis project Ga0307951, IMG submission 201842) | Saline water microbial communities from Organic Lake, Antarctica - #374 | ecosystem: Environmental > Aquatic > Non-marine Saline and Alkaline > Saline | place: Antarctica: Organic... | reverse complement strand
GGTAACTTATTAGTCTCTGTTGTTTCTCTTTCGATTTTTGGTAAGGCTCTGGCTAGTGTATGCACTAGTTGAGAGCCTTTCCTTAATGCACGCTGGTATTGTCCAGCGTAGAATTTTACTGGTGTTTTCTAAATCGATTGCTGCTGATGGAATGTGGTTGTGACCAATTCCTGGTAGTACTTTGTGAAACATTTTTATATTGTAGAAGGTTGTTTGATTCAGGACCTAGTTTGTATTTTTGGTGCTTGTGTGCTTTAACAGCATGAGATCTAAGTAATGAAAGGCTTTTCTGTCGAATCTGTCGAGAGTATTAATTTGCTCACATCAGTGCATTCTTATTACTAGGTACTCTAGCGTGAGCGTTTACGCTTCTAGAGAAAGAAACACGTAGGTAACAAAAAACTACGCAGGCAGGGATAGACCAAGACCATTCCCCACATTGATTAAGGAGGAAAAGCCATTTTGGTATCCGGCACCGTAAAGCTCTTCCACCACAGAAATTATAAGAACAGATCAACCAAGACCAGGAGGGATTCAGGCTTGGCCTGAAATTGGCTCCTTATGAGAGTTGATAACAGTATTGGAAATTAAGCGTCTGAATCAGACAAGTCTAGCAGCGTAATCAACAGAATGCATATGGAGCTTGGAGCACGTTTCATAGCTCTTTGAGAATCAATTGCAAGTCCTTAGGAGGTTGTTCATGTAAGTGTTGTAGATGGTGCCACCGCACCCACGACGATGGTGCGGAGGGTAACGGAGGCTCCTTAGAGGATGGAGCAGAGGCCTATATGTTGTTCCTGCGTGGCGCTAAGCTGGTTCTGAGGTGTAGTGTCCTTACAGAATTTGAGGTGGATGTCAAGTTAAAGTATTCTGCTATCTTTGGGCCGGTGCTGTCCGGGGAAGGTGGCTCTGCTGATGGATGGCAGTGCTGCTGAAATGCTCCCAGTCTCTATCAACTTCCTTCTGCCGCTTTGAAGATTCCATCGCCCTCCATAAATAGTTTCTCTCACGGAGATGGGAGCGATCGGTACAGCGTCTGGATGGCTGGAGGTCAACCCGTTTTGTTCTGAGAAGCGAGGTGGAAAGTTCACTTTGGTACATTTCTAATCTCAGCTGTATCAGGAATCTGAAGATTTTGCATAGCCAGCCGCTTGCTGCTACCTACTATGTTCATGGAGACAAAGCAGGATCCTAGAGAGCCTGTATTTCTTACTGCTTGTTTGATCATGCTGCATGCATGCTAAGTTATGCCTCTCAACAATCATACTCCTTATTTGTGTGTGAGGGGGAATTTAAAGAGAATGTGTAGGGCATGGTCTACTTGTGGGCAAAGGGGGCAGGTTGGCCTCGTCAAGCGCTTAAAGTCATCAGTAGGCCTTAAACCATACCACATATTTTTGATTGTACAGGGTTCCGCATTTTAATAATGCATTTGATTTTAATAAGAGGATGATAAGCGTTGCTAGCGGCTCCGTTGGCATTGCCGTTCTTAATTTATGGGGATCTGGTATAACAAATCAGTCTTGGCTTTTCCTAGTTTGGAGAGGGTGCATATGTGCTTGCAGGGTGTTGCAGCAACTTGATATGTACCAGAGCCTAAATATAAGTGATTGAGCCATGTTTTTATCTGTAAGAAACGGTTATCGTTATCTTCTTTTGCAAACCAGAAGCTGTCATAGAAGGGTTTCACCTCAGGGCCAGCTGCTTTGGTGGAGGTACCAGCAACGTTTTGATCAGAGTAGGTTGATTGTGAGTGACTTTCTAGCAAGACGCTCGTGCATCAGCATATTTATTTCCTATAATGCCTGCGTGAAACTTGACTATGTAGAAATGAGTGGGCAATGGTGACTGGTGGATGGCTTTGGCAATGGATTGGAGAATATCTCCTGGGATGTGCTGGCGGTGGAAATTTGAGTGTGAGAGCTGTTTTGCGATGCATTGGTGCATTGAGGTTAGGCTGGTACCTGCGGCCTTATGGAAGTAGCCGTGTATAATCGCAGCACAACCTGTTCCCTGCCCCCATTCCTAGCAAAATTTGCAGAATCACAGCCTGATTTTGTTTGCTAAAAATTTGAAATGCATAGCGGCTACATCATTTTTTACGAAAAACAACAAAACGTGCTGATAATTCTTGGTGGCTTGCAGGCAATCAGATTAATAAAAAAATGCGTGCACAGCTGTCTGCAATTAGGGCTTGGCAAGAAGGAGAGAGCACGAGGATCCACAAAGACAACTGACAAGTTGTTCTTGGCGATATAAAGGGTGTAAATAATTGGCCGCCATGACATTACATTTTATAAATAGCGGAGCGTCCTCCCTCGCTCATCAGGAGATGACCATTGCTCCCTTGCTTGCGGTTCCCCCTTCATGGTATTATTTCCCAACGGTCTCAGGAGAGTGCACGTGCTGCTCTCAACCTCTCAGCAGCCAGATCATAACTGTTTTTGGTTACATCTGGTTTACCGAATATTTATCGCAGCCAAGACGTATTCGTTGTACTTCTCTCTTTCTCCCCGTCAACACGAAAGAGGAGCGCAGCCGACTACCTTGTCATTAATCGCTTGCGGCAATCGCCGCTTCGCAAACGCAAAATTCAGCTGCACGTTCTGACCAACTCGAAATAGTACCTACTATTAATATATACCTAACAAGCTTTTGATAGGGATAATCAGGGCGGTTAGGACGGGATTATGGCCCCCGACCCAAATGAACGATTGCGGGCGATCAGGACTAGCATCCCCGCCAACAAAAACTGCTTTGTGTGTGGCGGAAAGGTGCGGGTCTAGCGTTTCCTAAATCATGTGTCGTGAGCTTGCATAGGAAAACTCAGCACTTCCTGCTTACCTACACCCACACCCACACGCACAGGGCAGCACCAGCTTTGTGTTGCCAGCCAGCCATACCTTCGTTTGTGGGGAGTGCTCAGGCAGATGGTGAGAGCTTGAAAACCATAGCATTCATCAACCTGAATTTGCTTCTGGGCAGCAGGAAATCATCCAATCACGCATCATGCATGCCACAAACTTGCACAAACATACACACATTCCTTACACACTTGCATGCGCGAACACATACACACACAACTCACACATGCACTCGTACACACAGTCACACCTGCAAATGCGACGTAGCTTAATCCTTTACCATAACTTAAGTTCCATGCTCACCTCGCTTGCATCGCACTTCCAAACATTAGAGCAAAGTTTGTGACGTATGCAAGGCTCCTGTCCCTTGCTTGCAGTATGGAGTGCCAACAGCGCGTCAAGTCTGTGGGAATGGGCAAGTTTACGCACGAAGAGGTGACCGCATACAAGCTGGGGGGGAATGAGGTGAGGAGTCTCAAAAAGGACCATGGTTTTGGAGCGTAATGTCTGGTCCACTTCCAGCACACCTTTGCCATCAGTGATGTGCTATTCTTGCCTGTGTGAGAAAAACCATCTGGTAGGTAGGTAGCAGCTTGCTCACAGAGTGTGCACATCACCCTCGCAGGTAGCTGAGCGGACGTACCTGGCTAAGTGGGTGGACTCTGGGCACATTGCACGGCCTCGTGACAAGTAGGTGGAGCCAGGAGCACTGCATGAGTAAAGTGGTGCCGTTCAGCAAACACTTGTTTACATCAGAGCTGTATAATTATGAAATATGATAACGAAGCTCTGCTCTAAGGCTCTGCTCTAAGCAGGCACAGCGTGTGTGGGCGTGATTTCAAACCCAAGTACAGATTCATCATGCAACATGCCTTGTATGAGCCCTTTTATCTTCAGACTTGCCTTCTTTTGACTTACATATACCTGTTGTGGCTAAATGCTTACGACGTGCTCTTTCATCTGCATTTTGTTGAATTGTTCAAGCTAACGTAGCTGCAGCCGTTCCCCATTATACACTTGCACCGGACCTCATTGCTTAAATCAAGTACAGCCGCACCACCCAACGGAGATGCCAGTTTGTTAAAGAGAACACTTGCACCACCATTGCCCAGGAACCCTGCCAAAGCCAAAGAATGGATCGAAAAGGTTCTGGTGGAAAGGGCATACTTTGAAGAGGACGCCTCACCTCCCCAAGTAGAGGCACAGAAGCCAGCTGCTGAAAAGGTGAGCTCATGCAGATACACACACACACACACACACACACACACACACACACACACACACACACACACACACACACACACACACAAACACACACAAGCACGTGCATGTCGCGGTCCATGCAAGAAAGATGGTTGGTAAACATGGTAGCGAGAGTGCTGATGTTGTGGGAGGAAATGAGTGGGAGGGGGAGAGAGTTTGCTCCTGTAAAAAAGTTTGCTGCGGACTTGGTGACTTGGGAGATTAAGCATGGAGCACATTCCTGAGTAGTGCACCGCATGCCTGTCTTCCCTGTCTTAGGTATTTGAGGAGGTCTAACGGAAGCACTCACGCATGCAGAGTAAAGCATTCAAATTGTATCATCAGAATGGGCATGCTCATTCTCACCCTGCACTGCAGGAAAGCAGTAGCGCACACAGGTCCCCTTAGAAGTGAGGAACAAGCATGGCAGCTAATATTCCTGGTCAGACTTGCACCCCTAAGATGCTAGCTTCTTCAGCCTTACTCTACTGCAGGATCAATGCGCAGCTCGCACCCTATGCTCCCTCGTGTGCTTTCGTAGTCCCGCTCTCACACTTGCACCCAAACAACAGCTATCTCCTGCAGCATGACCTTACCGCAGGAGCACGAAATAAATCTCATTCAACTTTAGCCTCACCCCTCTCTGCATCTGCGCACAGGCTCCCGCAAGCGGACGTGTTGAAATCAAGGGACCCCAGCTCCAGGTGTGTAAGAGGTTTGATAAGTGACGAGCATAAACAAACGACAGTGGCTTACTGCTGTGTTGGGCTCAAGCTCAAGAATGTAAATGTTATTCACATCGCAAGCCTCGAGCGAATAGTTCTAACAGACTGAGCTGGAGGGTTGTAAAAGCACACACTATTTCTCTGCAAATCATCTGCCTGTTGAATCAAACGTTTGTGAGAGCACTTTGTGATCATTTGTGAGTTATGACAGATTTACAACAGATTCATAGTAAATTTTGTACGCACTATGCGCCTGCACGGACCCTGCTTTCCTTGTCAAGCTGAAAGAACCCTCACATGTGGTTGCCTGCACCTGTTCAAGCCATAAAGGCCAAATCCACAGAAAGCATGAACAGAGTGTGTACAATTTTATTCAAATTGTAGTAGTAACCTGAGAACGCAATTCCATTCCCAAAGTGTCGCAAGGTCATGAATCACACTTATCAAATGTTTTTGACACTGACGTGAACCATCATTGTTGACTGACACATGCACACACACACACACACACACACACACACACACACACACACACACACACACACACACACACACAAACACACAGGTGTCAGCGCGCAGTGGCCCTCCTGCATCCACCCCTCCTGCTGCTGCTGCTGCTGCTGCTGCTGCTGCTATCGCTGCTTCTGCTCCCCCCCCGGAATTTGATCCGTTCTCTGACCATGTGTCTGCACCACCACCACAGGCGACTGGTGAGTTTTTGTGTATGGGTGTGGTGAGGGCTTGGGTGTGGATTTGGGTGTGTATTATTCAGGGAGTTGGCTAGTAAGGCGTAGGTGTGGATTGGGGTGTGTATTATTTGGGGAGTTGGCACATAAGGCTTGGGTGTGGATTTGGGTGTGTATTATTTGGGGAGTTGGCACGTCAGGCTTGGGTGTGGATTTGGGTGTGTATTATTTGTAGGGTTGGCCAGAACCGTATAGATACACCGTATATGCGTATATGACCGTGTATTTTGTGATTTCCCTGCCAAAAATACCGTATATACACCGTATATATATGGTTTTGGCCAACCCCAACTATTTGGGGGTTGGCGCGTTCAGGTGTGTTAGATCCGCACTCTGGTCCTTCCTCTCTATTGTGCCTCAGTACCCTGTATGGGCACGCAGAGGGACAAATGTAAAGAAAGGACGACTGTATAGAAGGAAACATGAACTAGTGTAATCAAATTTCCTTGTCAGGTAAGGAAAAGAATTCATTTGGGTACATCAAGCATGTTTGCTCTGTGTGGTGGGGGGAAGGAATGGATAAAGGGGTGCGTAGTGCGTGGGTGTGATTGGGTTCTTGGGTGGAGATGAAATTTGTCTGTAACTTGCAGTGTGAGGGTGGACGTGTCAGAGTTCTTTGCGCCACCAAAGCAGAAGCTGTTCCTTGCACGCGTGATTCAATGCTAAGAGGCTTGTTCAGTTTCATACGTAGTTTGTTTAGCCAAAAGTTTCATACGTAGTTTGTTTGGCCAAGGGTTTTGCAAAATGACAACGAGGCAAAACACTCCAGGATCTGATCTTAAGTTGCCGTTTCTATCGTCTGCCTGCAAGGCATCCTTGTTATGCCTTTTTCCTTCCATATCCTATCTGATTATCTTCTTCTTGATTGCTTACAGGGGCGATCCAGACAAAATCAGTGTTGCAAGGCATCATTGTTACGCCTTTTTCGTTTCATATCCTATCTGATTATCTTCTTCTTGTTAATTACTTACAGGGGCGATCCAGACAAAGACAATGTTGCAAGGCATCCTTGTTACGCCTTTTTCGTTTCATATCCTATCTGAATATCTTCTTCTTGATTACTTACAGGGGCGATCCAGACAAAAACAGTGTTGCAAGGCATCCTTGTTACGCCTTTTTCGTTTCATATCCTACTGACCAGGCTTCTTATTTGCTAGCAAGGGCAGGGCTGACAAAAAATTACACCTGGTTCCTTCCATATCCTACCTGGATGGCTTTTTGATTACCTACAGGGGAGGGCCAGACTAAGAATTGGCCCATCCATTCCTCATACAGCCAAACATGTAAATACACCACACTGAGAACCCTCTGTCTGACGACTGAGTAATATCAGTTCTCGATGGTGTGTGTGTGTGTGTGTGTGTGTGTGTGCGTGTGTGTGTGTGTGTGTGTGTGTGTGTGTGTGTGTGTGTGTGTGTGTGTGTGCGTGCCTCCAAAGGTCAATGCTATGGTTATCACCATCCAAAGGTCACCCTCCAAAGGTCACCCTCTGCAGCTCAATGCTACGCATCACCCTAATGTAACCTTCTGCACACTCCCAGGGGAGGGTCACCTCATCTCGCCCATGCCAAGCTTCAACCCTCAACCCCCCTCCGGCCAAACACCTACACCACCGCCACCACCGCATCCTCCCCACTCATTGCCACCCCCAGCAGCAGCAGCAGCAGCCACCGCCGCAGCCGCAGCGCAGCACAAGGTTGCCCACGCACCCCACCCTGACCTGATAAATGCTTTTGCCAAACCCGAATCCACGCAACACCCACAACAACAGCAGCAGCACTACCCAGGCCCTGCTTTCCCTGACCCGTCAAAGCACAACCCCCCGTCGGCACCATACCAGCATCCCCACACGCAACAGCACCAGCCCAACCGCCCCCAGCAGCTCCAGCACCCCCTCCCTGGAGTTTACCAGCAGCAGCAGCA
>Ga0307951_1000925_pt1 | contig 17494 bp, 16 predicted proteins | sample OrgLakmetagen374_FD_201842 | JGI IMG/M metagenome (GOLD analysis project Ga0307951, IMG submission 201842) | Saline water microbial communities from Organic Lake, Antarctica - #374 | ecosystem: Environmental > Aquatic > Non-marine Saline and Alkaline > Saline | place: Antarctica: Organic Lake... | reverse complement strand
AGGATAAGGGTTTGTGTGTGGGGGGGAGGGGGGGTATAGGGGCTAGTGTGTGTGCCAATATATTGAACGCTTGCTCATGCCCTGTGTGAGGGGCAAAAAAGCTGCTGCAACTGACATTAATGTGTGTAAATTACTGTGCACGGCTTTCTTCTGAGTTCCACACTCTTACAGCAACACCCAGCCACACACACATTTATGCACATGTATACACACCCACACCCACATAACCACACCCCCCCACGTACATCCCCCTGCACACACCTGCCAAGAATTTTAAAGCCTGCAGGCGAGTCCCATACAAGGAAGGGCAGACATCTGGTTGCTGCTGCAGCAGCGTCTGCTGCTTGGAGCTGCGCAGGTATGTGTGTCCATCTAATGTAGACAGGAGGGGCATGCGCAGCTCATCCAACGGTGACAAAGAGGGCTTGCTAGTAGGCACGTTGATGCGCTGGGAGGTAGAGGACAGCAGGCGCATGAGGGATGCGATGCCCTGCGTAGCACACGTGTGTGTGTGTGTGAGTGTGTGTGTGAGTGCGTGTGTGTGTGCATGTGTGTGCATGTGCGTGTGCGCGCGTGTGTGTGCATTAGTGTAATGCTGTCTAAATTTGAGATTGCACAAGGGGTGTGGTATGCCCTGTGTAACACGTGTGTGTGTGTGTGCGTGTGTGTGTGTGTGTGTGTGTGTGCGTGCGGGCGAGTGTGTGTGCGTGTGTGTCTGTGTTTGTGTGTGCGTGGGTGAGTATGTGCGTTTTGCATTATGCATTGCCAACAAGGTATGTGCTGTATGCTGACGAGGTATGAGATTGTATGACGGATGCGATGCCCTGTATAGTACATGTGTGCTTGTGAGTTTATGTGCGTAGTGCTGCTCTAACATACAGCCCTAAGGGTTCAATAAACAGACGATGAGTGCTGCTTGCCAGTATATGGACTCGCACATCAACCCGTTGCTAAAGAAGTGTGCACATGTGGCTGTTCTGCACTCATTGTCCGGACAGAGAAAGTTGCACGACGTGCAACTAATCTGTACTTTACAGTTCTGTACTTACTGTCCCGACGGAAAAAGTTGCACAACATGCGGCTGATCTGTACATACTGTCACGCCAAAAAAATTACACGATATGCGACTGTCCTGTACCTTACTGTCTCGACGTAAAAAACAGCACGACGTGCGGCTGTTCTCTACATACTGTCCCAACGAAATAAAGTTGCATGACATTTGCTGCTGCCAAGAAAATGGCTTGCACACGTGCAGCCCGCACACTGTTTCAAAACACAATCGTGGACAAGTGGTAATTGCTCCGATGCATGCTCTAACCTTTCCATGATCTGATCCAATAATGCTTTGATCCATCTATGCTCTGATCTATCCATGCTCGAACCCACCCACTCTGCCACTGCACAAAACTGCATACAACCCTGCACCGTGCATGCACTGATCAAGCCACACTGTTCTACTGATGTAGTGGAGAAGTTTTACGGTATCCGGTGCCAGAGTGGCTCCTTTTCCTTAACCAATGTGAAGAGGGGAATTCTCTGCCTGAGTAATTTCATTTCGGTTTTAACAAATACCTAGGGTTGGACAGACCGAATAATCACACCGTATATGACTGTATATTTGGTGATTTTCCTGCCAGAAACAACGTACATACACCGTATATATGTATAGTTCTGGCCAAAACTAATAATGCCGCGTACCTGAGGGACAAAGTCGCGGGGGAGCTGCACGATGCGTGCTGCAAGCGCATCTACCAAGTAGCGGGGGGCGTGGCCTAAGAACATGAAGCCGTGCAACGCCATCTGCGATGCATTTGCGTGTGTAAGTGATTGGATGACATACGTCCTTCGTCTTTTGCACAATGTACGCGTTTGTGTGGGTGTATGTATGTTTGTGTGTAGTTGTGTGTGTGTGTGAGAGGAATTTGCGCCAGTGCATGAGTGAGCGAGTGTGTGTGTGTATTGTGAGTGTCCAGGAGGGGAGCGTACCAAAGGCTATGTAAGGACGACAACAGCAGCACGTAGTGGGAAAGCTGGAGTGCTAGGACGCTCAAATAAGTCATAAATACAAGTGTTAGTTACAACTCAAAGTAATGCTATTTATCCTTTTGTCTAAAACCTGTGACTGGCATGCGTATACATTTTTGCTTCAAATGCCTACAGATATACTATTGTAAACATATCAAATGTACATGTTTTCCTACAGTGTACACTTTTTTGTTACGTTTAAATGCCTACACATGTACTTTTTTTAAACATGTATCGAATGCACACGTGTAAATGTTTTCCTACACGTACACACTTTTTTGTTACTTTCAAATGCCTACACATGCACTTTTTTTAACATGTATCAAATGTACACGTATACACTTTATTGTTATGTGTATGCATGCTGAACCATGCGCACAGTTGCCATCTATGTCTACCAAGGGACAGGAACGCCTGTAAACTCCAGCACGAGCGCACAAACACCTGAACATCACGTGCACGCCCAAGACCTGTGTGTGCTGTTCTGTGCATTTTGTGCGTGTGTGCTGTGTATGTGTGTGTCCTGTGTATGTTTGTGTGTGTGTGCTGTGTATGTTTGTGTATATGTGCTGTGCTGTGCATTTTCACAGCCATATTTGTTGAAGGAACAAAGGACGGACATCAACAGAGCTGTACACCGATCTGAGCACACACGCACCTGGACATCCCGCGCGCTGAATTCATGAGCGTGCTGTGCACTATACGACGCCAAGTCTCTCAGCAACTGCCACTCCTTCTGCCTGTGCGCAGCACGTAGGAGACCATAGTCATTAAGGGTGGCAGCACCACACACAAGATGCACAGACACAATATACACGCACACGCATACACACGTGCACTAGCAAGCTACAATACACAATACACACAGCACACACACACAAAAACAAACACAAGCGGAGCACGCCAAGATGGCGACTACTGGACTAATCAACATGCTGAATACAACAACATACACTCACACACCACATTGTGTGCTATCATAGCACTGCTATGACTTACAGCAAAGCTAAAGCAACAAATAGTTACGCAGCGTGCACGCTGACACGCATGCACGAACACACAGTTCCGGAAACTCTCACCTACAAGGCTGCATCTGCAGCTTGCTCAGTCCACAGACTAGCTGCCCTATATCTAACGGACCAGGGCCTGCTGTGGCTGTTGCAAAGGACGAGTATGAGGGAGTTGTAAAGGATGAGTATGTAGGCGATCTGCGTCCGGTGCGTCAGGGCCTGCCTGCTGTGGCTGTTGTGAAGGCTGTGTGATGAAGGTTGTGTGATGAAGGTTGTGTGATGAAGGTTGTGTGATGAAGGCTGTGTGATGAAGGTTCTGTGATGAAGGTTGTGTGATGAAGGCTGTGTGATGAAGGCTGTGTGATGAAGGTTGTGTGATGAAGGTTGTGTGATGAAGGTTGTGTGATGAAGGCTGTGTGATGAAGGTTGTGTGATGAAGGTTGTGTGATGAAGGTTGTGTGATGAAGGTTGTGTGATGAAGGTTGTGTGATGAAGGCTGTGTGATGAAGGCTGTGTGATGAAGGTTGTGTGATGAAGGTTGTGTGATGAAGGTTGTGTGATGAAGGCTGTTTGATGAAGGTTGTGTGGTGAAGGTTGTGTGATGAAGGTTGTGTGATGAAGGCTGTGTGATGAAGGTTGTGTGATGAAGGCTGTGTGATGAAGGCTGTGTGATGAAGGCTGTGTGATGAAGGCTGTGTGATGAAGGTTGTGTGATGAAGGTTGTGTGATGAAGGTTGTGTGATGAAGGTTGTGTGATGAAGGCTGTTTGATGAAGGTTGTGTGATGAAGGTTGTGTGATGAAGGTTGTGTGGTGGAGGCTGTGTGGTGGAGGTTTCATGAGTGAGGGTTAAGTGTGGAAGGCATTGAGGGATGCTGCCGGAGTGGTGCTCGGCGATGGAAGACTTCGTGCTGTAAGCATGACAAGGTGCTGAGTGCTGCTGTGGGTGCGGTGCAGATGGCAAAACATAGGTATGCAGATTGCAGTGGATGCAGCCGTGAGGTGGCAATAGTGCTAGGGTATATGAGAGAGGCGTTGAGAGCTGCCGTGGGTGCTGTGAAGCCCCATGAGGCATTGTACAGGATGTTATCAATTCCTTATTTCTACGCCCTGTGCGACTTGGGCATGCTGTGGGTGGTATGAAGTTGAGAGGCATGATGCATCAGACTCAAAACTTATTTCCTCCTATTTTTCCAGTGCCCTGTGCAACCTGCCCGTGGGCACGCTGAGGGTGGTGTGCAGGCCATAGGATTTGCAGGACAACGGCGAAGGGTGCTGCTGTGTGAGTCACAAGTGTAAAGGCGATATCAAGGTCCCAATACAAAATGTTTCTTGTGTCGCCTGACAAGCGCCCTCACACACACACATACACACACATATACACAAAAGCACACACATATGAACACACGGTGTGGTGTATATACAGAAGTTCCCGTATGTATTCCAGGTACACGGTCACGTAAGTTGCACGTATGCAGACCTAGTTACACGTATGCAGAGCTGGCCAAGGTTGCACGTGAGCCCTGTACAAACAGACTCTGCAAACGAGCCCTGTATTTATTCCTGCAAACGACCCTGTACAAATGTTTTTCCGGTAGGTACAGGTTACGTGCCACGGCTTTGGTGGTGAGCTGCGTGGGGTCCAGTATGCACCCAGGCCTTGGAGCCCTAGTCCCTGCAATTCAGCTTTGTGCACACTCGCACTACTCTGTGCCGAAGCATCTTGCTTGTTCGTCTGCACAAGTCCCTCCCATGCTGACAGATTAACTACCTGTGATTCCATACTCTTATCTTTTATACCCAAGCCTCGTAACCCCTCATCATCAAGCTTCACTTGACTAAATTCCAACCCATCAAGCTTCACCTAACCAGGTTTCAACCCAATTCACCACCCAACATCTAGGGCGCACCCACCATCTAGGGCACAATTTGTGACCAATAAATTGAGTGCAGGCAGCTTCTTAAGAGTGGCTTGAAGAGCAAGCTAGGCATTTGCACGAGGATGAGGCATCCTCGAAATGACGGGGCAATCTCTTGCTGAAGCAAGAGAGCAAATGTGGACAGCAGATTAGACGCCGGGCGACTTGTAGGAATGGCTGAGAAGCACGCAAGGCAAATGAGTAGAATTGGCCATAACCATATATATACGGTGTATATAAGGTATTTTTGACAGGGAAATCACCAAATATACGGTCATATACGGTGTATATATATGGTTCTGGCCAACCCTACAAATGAGCAAGGACGAGGCGTTTTCTGACGGAGGAGCAGCCACTGCAAGAGAGCATTGACTGAACGAAACATGAAAAAGACAACGTCTGAGAAAAGCAGCCAATGCTAGAGAAGCAGCAGATGGATTCGAGGATAACTTGTGAGCACGTGATAGGACAAGAGAGTGCACGGGTCCAAGTGCAGGCGCAATTTGAGCTGTCTGGGGAGGCACTTACCAAAAGGGGAACCCTTAAAACGGTGCAAACATAGTGGGGGCATACCTCAAAGCACACGTTATCATGAGCTGATCAGTGCATGGTAGGAGAAGAGGAGAGCAAACTAACGCGATGGCTAGCATGATGTACGCAATGGCTAGCATGATGTACGCAATGGCTAGCATGATGTACGCAATGGCTAGCATGATGTACGCAATGGCTAGCATGATGTACGCAATGGCTAGCATGATGTACGCGATGGCTAGCATGATGTACGCGATGGCTAGCATGATGTACGCAATGGCTAGCATGATGAACGCAATGGCTAGCATGATGTACGCAATGGCTAGCACGATGTACGCAATGGCTAGCATGATGCACGCAATGGCTACCATGATGTACGCAATGGCTAGCATGATGTATGCAATGGCTAGCATGATGTACGCAATGGCTAGCATGATGCACGCAATGGCTAGCATGATGCACGCATCAATGCCGCCACCATGATAAACACAACACTACTGCAGATCTCACTCTCACGTTCTTGTTCCCTGTTGGTGTTTAATAGGAGCAACAAAATCCTACGAGCAACACACCAGCATCGCACTCTCACGTTCTTAGTCCCTGTCGTTGATGTATACAACATCAACTTGCTACTGCCACAAGCAAGACATCCCTACAATACTGCAACGCACTCTCACGTTCTCGTCTCCTGCTGTCACGGATGAAGATGCCCATGAAGGAGATCACAGCTGACGCCTTGAGGGCTTGGGGGACCTGGCATGCATCAGTGAGTTGTGTGTGTGTGAGTGTGTGTGTGTCTGTGTGTGTGTGTGTGCATGTCCTTAAGCTTATGTGTCCTTCATATTTTAAAATTACAGAAAGAGTGTTCAAGGGGGAGCTGACTAAACGGCTCGCACACGTGCAAACAAAACAAACACACACACGAGGAGAAGGTAGATCACCAGCACATGTTTATGCTCACACAAGCGAGTGGTGCACAGTTCAACGCATTTATGCGCACACATGTAAGCACACGCGCACATAGGCAATAGACACACACAGTACCTGTACACCCTGCTGATGCAGGGTGCCCAAGGCCCACACACAGTTGGCTGCATTGCGCTCGGTGAAGCGCTTGATGAGCAGGTTTGACTTTTTGGAACCTGAACCTTTTTCATTTCCTTGATCTTTGATCTTCCACGGCTGTCCTGCCTTTGAGCTGGTTTGCTGCGTTTGCTGTGTCTGTGTGTGTATGTGTGTGTGTGTGTATGTGTGTGTGTGTGTGTGTGTGTTGTGTTTGTGGGTGTGTGAGATTTTGTGTGCGAGTGTGTATGTGTGAGAATGTGTTCATGTGTTGGGTATAATAGAAAAGTGTATTGCATACACCAAGCGGCTAGTACATAATCATGTGTATAGAAGGTTTTGTGAGTGTGTGCTTGCGCATACACGCACATGACACGCGCACACGAACATTAACACACACAGACATACAACTCAGAGCACACACACACATACACACACGCGCACCATGTGAAGTAGCTGAACAGTTAGTATGCTTGCTGCCTCCAGGTAGGACTTGCGTGCTTGTGCACCTCTTGCCGGTACAAGCCTAGAAGATGGCCCCCCTCGCGCTAGTTGCAGGATGCCGGCATCGGCACGTGGGGGACCATCGGTGGGTGGGAGTGTGCGAAGAGGGGAGATGGGGTTCAGCGCTCGCTGCAGGAGGCTGTCCTCCCTGGAGTCAAAGGGAGATGGAGGTACATGTGTGTGTGTGCATGTCAGTGTGCATGTGCTTGCATGTGTGAGTGGGAATTCACGTGTTTGATGCATGTGATGTGCTGCATGGGTGGTGCTTATGTAATAAACGCGTACGAGCAGTGATTGTATGACTGGGCACACACGCAGGCATGCCACTGTTAAAAACAATAATAAGTGAAAGGGATAAACAGAGGCAGATGTACATGAGCTTACGTACAAGCTGCTGGCACCAATACACAAGCCAAAACCTAACACAGCCACAACCCGGACAACACACCTTCCCAAAAACAATCTAAACAGGGTCAATTTACTTGGAAACTTGTTCATCTTGACAAGGATACGATGTCCTCTAGTAGGGTCATCACAAGGAAAGATTTTAAAGTAGACCGCATGCATGGCTTTCCCTTTGACACCATACAGTCCCCACTTGCCCTCAGCACACATGTATCTAGCTACTATTTTTTTTGACAATATCTAGATTTAGTACAGAAATGTTTAGTCACCCCACTCCCGCACTCACACACGGACACGCACACACACAAAAACACACTCCGCACACACATACACACACGCATAGACACAATTTCACACACACATACACACACAAACACTCCGCACACACATACACACACGCATAGACACACACATACAAACACGCACACACACTCCACACACACACACACGCGCATACACACCGCCCACACGCACAAACACACACACAACACACACATAGACACTCACCTGTATCTGGCCACTTTTGGCAGGCGCGTCAGGGCTGCGGAAAGGTGCGGGGCATCAAAATGACGGCCGTGCGTGTCAACCAGGTTTTGCAGGCGCTCCAGGTTGGGCGCGTGCTTCAAAGATAGCAGCAGCTGTGGAACATGCATATGTGTTTTCAGTCAGTGACATAATTGTGTGTGTGTGCCTGTGTGTGTATAAGAGGGGATTGTGTGCTCCTGCTCAAAGCACGGCAAACTCATTTTGTGGACAAGGCTAGATTGATTGAAACCTTATCAATGTAGATGACCTGGGAAGAACAATGAGGATAACTTTTCAAAACACACACCTGAATGTAGTTCTTTGGCTCCAGTAAGTATGTTTCCGCCTTGGGCTCATTCATAGCCTGATCGTGTATATAATTATGTCCGTGTGTATATGTTTGTGTGTGTGTGTGTGTGTGTGTGTGTGTGTGTGTGTGTGTGTGTGTGTGTGTGTGGTGCGTGTGTGGATTTGTGTGTACGTGTGCGCGTATGAGTGTGTGTATGTGTGTTTGCGTATGTGTGTGTATGTGTGTATGCATGTGTATGTGTATGTGTGTGTGCGTGTGTGCGTGTGTGTGTGTGTGTGTGTGTGTGTGCGTGTGTGCGTGTGTGTGGTGCGGTGCACATGTGTGTGTGTGCGTGCCTTGTATTCCACTTCTTTTTTAGATTTAAGGCCCCGTGCTTGCAGCAGTTGCCAGGCGCAGGCGAGGTGCTGGTGCTGGAGCTGGTGCTGCACAGCAGGCTGCATGCACGCCCGTCCGGCCTCATTTGCGGCAGTCCATGTGGCAGAAAACTGAGCAGCCTGCTCAAATGCAGGGACCAGGTACCCTAGGTACCCTGGTACCCTCCTAAGCATCTATTGCAATTGCAACGATGGTCCAAGCGGAGTGTAAGTACACTAAACAAACATGTGCACACAGAAGGTTTCTATTATCAAATTATTAAATTTTTTATTGCCACGGGGCCAACATTTTGCTGGTTTTTGTGTGTGCCTGCACCCCTGTAGGGGGGCAGGGAGCAGACTAGAGAGCAGGCTACCATGGAGCTCCAGCAGCAGAGCTGGGTGCAGTGTGACGCGTGGTAGGGCGGCGCTCTCTCTTCGTTCAGTTCGTTCAAACTGACCGTCTTTGGATGAAATGTTGGGGGGGGGGGCTCTTCTCTACATCCCTTCATGTGCTTCTCTCTCTCTCTCTTCCTCCCTTTTCTTTTTACGCAGTGACAAGTGGAGGCGCATCCCCAAGGAGCTGCACGAGTCTCTGGCAGACGATGTGGACTGGTGCGGGGGGAATGCTTGCTTCCTTGTTGTCCCCAAGCCTTTTAGTATTACAGAACAAGAGCTGACAAACGCGTAAATGAAGGAAGCCTTTTTTTCGCACGAGGTTTGACCTCAAAACCTTCTGAATGCACGCACGCACGCACGCACGCAGGACCTGCGAGCACAACCCCAACAAGGCGTTTGCCAGCTGCTCCGTTCCTCAGGAGCTCACAAATGAGGAGATTGATGCCCTGGAGGCCGCGGGAGGCAGTGAGTCCCAGGAGGATGAAGAGGTCGGTTTTTCTTGTGTGCGTTTGTGTACATGTCTTCCATTCACTCGCTGTTTGCATCAGTTCTGTTGCAACACACACACACTCTCTCTTCTGCACAGAAAGAGCTTGAGCCTAATGCGTTGGAGGGCCCTCGAGGAAAAAAGTTGCTGGCTGTCACTTGCATAACCGCTCCCGGTCGGTTCTTTGCAGGACGAGTTCAAGGAGGAGCGGGCTCGCCGGCGTCGCATGCCCGCCATTTGGCAGCTGATAAAGGAGAACATTTTGACGCATCGCAAGCGGAAGATGCAGGACGAAGACGACGTGATGGTGTGCCAGTGCAAGCCTACATGGAGGGGTGGGGATGGCTGTGGCCCAGACTGCATCAACAGGATGCTCTGCATTGAATGCACATCGGTGAGTCAGTGGCTGTGCTCCATTAGAAAGGGGGGAGGGCAGGGAACAAGGAACGCTGCATCTTTCTGAACGACATGTGTACATGTGCGCAGAAGAAATGTGGTGTGTGTCGTTCATTTTATCCCCTTGAACAACAGTCTGACACCACCATCATTCTAACTTGCAGGACTTCTGTCCTTGTGAGGACAAATGCACCAACCAGGTGTTCACGCACAAGCAGTACGCTAAGCTGGAAGTGGTGAGTGCATTCGTACGTGAAATGGAAGTGCATGCGTGCGCATGTTTTTGAGTTGCACGCGCACAAACAAACTCACACACATACAACCACATACACACATACACACATGCGCACTTACACACGCGCGAGCGCGCGCACACACACACACACACACACACTCACACACACACACACACACACACACACACACACAAACACACACACACACACACACCAATCAATCGCACCAGAAACGGGCCGGAGCCAAGGGCATGGGGTTGTTTGCACTGGAGGACGTACAGGCTGGAAACTTTATCATAGAGTACATTGGGGAGGTGCTGGAGGAGGAGGAGTACCTGAGGCGAAAGGACTTTTATGCACAGGTATCCCGCGTGCACAAGCTTGTGTGTGTACGTACATACATACGTGCATGTGTAAGTTTCAATATGTATGTTTTGCTTATTGTGTGTAGCTTGTTGTGTGTCAGGTGCATGCATTCATGCATATACTCGAAGCATTTCACGCCCCACAATTACAACGGGTATCCTTCCTTTGCTCCAGGTCGGCCAGCGCCACTACTACTTCATGAACATTGGCAATGGTGAGGTCATCGATGCAGCACGCAAGGTGAGAGAGGATGCTTATGCGTGGGGTGATTAACATATCAAAAGGAAGGTGCAGAAGTGACATGGCTGTCCAGGCTCCTGTCGAAGGGCAGGTGTGGTTAAAAGTGAAGTTGCAGCAGCAGCACAAGCACAACCCAAGAGGCAAGGAGCAGCCAAAGATGCCGAAGTGAAGTGATAGCAGCAGCAGCAGCAGCAGCGACAGCAGCAATAGCCATGGTTGAAACCATGGCAAGAGCAGCAATAGTGATGGCAGCACGAGGAAGGTAGGAGCAGGAGCAGCAGGACAAGAGCGCGCTAAAAAGAGCCGAAATATATGCGATGGCAGCAGGAAAAGTGGCGGCAGTAGCTGAAGCTATGGCAGTATACTAGAGCAGCGCCAAAGCAAGAGGAGCAGGACAAAAGCTGTCGAGGTGCGGCAAGAGCAGGAGTATTGCAGAGGCCGGCTAGCACTTGGAGCAGGTGTACTGCAGAGGCCGGTTAGTCTTTGGAGCAGGTTACTGCAGAGGCCGGCTAGCACTTGGAGGAGGTTACTGCAGAGGCCGGCTAGTCTTTGGAGCAAACTATGCAGAGGCCGGCTAGTCTTTGGAGCAGGTCACTGCAGAGGTTACAGGAGTGTCACAGAGGCAAGCTTGCAAATGAGGAATGGCAGAGGGCTAGCGTGGTATGCGACAGGGCAGCAGAGCAGCAGGGGAACCAGCAACAGCAGCAACAGCTGGGCAGCAGAGCATCAGAGTAGCAGGGCAGCAGAGCGCATAGAAAACAGCAACAGTAGAGCAGCAGGGCAGCAGAGCAGCACAGTAGCAGGGCAAGCAGCAACAGCAGAGCAGCAGAGCTGAGAGCAGCAGAGTAGCAGAGCAGCACACTAGCAGGGCAAGCAGCAACAGCAGCGGAGCTGAGAGCAGCAGAGTTGCAGGGGAAGCAGCAACAGCACTGCAGGGAGTTGGTTACGCAGAGGATAGTCTGAAAAAGTACAGCGGCAGCAGCAGCATGATAGGCTTGCAGCAGCATGAAGCGGTTGTGTGTAAGGAAAAGATGGCTAGTCTGCGTGCGCAGCAGGAGCAGGACAGGGTGGTGTGCGTGCGAGCAGCAGCAGCAGGGGTAGAAGGGCAGCTTGGTGTTGTGCGTAACAGTAGCAGGGGGAGAAGCAAAGCGTTGGCAGTCACCAGCATTGTGGTGATGGCGAATACACGCGCACACATGCGCACACAAGCGCAAGCACACACATACATACACGTGCACACACATGCACACACGCGCACACACATACATACACATGCACACACGCACACACACATACACACACGTGCACACACGCGCACACACACACACGCACTCACATACACACACGCACACACACACGCACACACACGCGCACACACGCGCACACACATACACACACGCGCACACACACGCAAGCACACACACATACACACACGTGCATACAGGGCAACCGTGCTCGCTTCATCAACCACTCCTGTGACCCCAACTGTGAGACCCAAAAGTGGCTGGCACGGGGCGAGCTCGCCATCGGCCTGTTTGCCCTCAAGGTGCGTGTATGTGTGTGCGTGTGTGTATGCGTGTGTGTATGTGTGCACGTGTGCAATGCAACGTTTTACTTATGCAGCAGGTAGCGGGCTGCAGCATTTGCCCACACAGGACGTCTGCTTTACGTGTCCTACTTGTTTTCACCTGTGAGACAAGCACACACACACACACACTCACACACACACACAGGACATCAAAGCGGGAGAAGAGCTGACATTTGACTACAACTTTGAACGCTACGGCGACCGCCCGATGCGCTGCTATTGCCAGTCCAAGACGTGTCGCAAATTTGTGGGGGGCACGCAGGACACGTACGAGGAGTCCATGCTGGTGCGTGTATGCATTCAATGGTTTGGGTGTACGAACGCCTTTTTGTGTATTAAAAATGTAGGGGGGTAGAGGGGCTTAGAGGTGATGCTTAAGGTGCAGGCCAGAGCTGAAGGTGATGTAGCTTATAGGCGTTCCCCAGAGATGTAGCTGTTGCAGCGTAGAGGTGCTGTAGCTTGAAAGTGCTGTAGCATAGAGGTTTAGCTCGGAGGTGCTGTGACTGAGTTTGGAGGCCGGCATGAGATATGCAACAAGGTTCACTCTAATACAAACAGATACGGAATCTGAACAGCATAGAAGATTGAGACATAGGCCCCTGCTCAAGCTTGGATTTCCAGGGAGAGGCTATCAGAAATCCCCAAGCAGGTGCTCTTGCTGGATTTTTGTCGCGCGCGCTATCGCGTGCGTGTGCCATCCTCTCAAAATCCTGTTCCTATTCTTTCTCTCAGGTCGATCCTGAGGACGTAACCAATGACTTTGAGCCGGTCATGCTCACAGACGCAGACATGGACTGGGCGTCACGCGCGCTTCTGGAGGGTAGAGTCAGCGCATCCACAGATCGCAACAAAGGTACAAATTGTGTGGGTGTGTTCAAAAACACGGGTGAGCACTGTACACATAATAATACGTTTTGAGGGCTGTATCAATGCACCCACAGTTACAAAGCACAGGGTATACATGTATGTGTGTGCGTGTGTGTACCAGGGTTGTTAAGTTCGATTCTTTGGGAGCAAAGGCTCGATAAAGTTCGTGAAAGTTCTAGCACCCTCGGACCGTTCGAGCAGTTCGATGTGCAATTTCAAAAACGGAGGATTTTGCTGGTATCTGTGGTCAGACTCGTCCAAAACATGCTTGAATTGTTAAGAATATGTATGAATTCTTGTAACTAGTATTTATACAAAAAATCGGAACTTCGACGGCCATCCAAGGCTCTTTTCTGATTCTTGACTACAATTTTGGACCCAAAATTCGATAAAAGGGCATGAAGTTCGACGAACCTATAATAGCTTGTGAACAACATGTTTAAGTTTCGTTAAATGCGTGAAAATTTGCGAGCCCATACTTTTGACCGAACCCCGAACTGAACAACTCTGGTGTGCACATGATCCTGCAGTTTTCCTGCCGATGAGAAAGATGCACACCCTTAAAGCGTGTAATAAGGCACTCGCAAGAACACAGAGCCTGCGTATCCAAAGTTCAAGAGCGCTATTTTATGTCACTGCCCGATGAACATCAATTTAATTGCAAGAAACACACGCACGTTCATGCACACAAGCACGAATATAATCCCACACACAGAACTCTCACACACATACGTACACACACGCACACACACAGAGCCTGCTGTGCTAGCCAAGTTAGAGAAGCTGTGTCGTGCACGTGGCCTTCCCTGGACGGTCGCCCACTACCACACAAAGGAGTTAGAGGCAGTAGCAGCTGTCGCAGCGGAGGCGGCCACGGCGGCTGGGGAAGCTAAGCGCGTGACGGCAGTGGCTGTGAAGGAGGAGGTGAGCGATGAGTTATGTGTTGCACACTGTCACTGCTGTGGGCTGTGTGAGGAAGGGAGTGCGATGTGAAGAAGCAAGTGTGCGATGGCAGCATATGTTCAGGACAGGAATGGTGGTAGGAAGTGACGGCTGAGTGTGGCAGAGCAGTAACACATTAGTTGTTGTTAGGCAATTACAACCCAACCATCCTTCATTTTTGCAGTCACAATTCATTGCTTTGGGAATGAGATTTTAAAATAAATCACCCACTGATGGAAAAAACTGTACCCAAAGGTGGCAAGAATTTGTGAAGGGAGTTGGTGGGCTGTGAAAGAGTGTCGCCGAGTTAGCTACTGAAATTAGAAATACGTTTGTGTTACCGTCCGGTCGTTGTAAACACGCACACAATTACACACACACACGAGTGCACATGTTTTCGCGCACGTGCACAGGTGGCGGAGGCTGCCGAGCGTGGCGTGCTGCTGCCTCCATCTTCTACCACCCTTGGGTCTGCTGCTGGCGGTGGTGGGCGTGGTGGGAAAAAGGCTCGTGGGGCTGGTGAGTTCATGTTGAAGTAGGCTTAGGTGTGTGTCTGTTCTAATTTGGGACGGTGCACTGTATTAGTAGGCACAATTGGGAGAAGGCCTGTGGGGCTGGTAGGTTGTATTGATGAGTGTGTGGGTGTATGAAACTTTGCCTAACAGGTACCATGAAGGCACCCACATTTGAGCACAAACTCAACTGGTATGGTGGCTGTGGGTGGGAAAAAGGCTGCAGGGCTGGTGAGTTGGTGTTGAAATTTGTGTGGGGGGGAGGTGAATCTAATGCCCCCTTTAAGAGATAGCATGGATACACTCGCACATACATACTTTTATCCAGACTGGGGTGGGTATGGTGGTCTCTCTAGTCTGTAGGTGGGCATGGCTGGGGTGGGTATGGTTCTAAAGGGCGTCAGGGACGAAGGCTCGTGCTGCGTGAGGATGCTGGCAGGAAACGTAAGCTTGCGATACAATCAAACACCCACCCACTATCACTACCCTCACGTAGTCAAACACCCACCCACGAGCACTTCACCTTCTACTCTCACTGCTCTCACCCACCCACACTCTCGCTGCCCACACTTAGGCCGTGGTGCTGGTGCCGCGAAAAACGCAAGGGGCGGCAAGGGCAGGGGCAACAGCCGCGCTGCTGCTGCTGCTGCCGCCGCTGCTGCTGCTGCAACTGCCACTGGAGAAGATGAGGAGGAGGAGGGAGGGGTTGTCAAAGAGGAGGTGAGTGCGTTGTCGGGTCAGCCCTTTGTTACGCTTTGTGGTAATCAGTTTGTTTTGTGTGGCTGTGTCAAAGGGGCATCAGCCTGAGATTCTGTGTGTGTGGTTATACCGCACGGACCTGGTCTGTGTTACGAAACATCAGCATTGTATCCCTGTGTGTGTGCATGTGTGTGTTTGTGTGTGCGTGTGTGTTTGTGTGTGTTTTGACAGTATGGACCTGGGTTTGTCTTTAGGGTTGAGCTGTGGCCTATTCATGCCACTAGAGCGGCAGGCACACACACATTCACACCTGCTTATTTACGTGTGTGTTGTTTGTGTGTGTGTGCTGCCTTAGCAGGGAGAGGGGGAGGAGGACAAAGAGGCTGTTCCGAAGGGGCCACTGAAAGCAGCTTTCAAGCAGCTAAAGGCTAAGCAGCAGCAAGGTGAGGTTTGTGTGGGTGTGGGCTTTTTTGTGTGTAATTGTGGGTGTGTGGGGGTGGGGGTGAGCATGTGTATGCATGTGTGTCTGCTTGTGCATGTGGGTGTGTGTCAGCACCATGGATGCTCTTGAGGGCTGCTGTCAAGCGGCTGAAGGCGAACGAACTGTTGTGCCTCTACTGTATAATCAAAAGTCACGCCTGTGTAACTTCGCAAGCTCTTGTTCCCTGTCAACTCTGCTCCTGTGTGTGTGTGTGTGTGTGTGTATGTGTATGTGTGCGTGTTTGATGCTGCAGATCTAAGTGCCAACTTGTGCCTCTTCTGTACTGTCAAAAGTCGTGCCTCTACTGTACTGTCAAAAGCCGTGCCTCTACTGCACTGCCAAAAGTCATGCCTGTGTAACTTTGCACGTTCATGCTCCCTGTCAGCTTTGCTCCTGTGTGTGTGTGTGTGTGTGTGTGTGTGTGTGTGTGGATGTGTGTTTGTGTGTGCATGTGCGTGTGTGATGCTGCAGATTTAAGTGCCAACTAGTGCCTCTACTGTACTGTCGAAAGTCGTGCCTGTGTAAATTTGCTCCCTGCCAACTTTTCTCCCTGTCAACTTTGCTCCTGTGTGTGCGTATGTGATGCTGCAGATCAAAGTGCGTCTCCTGCGGGTGCGCTGGCCTCTCCTCGTCCCGAAGCTCTTGCTGCAGCAAAGCCCGCCCCTTCCCGGAAACGCGCAAATGTGGGTTCCTTGGGGACGCACACCCCTCACTTTATTTTGTTGGGGTTTTTGAGTGCACGTGAGGGGAACCCCAGAAACGCCCAAACCTGGATGCACACACGTCTCACAGTTCTTTTTACCCCAGGAGCGCGCATTTTTTTGTTGGGATCTCAAGTGCATATGAGGGGAACCCCCGAAACGCAAAACATGAGTGCACACATGTCTCACAGTTGCTGTTGGGGGTTCTAGGCACAACCCTGGTCGTTTTTATTGTCGAAGGTTTTTACGTGCAATTATGCGAGTCATTGTTTGTGCATGGCTGCTGTGACTGGCATTGGTGTGAGGATTCAGGGTGCCACCCCCAGGGATATGGTCAAATGCTTGACACGTGGCTGTAGTTTTTCCATGGGCACACACACGCGCACACACACACGCATGCATGCACGCACACACGCGTTTCATAAGTGTATGAGACACACACGTACGCACCTCATGTTTGTTTGAGAGACAGCACAAGACTTGTGTGTTTGCATGCTCAAGCATGGACGTGTGCTTTTAAAAGCGTGTGGTTGTATCTGACTGTAGGTCGAGCGTGGGGGCAGTATCACGGTGCTTGTGGACGAATTAATCTGCTTTGGTCAGCCGCAACCTGAACACAAAGCACGACATCTCACTTTCAGCCACTGCAAACACACGCACACAAACTCACATTTGCACTCATATACTCATATACACACCACACACGCACACACGCATGTACACACAAAGGCGCCCTCCGCACGCTCGGACACCGCCAGCGCTGCCTCAGCTGCAACTGCAGCTGGTACCCAACAACAACGCCGCATCACCACCACCACCTCGACGACAGACGCTGCAGCCACAGCGGCTGGCGCCGCCTCTGCCATGGCGGGCAGCAGCACAGCCCTCTCAGCAGCGAGCCAGCAAACACAGCTTGGGGGGGGGGGCGCGCAGTCCCA
>Ga0307951_1000923_pt1 | contig 17506 bp, 9 predicted proteins | sample OrgLakmetagen374_FD_201842 | JGI IMG/M metagenome (GOLD analysis project Ga0307951, IMG submission 201842) | Saline water microbial communities from Organic Lake, Antarctica - #374 | ecosystem: Environmental > Aquatic > Non-marine Saline and Alkaline > Saline | place: Antarctica: Organic Lake... | reverse complement strand
AACGAAATATACACGGTGCATATAAATGCGATATTCTTGGCAGGGGAAAAATGAAATATACGGATGTATACGGTGCATATATACACGGCATTTCTGACAAGGAAACACAAAATATACGGTCATATACGGTGCATATATACGCGGTATTCTTGGCAGGGAAAAAATGAATTATACGGTCGTATACGATGCATATATACATGGTATTTCTGTCAGGGAAATAACGAAAAATACTGTCATATACGGTGCATATATACGCAGTATTCTTGGCAGGGGAAAGATGAAATATACGGTCATTTACGGTGCATATATACGCGGTATATTTGGCAGGGAAATAGCGGAATATAAGGTCATATACGGTGCATATATACGCGGTATTTTTTGGCAGGGAAATAACAAAATATACAGTCAAATATGGTGCATATATACGCGGTATTCTTGGCAGGGAAAAATGAAATATACGGTCATATATGGTGCATATATACAAGGTATTCTTGCCAGGGAAAAATCGAAATATACGGTCGTATACAATGCATATTTACACGGTATTTCTGACAGGAAGTCATATACGTTGGATATACACGGTATTTTTGGCAGGGAAATAACAAAATATACGGTCATATACGGTGCATATATACACGGTATTCTTGGCAGGGAAATAACAAAATATACAGTCATATACGGTGGATATACACGGTATTTTTGGCAGGGAAATAACGAAATATACAGTCATATACGGTGAATATACACGGTATTTTTGGCAGGGGAAAGATGAAATATACGGTCATATACGGTGCATATATACGCGGTATATTTGGCAGGGAAATAGCGGAATATAAGGTCATATACGGAGCATATATACACGGTAATTTTGGCAGGGAAATAACAAAATATACGGTCATATATGGTGCATATATACGCAGTATTCTTGCCAGGGAAAAATCGAAATATACGGTCGTATACAGTGCATATTTACACGGTATTTCTGACAGGGAAATAACGAAATATACGGTCATATACGGTGCATATATACGCAATATTTTTTGGCAGGAAAATAACGAAATATACAGTCATATACGGTGGATATACACAGTATTTTTGGCGGGGAAATAACGAAATATATACGGTGCATATATATACGGTATTTATTGGCAGGGAAATAACGAAATATACAGTCATATATGGTGGATATACGCGATATTTTTGGCAGAGAAATAGCGGAATATAAGGTCATATACGGTGCATATATATGCGGTATTCTTGGCAGGGAAATAACAAAATATACAGTCATATACGGTGCATATATGCACGGTATTCTTGGCAGGGAAATAATGAAATATACGGTCATATACTGTGCATATATACACGGTATTTTTGGCAGGGAAATAACAAAGCATACAGTTATATACGGTGCATATATGCACGGTATTTTTGGCAGGGGAATAACGGAATATACCGTCATATACGGTGCATATATGCACGGTATTTTTGGCAGGGAAATAACAAAATATACGGTCATATACGGTGCATATATACACGGTATTCTTGGCAGGGAAATAACAAAATATACAGTCATATACGGTGCATATATACACGGTATTTTAGGCAGGGAAACAACGAAATATACGGTCATATACGGTGCATATATACATGGTATTTTTGGCAGGGAAATAATGAAATATACGGTCATATACGGTTTTTGCCAACCTTATGTAAAGGTTGTTGCTTCAAGTGAGAATGAACTTTTTGAGGTGCTTGGCTCAATGCTTGCAAACATTATAAACCTGGACTAAATAAGAATCACATTATAATATAATGAACTAAATACCTAAAACATTATAAATATGGACTGCATATAAGTATGGACATCTTGAGGTGGTTGGCTCAGTATTTGCAATTTCGCAATGCTTTTTGCACTTGTTCAGATCCTTGCTGCGTGGCCTTGTTTTTTTTATGACCACATCAAGATTGACATTATTGCATGTAATAACCTCTGCATATTCTCAGCCTGTGTGGTCAATTATAAAGACACGTGTTTGATTTGCAAAATCTTATAATTTTTTGCGATCCATCATACTACGCACTGTTGCAAATTGCAGAAAGCCAGAAGAAGGAAAACGCACGCTTTCGCCTTGCACCTTGAACTGGCTTGACTCCAAAATGGCACAGATACAAAATTGCTTCATCAATATCGAGAAAAATACTCATGCTGCGCCTTGCGCCTTGGAGTGGTTCAACTTAAAAATGGCACAAAGGTTTTATCAGCATATAATAGAAAAGCACTCACGCTGCGCCTTGCGCCTTGAAGTGGCTCAACTTCAAAATGGCACAAAGGTTGAAACATTTTGTGATGCAATAGAAAGGCACTCACGCTGCGCCTTGCGCCTTGAAGTGGCTTGACCTCAGGAGCAGCGCCAGAACAAAGCCAAACAAAATCCCCATCACAGTAGAGCCCACAAAGATGCCAATAAAAATGCCGATGGCTGCACACAAGGATAGAAGCGCACAAATGAAAAGATGTTGAAGAGGCTCAAACTCAGGAGCAGCGCCAGGACAAAGCCAAACAAGATTTCTATCACAGTAGAGCCCACAAAGATGCAAATGAAAGTGCCCATGGCCACACAATGACATCAGCACAAACACACACACACACACACACACACACACACACACACACACACACACACACGTGGGAGAATGGAGCCAATAGGGGTGGCAATGGCTACACAACGACAGACAGCAGCGCACGTACAATTATGCTTTGGTAGGAAAAACGAATTGAATAGCTGTGGCAGTGGCTACACAGCAACAGATAGCAGCACACATATTACAACGCTTGGGTAGGAGAAACATCTTTAATAGGGGTGCTGATGGCTGCACAGCAACAGACAGCGTCGCACACACAATTATGCTTGGGTAGGAGAAACACATTTAATAGGGGTGCTGATAGCTGCACAGCAACAGACAGCATCGCACACTAATTATGCTTGGGTAGAAGAAACGCAATTAATAGGGGTGGAAATGGCTACACAGCAACAGACAGCAGCACACATAACAATGCTTGGGTAGGAGAAAAACATCTAATAGGGGTGCTGATGGCTGCACAGCAGCATACAGCATCGCACACACAATTATGCTTGGGTAGGAGAAACACATTTGAAAGGGGTGCTGATGGCTGCACAGCACCAGACAGCATCGCACACACAATTATGCTTGGGTAGAAGAAACGCATTTAATAGGGGTGGAAATGGCTGCACAGTGACAGACAGCAGCGCACATAACAACGCTTGGGTAGGAGAAACACATCTAATAGGGGTGCTGATGGCTGCACAGCAGCAGACTGCAGCACACAAACCATAATGCTTGGGTAGGAGAAATGCATCAAATAGGGGTGGCAATGGCTGCACAGTGACAGACAGCTGTACACACACACATAAACACACACACACGCACAATAATGCTAAGGTAAGAGAAACGCATTTCATAGGGGTGGCAATGGCTGCAAATTGACAGACAGCAGTGCACACACACACACAATGATGCTTGGGCAGGAGAAACGTATTTCATAGGGGTGGCAGTGGCTGCACAACGACAGCAATGCAAACAGCAACATATATACGCAACACACAACAATGCACTAAGCCACACATATATAATAAGGTACTTGCATGAAGATGAATGGGCCTACAAATCTGTCGCATAATAAGCAGGCGACAAAGATGAGATAGAAGGTTTGTTGTAAACAAAAAGGAGTGATGAAGCTGAGTAGGAGCAGTGTTTTGTTCTTTTATAGCAGACACTGTTCCTATGCCAGTTAGGCATGTAAACCGTACACATCAGAGCAGACACAGGAATGGTGATGGCTGCACAAAGACAGCAGTGCATACCTCAGCAAACAAAATGGGACATTTGCATGAGAATGACGAAGGAAAGGGTTGCATAGTCATGTGAACAGTAGCAGCAGCAGCAGCAGCAACCGCAGCAGCAGCAGCAGCAACCGCAGCAGCAGCAGCAGCAGCAGCAGCAGCAGCAGCAGCAGCAGCAGCAGCAGCAACCGCAGCAGCAGCAGCAGCAGCAGCAGCAACAGCAGCAGCAGCAGCAGCAGCAGCAGCAGCAGCAGCAGCAGGAGCAGCCGCAGCAGCAGCAGCAGCAGCAGCAGCAGCAGCAGCAGCAGCAACCGCAGCAGCAGCAGCAGCAGCAGCAGCAACAGCAACCGCAGCAGCAGCAGCAGCAGCAAGAGCAGCAGCAAGAGCAACCGCAGCAGCAGCAGCAGCAGCAAGAGCAGCAGCAAGAGCAACCGCAGCAGCAGCAGCAGCAGCAGCAACCGCAGCAGCAGCAGCAACTGCAGCAGCAGCAGCAGCAACCGCAGCAGCAGCAGCAGCAGCAGCAGCAGCAGCAGCAGCAGCAGCAACCGCAGCAGGCAGGACAATGGTGCAGCGATCAGGTGCAAGCAGAAGTCGATGCACCTTATAAAATGCTATGCATGATTGCAAGCTGAGAGCAGCGAGGACTAGCGAAATCCTCCAAGTGTGGTTGTGAGCATTGAGAACAGGCTCCGAGCTTGCAAAGGGGGTCAAGGGACCAGTCAAGTTTCATGTACTCGAAGTTTTATTAATAGGTGCTACAAGTCTGTGGTGCTACTTCAAACACTCCTCACATTTAAAAAGTGATGACATACGCGGCCTAGCAGCCACACACACACACACACACACAAACACACACACATGCCCTTTTTGACTGATGGCTTAATCTGCAGCCTCTGTAACCTCTGATAGGTATTCATGTACTAGGGCCCAGTGTGCTGAACCTAGCCCCTGATGAGGGCTTATTAAATAAGAAGCAATTAGGGCAGCTACAGCTCTTGTTTTGTTGATGAGTTAGAAGGGGTCATGACCAAGGTGTGCCTCTCTTAGTAGGTCGCCTTGTGGTTAACTAATCTCCTAGCAGGTCGCCGTGTGGTTTACTACTTTCCTAGTAGATTGCTGTGTGGTTTACTACTCTCCCAGTAGGTCGCCGTGTGGTTTACTACTCTCCTATAAGGTCGCCTTGTGGTTTACTACTCTCCTAGAAGGTCGCCTTGTTTAGTGCAGGAACGCACATGTCTAGGGTTGGCCAAAGCCATACATATATACGGTGTATATACAGTAACTTTTGCAGGGAAATAACCAAATATATGGTCATATATGGTGCATATATATACGTTCTGGCTAACTCTACACATACCTCGTAAAACCTCTCGCGCATTGATGGGGGTTGCAGGACTCCCCTCGTACGGTAGAAAGCTTGAGATGGTGTCGAACAGCACCTGCACCAGAGTGAGCATAAGCCAGCATACAAACACAGTCAGTCAACGACCAGATATGAGGAAGATATGAGATGATGTCGAACAGCACCTGCACCAAAGTGAACGTAAACCAGAACACACACACACACAAACACAGACGGTGAACGGCCAGATTTGAGGAAGAAATAAAATGGTGTCAAACAGCACCTGCACCAGAGGGCATGTTGTCGAAGCAGTTGGTAAAGGGCTAAAGTTGAGAGAGAAATGAGTTAATGTCAAAAGGCACCTACACCGAAGGAAACTTCAGCCAGCACACACACAGTTGGTGAATGGCCAACGTTGAGGAAGATATGAGATGGTATCAAACAACACACAGCACAAGATGAGCATCAGTTCAAATGTCATAATGGGTTGGAGAGCCTTTGTGGTGGCAGAGTTGAGTTATTGGTATCGAGCAGCACCTTGGAACGCAAGCATGAATCAGAACGTAGGGGGAAATGACAGTTGGACTCAAAGCCACGGTCAAATTGTCCAACATAAGTAACAACTGCGACAATGAAAACGAAATGCCAGAGATAGACTGCACTGCACACTGCACTGCCCTTGCCAGCAAGTGCTGACACAATGAATTTAGTCATGTGCTCAGTTCGGTTGGAGTGATACATGTATAGAGCATAGAGCATTCATCGGGTACTCTGGCAATTTTTTTCCACTCATTTACAGTCATACATACATCTGCCCCCCTTTGTAGTCGCCTCTGACGAAAAGTAGCAAAGCAGCACGCTCAGTAGCTCAAATCCAACCACACAGGGCCACGCAGAACGTTCAATAGCTCAAAGCAAGCCTCTGACAAAAGTGGCAAAGCAGCACGCTAAGTTGCTCAAATCTAACCACAAAGGGCCACGCAGCATGCTCAATTGAAACAGTACCAGCAAATCAAATCCAACCACAAAGGGCCACGCAGCACGCTCGACTATAACAGTACCAGCAAATCAAATCCAACCACAAAGGGCCACGCAGCACGCTCGATTGAAACAGTACCAGCAAATCAAATCCAACCACATAGGGCCACGCAGCACGCTCGATTGAAACAGTACCAGCCAATCAATTCCAACCACAAAGGGCCACGCAGCACGCTCGATTGAAACAGTACCAGCAAATCAATTCCAACCACAAAGGACCACGCAGCACGCTCGATTGAAACAGTACCAGCCAATCAATTCCAACCACAAAGGGCCACGCAGCACGCTTGACTATAACAGTACCAGCAAATCAAATCCAACCACAAAGGGCCACGCAGCACGCTCGATTGAAACAGTACCAGCAAATCAAATCCAACCACCAAGGGCCACGCAGCACGCTCGACTATAACAGTACCAGCAAATCAAATCCAACAACAAAGGGCCACGCAGCACGCTCGACTATAACAGTACCAGCAAATCAAATCCAACCACAAAGGGCCACGCAGCACGCTCGATTAAAACAGTACCAGCAAATGAATTCCAACCACCAAGGGCCACGCAGCACGCTCGATTGAAACAGTACCAGAAAAAAGCGGAAAGAAGAACCAGGATTAGAAGCGGAAGCTGGCAGTTATCAAAGGAGCACACGCTGGTGGATTTGGAATGCTGCCTTACACTGCACAATATTTTTATTACTGTATCACAGTAATACGTGTGTGTAGGGTGTGCCAAAACCGTACGTACACACCAGATATGACCGTACGTACGGTGATTTCCCTGCTAATCTATTGTAAGTATCCATCTATGATTCTGGTCCACCCTAAGTTTCACGGGTGGGTTTAAGCACCAGGGCCAGACACGCACCATGGCAGATGCATCATTCAAGGTCGCCTCACCAAAGACCTGCAGGAAATCCATGGTGCATTTTATCTGAAGCTTAAGCTTTAGGCAACAGTTGCTGACAACTACAACTGACGCCTGACAACCCTTGACTGTGCTGAAGCGCCGGGCAAGATGGGAAGTGCAAGCATGCTTCGTCAGAGAAGCCGGACAGACGGACAAGACAAAGATTAGAAACAGAAAATCACGAGGCAACCAAGAAGAATGAGTAGAAACCTACTGACAAGCATGCTTTGATTTGTTGTGTATGGAGTACTGCGCTGTTGCCATCAAGCTCATCCATATAAGCACAAGCATACTGAATTACAGAACTTAACACAGATATTCACGTACATTGGCATAGAGGTCTCCATTTGCATGTAGGGCTTGGAACACAGCTATTACAGAAACAGGGTCTGCAGTGTGTGTTATGTGTTGTGTGAGTATTTGTGTGTGTGCATGTGTGTGTATGTGTGTGTGAATGTGTGTGTGTGTGTGCCTGTGTGCGTGTTTGTGTGTGCGTGTGCGTGAGTGTGTGTGTGTTGTGTGTGTGGAATTGTGTTTGTTTGTGTGTGAGTATGTATTTGTCACTTCAGGAAATTTGAGGCATGCGCAATAGAGTATGCACAATTGCGCACGGCATGCACACCCGTGTTGTTTCAAGGCGACATGACATGCCGATCAATATGAGAATATGGGCCGTGGTGGCAACTAAAGTTTGATATGAGCACCCCATTTCTTAAATTGCCAGATCGAGGAGTGATACAGTTTCATTGCTGGTCAGTATCAATGTCAAGGTTATGCTAAAATATGCAAGCCACCTGTCGCTGAAAGCAGTGCGCCAAACACCAGGTTGTGCAGCAAGGGCATTGCATATGCGATGCCTGCCAGACCAAACCCCCATTGCATCAGCCCGATCACAAACGCGGAGATGGTGGTCCCTGCAGAGATTGGGCGGAGCAGCGGGTGATGTTAGCTGCGGTGATAAGAAACTGGCTTTGTCCATTGGACACTCTTTGTCTGAGCAATATGGTTTGTTTGTTTGAGCAACGTTTGTCTGAGCAACGGCTCAAGACACCCTCAAATGTAACCAATGTCTGGATAACAACCAGCCCCGCACCACCCTCGTCAATATCCTCGAAACACAATAAACAAGTGTGTTCAAACCAATCACTGTGAATAGTGAGGATGAGCATGAATGAGAAGCATGCCCTCGTTGCAGAAAACACACTCCTCAACAACAAGCAACGGGAGTTTTGCAGAAGCTTTGAAGCTTGAATCAGCTCCATTTGGTCTATATACTTTCAAAGTAACCTCAGGTATGATTACAAGCAGTAGCTATGTAGTCTAGCCTAATTCCTAATAATTGTTGCTACATGAAGCGTCGGGATCTGTGTTAAGTACAGCTATTAATCACAAGTAGCTATGTGTTGTAAGTACAGTTATTTAGTGTTGCCACATGAAGCGTCGATATGTGTGTCAACTACAGCTACTTATTGTTGCCAAATAAAGTGTCATTATGTGTGAAGTGCTACTCCGGAGTTGGCTCGCATGCTCTCAACTGACGGCGTGTGCTCACACGAACAGCATGCGCTCGGCCACTCCTGAAACCGCACCTAGGAAAGCGGTGTTGCAGATCGTGCCGAAGTTTAACAGAAAGAGGTGCGTATCAACGTTGAGTCCAGCATCTGCATGATGCATGGGTACGAGACAGGCGTGTGTGTGTGTCTGTGTGTGTGTGTGTGTGCCTGGTAGAGCATGGTTGCATTTATGACTAGCAAGTGAGCAGTGGTCTTACCCACGATGATTGTAGGCTGCGTTGTCAAACAGGGTTGTAGGTTGACAAGAGTTAGTTCTTGAAGAGATGTTTGGCTGCATTGCCAAAAGAGCATGCACATATCAGGAGGGAAACCCACCAGGATTGCGTATAGAAAGACCTCCGACTTGAATTTCACCATATTCTTGTATGCCTCTGATGCGCCCCCAAACTGAACCTGTTTTGTAAATAGGATTATTGTGAATTACAGTTTTCTTGAACGCACACTGCTTTGAAGTGGTGCTTGCATGCAAATATGCACCTACAATGGCTGAGAAGCAGATGCCCAAGCATAGTGCTGTTGTCGGTGCTGCCACAAACTCTTCGAATCGCTTTGAGGAGGGTCTTGCTCGAAGTCGTCCCAGAACCAGGACAACACCGAAAAGCGCAAGGAGCTGCAAGGGTGGCAAGAGGAAATATTGGTGCTTTGGGCTACCTAGGAATTTGATTGCAGGCACATCATAAGTGAGTGCAAGCATTTGTTGCTCAATGCCTCTGCCCTCTGCCTCATTTTTGCTCCTTCGTATGCGCTCTTTGGTGCACATGCAACCGCGGACAGCACCAAAAAATGTACACACAATTTCAATCACACAAAATGCACACAAGCAGCGTGGATATACGCACGCATGCATTGCATGTGTGAACTCGCAAAGGATTATGCACCCACCAAGAGCATGGCCATTGGAAGATCCATGATGTTCAGCTTACTGGCAACGGCAGCAGCAGAATTTTGCTATTGCACAGGTTTTCAATTAATTCCAAATTCCAATCGTCTCTTAAATATATTTCTTTTTTGAATTTGAAACAGTTTTGCGTGTTGGATCCTCCTGGATTTGTCCTTTTAATGTTGCGTATTTTTTAGTATCAACGCAAAAACAATAAATTTATGCCATGGAACACAAACATACGGTGGAAAACGAGCAGGCGCGGGTGCAAAAATTTGACAATTTCCCTTCACTAGCTTTAAAGACTTGTTTCCGAGATTGTGCTTCAAGAATATAGTCCCACCTTCCGATTTGCGACGGTTGTAATTATTTATCTCTGTGTATTGCCGTCCGTGCCTTCCGTTCCAGAGCCATGTGCTAACTCACTTCCACAATAAATCTAGTTACCTATCAATATTACTATTCGCAGGGGGCTTAATCGAAAGGCACCAGCTGGCTTGCATCACCTCAGAACTGAATTTTGTGCAGTAATTATCAATCACAAAGATTGTAAGCTGTATAAGAGAAGAAAAAGAACGCAGATATATAGTGTACCGGCATGGATCAGGATTCCTGGTCGGATGTTGTTTTGTGTTATGCACCACCCAATGGATGCAGAGACGCACAACATCCCACCAGGAGAATAAGATGAGTTTTTCAGTAAGGGTCAAGCAAGGGCATTGTTACTGAGTTGCTGCATCATGCAAGAGTGTGGATTGGAATCCCTTCAGTTCAATTAATTACGCGCGGCAATGCGGCTGTACAATTCTTTGACTTAATCCATAATCCAACAGCTACACAATTAAAAAGGTTTTACATGCTGACATGCAGCTGAGTAAACAATCCAATGATTGCTGGTCAGTCCATATTCTTTGTGTTATGGATGGTCTGACACAATCGTACATCTTTAAACAGAAGCTGCAAAACTGTGAACCCATTGATCTCTCAGCCATTTTGTCGTAGACCTCAGGGAGACACTTGGAGTACTGGACACCTCATTCTCAAACTCATCCGAGAGAGCATTACAGCAAACGCTCTACGTATCACCAGTGGTGTAGTGCTCTTCCCACAAGAAGGGCTCTGGTCACTCATTTGCCTTACATCCTTCCCAAATACATATTTCTCAACCTGCCTCGTGATGTCATTCGCAGTGCAGCTCGTTTCAAACTTTGCGTTCACACCATATGTTTTGAGACAGCGACATGGAGTATAATAATTAATTCAATTGCAGCCGAGTAGAGGCAAATTATTTTTATTATCTCCTCAGTTTCGAGTCCCGGAAAGTTCAATAGGGTTAGGATTGGGTTAGGATAAGGGTTACGGTTGTATTCTGGGGTACGGACGCAAATTTCGGGCGAAGGGCTCAAATTTGTTTCGGACCAATCTATTTTTACATCAAGTTCTATAAACTAACCCAAATTTCTACCTGCAAAACTTTTTGCCATTTTGTGTATTTGTTTCGTTTCTACGAGGCGGAAACAGACTGGCAATGCTGTCAAGAAGTGCTTTCTTAATGATCGATGCATTGTATGTCAATTCCACACGCTATAGCGATATCATGTAGATGTGTGCACGTGTGCACCACACACGAATGTTCATATTAAAGTAAGTAATACAGATTCAGACAGTACGCATCTTGCTTGTTCTGATTGCCTGCACCTGATATTGAAGCCAATAAAAGTGTGCACGTCCTGCCAGGTCCAGCAACATCAACATGCATGCAATCCTTTTAAATAATGCTGCACAAGTTTCAGTTTTGGAAATAGTAGCATGTCATGTGCTTCTTATGTGAATCTGCAGTCTGCCAATGGCATTCAGTACTAGCATGCTCTGCAAAGAAAGAGGCACATTAGCCTAAAGGTCCAGAAACTGTTCACGAAATGTCGCTGCAAATTATGTGTATGAAATATATGCTATTGCTTTGTTGTGCTAAAGATGCACCTTGAGTTACATGCAAAACAGTTGTCCCCTCGCCTTCCTGCAGCATGCACGATGCCTTGCATTGCTCCAATATGTGTCATGCATCATTCCTTGTAACACAACGCCATGTGGATTGCGTACACCAGCTTGCAAATTTTGTCCTTCACGTGTTGATTGTAGCCACCATGTATGCTGCCTGCCTGGTACTATACCGGTATGTGCGTCTTCAAGTCCTGTCTCAAAAGCAGACTGCTGGAAGATGCACGTCATGTGCCAAGTGACCTTGCAGTCCGGCCTCTCCTTGTTTGAGCCCTAATCCAGCGTTATGTAATTATGCTGTAAAATGATATAACAGCGACATTACAGCCTGATAAAATGCCGACAAGGAAATCGCCTCCTCGGAGGTCTCCGTGCAGCCACGTAAGAATCGAAACAGTAATTTCCGCATTTTGAGGCCGTCACAACGTGCCGCTCTGCAGCCCTTCTCGTCACAAAAAGTCCGACCCTCACAGCTTGCCCCAAAACTGAACACACAGACTTCCGTATAATGTTTCGTATATTTTTCTGTCTAAAATCTTACGCGGAACGGACGCCCAACCGCGGAGCTATTCAGGGGCGCTCCGCTCGGTTTCTTAAGAAATTACACACTAAGTGAAGGTTCCCCCCCCCCCAGACATTAAAATCAATTATAAAGATAAATAAAGCGTCCAGACAGCCTTTGCTGTCAATCATGCAAATAGTGCAGCCCAAACAAGCAATTGTTTCTCCCGCTCAATATCAAGATCCAATTCGCCTGTCCTCCCTCCTAATCCGGCCTCCCCATCAAGTCGAGCCCTTGGTTTTGCCTTCATCCATAGTGCTGTCATGCAAATTTTTTGGCTCGGAGTCTCTCAGGTATCAGGCTTGTGCATTTTCGGAATTGCGTTCACAACAAACGCAGTGAGCTAAGCATGGTCGTGGTTTGTTGGTTTGGCAGTCCATTTGTGCAGGCTAGTGCCTCATGCTGCTGGCACGTACAACACCATAACGATGTTCAAGAATGGGAGGAATTGACAATGAAGTTGGCAACGCAACTGTCTGCACAGAGACAAGTCAAATTTTCGTGCGTGCCAGGTGCGTTCGGAGAAAATGCACTCTAGCAATCTTATGAATTGCCTGGACGGAGTGCGAGGCCTTGCGCGCATAATGCACAAAAATGCCACAGAATTTGGTCGTGAACAACAAAAACACATTCTGTAACAATATTGCACAAATATTTCATGAATCCAGGACATAGCTAAAGGGCAGTTGGGCGTTTTAGCATCCCAAACAAAGTCATAAGTTGAGAAACTGTCTCTGCACAAAATAGAATGGTCGAGGTACTACAAAAGGAGGGCTCTATATTTTGTGCTACAAAACAGAATGATCGAGGTACAACGAGGTGCAGTATACTCTTTATTTTGTGCCATATGTTCTTTTTAGCAGGTGCCATGCAGTGTGTGCCTTACGTTAATACAGTGTGTGCCATACTGTATTATCTTTATTTGGCAGTGTGTGCCATACGTTAATACAGTGTGTGCCATATGCTAATACAGTGTGTGGCATACTGTATTATCTTTGTTTGGCAAGTGCACTACGTCCGCATGCTTGCACATGCGTGCAGGAGAAGCGTATTTACAGTTTGCTGTTTTTCTTGGCACAGGCTATGCAGTCCCAGCATTCCTACGAGCATTTGCGGACGACTATAAAGAACTCTACGTGGAGAATTGCGCCAGGTTAAGCCAAGGCTTTTCCCCGTTGCTGTAGTGCACAAATGCATCAGTCATTTTATCATTAGACCCTTGTCTGCGCACAATTATTGGTATTGAACTTTCCTAGCATGTTAATCGCACACACACTATCGACAAGTTTGGCAATACTCACTGAAAAGCTGTGTGGAAGCGCAGTTGGTGTTAAAAGGGGACTTACTACATCGCCCATCACCCATCACATAAGAGCATGTCTATAGACGCACTGTTGCTTCAGCCCCTTGATTTTTAAACGAGAGCGCTTTTTTTAGTCTGAGGGAGCAGTTTGGTTATAATAAGCAAGTGGCAAACACAATCAATTTCAGTACCTGCGACCACAATGTTTCATAACAAGTTTTGTTTGTTTTGCTCAGATTTGGACTGATACAAGGCAGCGCAGGGGCATTCCAGTTGCAGCAGTCCTGCAAAAAACACTCCACACTTGTGCCTCAAGAATTTTCCATCGGGCCCTTACGTGTGGAGGACGCTCATTTGGTGAATGATAATTGGTGAGTGTTCTTGGTATATTAAGGCCGAATTGCTGCCCTGTGCCTGCTGGGTTAGTGCGATACTACGGCTTGAGAGCTTTGCCCTGATTTCGGCAACCACAAGTCAAGAAAGACACCTATCAACTGACTTTAACGATTAAGATTGTAGGACCTTCTTTGCTGCCGCAGCAATAATGTAGAAGGAGACAAACAGCAGCTGTATGTCTCTTTCTACATTTCTGCTATGTAGTACAGGAAGTCCTGCACAGGCAGGAAACCCAATTCCTACATTATTTCAAAAGAACTTTGGTACTCTGTTCACCTGAGGCTGTGTATTTTATTGATTACCGCTTTGGGGAAGGTCCTTGCTCATGGCCTAATATGATATTCAATGAGAAGGCTCATAAAGTGCACGTTTAATAGTGCTTTTTGGACGTAAAGCATCAACACCCCTGTAAAATTGGTAGGCTGATGTGATTCTGCTGCGTTTAGTCAGCACTAAAAACGCGAGCATGGACCATTACCTTCAACCTTTTGAATTTTGACTTTTGTTTGCCTCAGTGCAGGATTCTTAGCTACCTGGTATGAAAGTAGCCTCCCTCCCCATAATTTGTGTGGAGTGATTATTTCAGCTTGTAGTCATTCATTTGTCACTTGGTTGTGCGCATGGCTGTCGGGTATGCACACAGCTGCATTCCCTTCAGTGCTGTGCCACTACCGTGTACGGTACGGTGTACGGTTATACGGTACGGCGTACGGTACGGTCCAAACTTTAAAGGCCTCAGTAAAAAAATTAAAATTGAGCTTTGTTTCAGCTCTGCAAATGGCTAAGTAAGCCCACACTGTTTCAAAGGCTTTAAAATTACCAAACAGGTTAATAATAAACATCAAAATTCAAAACTGTCTCCTTTCCCCCGGCTGCTGCTAATCCGCTAATTCTGCTAATAGCTCCACTGTCTCCTTTCCCCCGGCTATGCTGTACACTGCGCTGCTATCAGTCTCATCATCAAACCCACTTGAAGGCCTGCTGCAGGGGGGTATGCAGGGGCCCTTAGCAGGCTTTGGGGGTCAAGCAGGCTGGCCTCCCCCAAAGCCTGCCTTTGCCTCTTTTGTGTTGGGCCTCTATTCATCTTTGTTTCATTCCTTATTTATTGAGTATAATGATAAATGTTGGGACGGAAATTTCGAGTGGCGGACGGGCACGCGCCTTAAAACGGGTGGCCATGCAAGCTTGTACGGTCGACCAGTTTCCCGTACCGTACCGTACTGGAACCGTACCGTATTTCCAGTTTGACTGTATTATACGGTTTTAAACCGTACCGTACCGTAACCGTACCATATGTACGGTCTGAAAATAAAGATACGGCGTATAAGCACAGCACTGATTCCTATGTTTCTGTTTCCACTCCTCCATGTGTGCAGAGGTCAGGCCTCTTGCTTGGCTGTTCTTTGCACGCTACCTGCATGTTATTCAAAATGACTTGTAGCCAGGCTGTCCATTAACAAACACACACACACCAACACTCTCACACACACACACGCACACACACCACACACACGCGCGCGCACACACACCACACACACATTAACAAACCCCCTTGTTGAAAATATCAACAGCTGCCTACTCAAAACCTCTTGAACACCTGAATTTTAGGTCGTTCAATTGCCTTATACCTTTTGGGCACCTTAGTTGCAGGTCCTTTCATAGTCCAATTTTGTTGCCCCTCCCTTGTTATAAAAACTATTGACCAAAACTAAATTCTCTTGAACACCTTGATTGCAGGTCGTTCAAGAGCCCCTTTTCGTTGCCCCTCATTGAAGCCCTCATAGCGAGCAGGCACACTAGCTGTGCTCGTCCGGTGCCACATGTAGCCGATACAGCAGAGCCGTCCCTGCCAGTGGCGTGGGTTGTCCAGCAATTTGACGGTACGTTTACTCTCCTTGTATGCTCGTCAGCATGAAAATTAACAAAAGAAGCACTCGTCAGGTGTAACAGGACACAGCGGAGCCGCCCCTGCCAAATGGCGTGGGTTGTCCAACGATTTGATGGTACGTTCGCTCTCCTTGTATGCTCGTCAGCATGAAAATCAACAAAAGAGGCACTCGTCAGGTGTCTCAGGACACAGCAGAGCCGTCCCTGCCAAATGGCATAGGTTGTTCAACAATTTCATGGTACGCCCACTTTCCTTGTGTGTTCACTTTCCTTTTACACCACTTTCCTTTTACGTCCACTTTTGTTTCACGTTCACTTTGGGGTTGGAAAGCAGTGCAAGACTTGCAAATGAAGGATTGGACAGCTGCTAATTTACAGTAAGAAAAACACTGCTTGGCAGCACACCGCACTTGGATAGAAGAAATATGGATTGACCAGGAATTTAGGATATAGCCATGTTGACGAGGAATGTTCGGCAACGGTTCAAACAGTTCACTTTGTTTCCACGTTTCGATTTGCAGGTACAATAAATTGAGGCTTGAAAGTTTTGTTTGACAGTTTGCTAGTATGTATTCCATTTGTTTTACTGACAGTTTGATTGTACGAGTGTGCAATTTGCTAGAAATAATAGCAATAAAGGAGCAAAGGCTGAGTCCATTTTATAATTAACCTTGTTAGCGGGGTTATTATAATAAGTGCACCCAAATGTACTGCCTTCAATGTAATTTCCTTTGTTTTCTGTTGTTTACACTTCTTAAACTACAAGGAATGCAATAGGAAATGGCCTTCAGTCTAGGCATTTTACTGCTGGGTTTAGATATACATGGTGGGACCTTCAGCCAGACTGTTCCAGGCTGATCGGCCTGTGACTGATCCTCATTGATCAACAATAAATCCATAAGCTCAGACACATAGTAGAACAGTTTGTTTTGCAAGAGGAAATTATGAACGGTGGGATGCTGTATGGCCTAACCCGTAACAGTGTTTTTTCCTAATCCATGTTGGAAGTGTTTTCATCGTGGTATCATTTTACTTTTACTTATTGTTTCCCTGAAGATCTTTGGTCCAGTCTAGCCCCTATTGTTTTTACACTGATAACTGCTTTGCAGGGCCCATTGCTGTGCCAACGCACATCTTGGTCTGATCTCTTCCTTTTCTTGTTGAATTGCAGGATCCATCGGTATGGCACACACCTTGAGCTCCCACAGAAAGCTTGGGTGAGTCATGATCCATCGACCGCTGCTCTCAAAACCAGCATATACATTCTTTAAAATCAGAGATTTGACATACTTAGGGTTGGCCAGACCCGTATGTATATATATACACGCAGTATATTTGGTAATTCCCCTGCCAAAAACAGAACCATACATACATAGTATATGTATGATTCTGGCCAACCCTAGACGTTCTATAGTGCTTTCATTGTTATAGGCGACAATTAGGTTGAATACAAAACCCGTACGGGCAATAAAAACACTTTATTAATTTGAAAGAGGTTCTGGTGAGCACATGAAATGTCTGCTGTACTTTGAAGCATTGTCTAGAGTAAGCATGATCCAGTTGTGCTATTTTTGACAATGCTTGCAACCACATCCTCTTCCTGTTTTTATAGATCCAGATCGCCAGGCTTTTGTCTGGAGCGTGTAAAATGTGAACGCCTAAAAGATCATCTTACAAAGTTGTGTGGCGTTTGTAAAATGTGAACGCCTAGAAGTTGTGTGGCGTTTGTAAAATGTGAACGCCTAGAAGTTGTGTGG
>Ga0307951_1000916_pt1 | contig 17546 bp, 13 predicted proteins | sample OrgLakmetagen374_FD_201842 | JGI IMG/M metagenome (GOLD analysis project Ga0307951, IMG submission 201842) | Saline water microbial communities from Organic Lake, Antarctica - #374 | ecosystem: Environmental > Aquatic > Non-marine Saline and Alkaline > Saline | place: Antarctica: Organic Lake... | reverse complement strand
TGTGTGTGTGTGTGTGCGCGCGCGTGTGTGTGTTTGTGTGTTGTGTGTTTGCAATCACCATTTCTGCACCATAAGACGCAGACGCGCGGGGCCAGCATCAGAAGTTAATAAGCGTGTATCCTCGGCGATTTTTCTAATCGATTTTGAATTTATCAATCATACCAATAAGCGCGGAAATTGTTAAATTGTAGTAGCACGTATACATAAAGTACAGTTTATCGCTCATGGGTTACATAATTGGCCTGCTAAGCTACGCTTGGCTCATCTGTGCGCCGTGGATTGCAGGATCAACACATCAACACGCATACTACCTGTCTCTAGAGTACACCAGTGTCCTGTCATGGCTCTGCACTACAAGCAGGTTCCTCTTGACTAATGTCAGAGTCTTAGATTACAAGTAGGTTCAAGGTGCATGTGTTGACACAATAACACAAGTGTGTTAGTCAACACAAGAGCGACCCCAAACACACCAAGCAAGAAGAAGACTGCAGCGTCCCGTCCTTCTCCGCAACCGGCTCAGACCACAAGCTCCAATTTACCAATTTACAATAGGGCCGCCCAATCAAAGCCTCCCGTGTGGAATTGAGCAGACTACTAATTTTGGTTGTCTTTGCTCGGGGGGAGATCTCCATGGCACGCGGAAATTTCAAGTTAGTCTGTACGCACTGTGTACGCACTTTGGGAATCTAAAACTTTACTTTGAGTGTTCAATAGAGCGCAAATCGTAATTTGGGAATTTGCAGTCCTATACGTACTTGTTACGCACTTTACCCTACTTTGGCCTGTCTACCATCTGATAGCTCTGTTTGTGTCTGAAAGCGCCCACAACTATTTTTGCTCAGCAATAATGGCGCTGAGCCCCTATTACAACATATAAATGACTAACCGTATCAAATTGCGCTTTGATGAGGCACTTTGAAATCAAAAGCGAACTTTTAGTATTTAGAATCGCACTTTCGAAATCTCGAAGAAAGGCAAGCTTCAAAATGCGTATTCCATGGCACCTGCAAGTTTTGCGAGCATACATCCATTGTAGGCCATGGTAGACAATCATCTTTGAAACAATTTGGGCGCAGGGGTGGACGTCCATGGTCAGACCCGGGATCCGGATAGGCGCTTTCGCCTTCAAAGTGCCTTCAAAGTGCCGGCTGTGGGGTTTTCAATGAGAGTGAGAGGGGAGGTGTATGGCGCAAAACCAAGCTTACATGCATCAGAACTGCTTCAAAAAATCAAACCAGACGTGACATCGAACAACCTTTAGAAATCTCTGAGTAATGTTCCTAGTTGTGCAGGCCTCTGCCTGAATTCCATTGAATCAACCAGTAACTTTTTTTCCAGGTGGGATGTTGTGTTTCTTTGCCTGCCATTGGGTAGTGCAGGCAGTGAAAACCACTGTCCACATTGATTTAAGAAAACAAAGCCGCCATTTTGGCACCGAGTACCGTGACACTTCATTACCAACAGGCAGAAAAGGCCCTGTCAGAGAGGAAGAACCATCAGATTACTAGAAACTATTAACTGTCACTCAATTACCGTCTCTCACAACTTTAAGGGCTGAAGAAAGCTCTTTACTTGGCAGCACTCTACATTTCACGCAATCCTGTGCTTTGCAGGTTTTTGAGGTGGTCCAGCAATCCATCAGGTGAAGAGACCAGTATTGACAAGCGCACGTTCTTGATGGGCTGCGTGTAAGTTGTAAAAACCTTGGAAACTAAGGGCTTAGATGAACGTTGGGTTGCTTATAATTTAAACAGATTGCTAACAGTTGATTTGCTGTTTATACACTACCGTACTGCGCTTGGTTGTTTTGCGAGTAATCAAATAATTATTATGGCCCCTCGCAATAAATCAAGCCGAAAAAGAATTAAAAAAATTTGGACCTCGCAAAACTTAGACTTTAAAAAAACCATTTTTTTGGCAGGAACCTGCAGGTCTTGGGTTCGACCCTGCCAAAATACACTTTTTGCTTTTCGCCCCGAACTTTTTGCTGTTTCAACTGCGGGTGACGGAAGGATTCCAAATCTTCAAATGGATGTAGGCACTGAACAGAGAGGAGAGCACAGGAATAGCTTGCAAAATTCGCAAAATACCTTAACTTCTGAGGGAGCCTCGCAAAGCTTAATGCTCGCAAATTAATTATTGTAATTATTTTGACACCTCGCAATAAGTAGGCCTCGCAATACTAAGAGCGCAGTACGGTACTAAGCAAATGTGAGACCACGGACCCTGGAGGGGTAACTTACCGTACAAAATGCAACGCGCCGGATGGCCAGCTTGATGAGGCAGGAAGAGGCCTTTGATTAAGTACATCATGTGTACATCTACGCTGCCCAGATTCTATCTGATGCATGCGGGCCGGGGGTGCATACGCACACGGGTCGTACTGTCGCACAAATTGCTGAAGAGCGAGGCACCTGGAGCTCCCGAGCTCCCCAAGCAAAAGGCAGCCATGTTTGTCTCCCTCCTTGGCTAGGATAGACAATAATTGTGCCTACATGCCTGCATGTCACAAGCAACATTCGGTTGCTCACTTTCATGTATTAGGTACACACCCATGTGATATACAGGGATGCCTGCAACTGCAACAAATGCATCGCAAATTTGCGAAGTCTCGATGGATGATGGGAGTGATGCATGATGAGGGTGCGTGACGACGGGACCATACAAACAAAGGCCAACAATGCTCTCCAGTCTGGACGACTGTCACGACGGATGGAAGCTGGACGCCGATCGGGGACGCATTGCGCGAAGGGCGCACCTAAGTATTCCGCCAGCGCGGAGTAGGAGACTTGCGTAACATATATAATGTTAGTGTTTGCCTGCCGTCCGCTCGGGGCCCCCCCGGTGGTTTTGTCGGTTGTTTATAAATGTATGTGCATGTATGTGCCCGAACGAAAAACAAAATATAAATGTAATTCAAATTAAGTCAACAAATGTCGCAGAGGGAAATCGATCAGTCGGGGGCTGCATTGCAAAGCAAACAAACACTGGGAACCAGTCGTCGTCATCAAAATTAGCTTGTAATCGACCCGCGGTAATACGCGGTCTTGAATTTTCTAGTTAGTTTATTATCAGCTTGAATTAAGGTGTGATGGAAATGGAAAGGAGTTTGTGCTTAAAACTTGATGCTGCCTCTGCAGAAAGCGGATAGCCCGGTGGAAAATGTCCCCTGTTCTGCTGGCCGTTTGGCTGGCTATGCTACTAAAGTGGGCACCCAGAAAAAAAGGCAAGAGAAGCCAGGACACAGCCAGTAAAAAGGCAAACTAATAAGCCGTAGCAATGAATGTTTCCTTTGTTCAAATTTTAAAGCCCTATTCCACAAAGCACCTCATCGGAGCATAAGGACGCACACGGATAGGTGTGCTCACGCTCATTGAGATTTTATCCACCCATTGTTGATCATCAATAGCCCATTGGATGCCACCTGCACCAACTTTAAAAGCGCCAATAATTTTTACAAGGTTTTGCACTCAGAAGGCTAAAAGAGGATAAATACCCCCCTGTTGTCTTGTCTGAACGGAAATAGGCATTTTGTCCCAATCTTCAATTTCCTAGTACGTATACACTTCAGTATCCTCCAAAAATGCCAGAAGTTGACCTGCTTGCTGCTACAATTAGGCCAAGTCTCGAGTGTTCTAGGTGGTCAAACGCAAGGGAAAAAGGAAAATGCACCTGTGAACATCAGTCCAAAGAGGCCTGGCACCCATGAATTCTAATATATAAGCCAGCAGATTCTGATGCTCGTGGCTCACTACAAAATACAGCATCATACATATACATGCAAGCAGGTCACGAGGTTTTAAGAAGCCAGTAAGATGAGGTTATTTATTATAAGCAAGCGTGCACAATCTATATAGTACAGAACTACAGACCAGACTTGCTGGCCCTGTTGCAACCCCTCCACTCCTCTTTGGCGAACCCTGAGATTCCAGACCACCCTCTACTCTCACCTCTTCACAAAAAGACTCCTCTTTCCTCTCTCTCTTCCCTCATCCCTGCTCTTTTTAATCAATCAGAGCCAGGCAGTGCCACCCTCCAAGTGCAACTCCCTTGACTCGCCCTTCTAGATCGCTCACTAGGGTTGGCCAAGCACCGCCAAGGCCAGGCCACCGCCACAGATCCTCATCTTCAAGCTCGCTCTCGCCCTCATCTGCTTGGCTCATCTGTGCGCAGTGGATTGCAGGATCAACACATCAACACGCATACTGCCTGTCATGGTACGCCAATGTCCTGTCATGGCTCTGCACTACAAGCAGCTTCCTCTTGACTAATGTCAGAGTCTTGGAGTACATGTCCAGTAGGTTTAAGGTGTATGTGCTGACACAATAACACGTAGTCACAACACACAATAACACGTAGTCAACACAATATCGACCCCAAACACACCAAGGAAGAAGAAGACTGCAGCGTCCCGTCCTTCTCTGCAACTGGCTCAGACCACAAGCTCCAATTAACAATAGGGCCGCCCAAAGCCTCCCGCGTGGATTTGTACAGGCCAAACTTGGGAGAGTGAGAGGGGAGGCGTTGGCGGCTGGCGTCTGGGCTGGAGCTGGGGCTGGAGACTGAGGTGCGCAGTGCTGCAGCAGTGGAAGGGTGGAGAAATGGTGCGTAAATGCATGAGTGTGTGCATATTCCTTTGTGTGTGTGCGTTTGTGTGCCTGTGTGTGTCTCTGCAAAATTTATGTGTGTCTGCGCGTTTTGTGTGCGCAAACGACGTACGTGCAAACACACACACAAGTACACACATGCACACACACCTTTCAGAGCAGCCTCTCGATGCAAGAGGACGTCATAGGTGTGCTTGTCCAACAGCTTCCCCCTACAAAGGCAGCACGGTTTTGAATGAGGTCGCAGCAGCATGGTAGCGACAGGCTTCAGTGCAGATACATTGGTTGTGCCACTCCTAATCGTACGTCCTCTCTGTTATATGGGTGTATATAAAAAGCTTCTGAAAATTTAACGAAAATGAGCTACCCAAACAAAGAGATAGGGCCACTGCCTTATCCCCTTGTTTGTTAAATACAACGCCTTGCCTTCTCCTCATCGGAACCCATCAGTCCAGTCACGTGTTTTGAGAAGCCTAAGTCGGCTCTACACCTCATTCATCACAGGCTCAGTCAGGCCAGCAGCAAACATAAACAACACCCACACCAACGATAAAAACCTCCCACATCAACACCTCACCACATCAACAGGTCGCCTGAGCTGTCCACCAGTGCTGAACAGTACATCCCGGCGGACAGGCAGCAAATCGAATTGGGCTTGCCAGTGTCGTGCACCACCTATGCACATTTTTTGGTGCGCGTTTATGTGTGAAAACGTGCTAGTAATGTGGATGCAATTTCTGAGTGTGCCACACTTTACTTAGTAAATGAAAATCTGGGTGTCTCTACTAGGTAAACGAGAAGGGTATAGAAGGGCTGTGTTTCTGGACACAGAGAGTGGCAAGAGTGGCCAACACATCCCTCAAGTTTTCGTTGCATTCATATCACGTGCACACCACTTAGACAACAACACACTTTGGTTGCTGAAGTAGCCTGCACTTTTAGTCATGCAAACAAACACACGCAATCACACAGACAAGTGTGATCACGTGTGAACGTGAAAAGCACACCGTTACCCCCCCTTGGACATGTATTTACACACACTAGGGTGGTACATGCATAGTGTGCACTCCTTACAGGGTACAGAAAGAGCACATATGTGCATATACCACGAAAAAAGCACCACAAGCAGGCTCTAGGCTACTGCGTGCACACACCACGGGGGCATCCCACGGAGCCGACACTACAACGGAGCCCTCTTGGTCGATGGTCCTTCCAATGACATAGACTTTCTGGCCGCACGACAGCAGGGCATGCTCAGCTCCAGCTGCCACGGCTGTGAGAGGAGGCAGGCCGGGAATTTCGCCGCACAACACACGCCCTGCTCGCGGGTGATGTTGTGACGTGTGTGCATGTGTGCGTGTGTTTGTGTGTGTTTGCAAGCGCGGACATGCTTGTGTTCTCTACCATGCAAGAAAAGTGCACTGCCTTCTTGTGTGCCATGAGCTCATGCTACTCGAGCTGCCTTGCAGTACTACAAATACTTGGGGGGGGGACACCTATCAATCAGTGAAGTGAGGTATGAGACATGCCCTTCAGCGTCTGGTACCTGCTGGAGCAACAAGGCTGCCATTGCTGTCACGTAGGATGGAGCGTAACAGGTTGCTGGTCGAGCTAGGCAGTGCGGGTGAGGTGCTGGTGTGTGAGGAAGGAGTGTTTGCTCTGCCACCCGGCACGCTCCCCCACACAATGGCCTGCAAGAAGGGCAAAAAAAGTATATGCTGATCAGCCACGTAAGCGTTGCATTTGCTCAACTTCTCAGTATGCAGGCCATCCACGCATGAGCTAATTGACAATTACTTAGAAATACGCTTGAGCCAGGCATGTTACGCTTCGTGTTGTATCCCCTCGTGCAGGCCTCTGTGTATGAACTACGCCTCCCATCACGTCAGCAGCAATCACTCACGCACGCAAGTGCACACACACGTTTACGCACACAAATGCACACACATACATGTCCAGCGCACCTTGCCATTCTTGGTCAACACAAGGCTAAAGGATGTCCCAACGACTGCATGCACAGCGCCTCCGTTCTGAGCAATGACCTCTGACAACTTGCCCCCAATTTTCTGCAGGTGAGGGATGGGATGCAAGCATGTTGGCGTGCTCCATGGTGAATGACGGTGGAATTCATGCACGCTGGCGTGCTTTTGGGTAAATGAAGGTGGGATGCATGCACGCTGGCAAGCTTCTTGGTGAATCACGGTGGGATGCATAGCACGTTGACACGTGCTTCAAGGTGCGCATGCTGTGCGTGATGACGACGAGTAGGGGGGACGCAGAGAAACAGAATCAGGCTCTCAATTCTTCACAGTGACACTTCTATGCAAGCACGTCAAACTGCGGCGAAGTTTCCTTGGCACAGAACATAACTTGGTGTGTGTGTGTTTGTGTGTGTGTGTGTGTGTGTGCAAGTTTGCCTGTTGGCGCGTGTGAGCGAGCACGCATGTGTTCATATACTTGTGTATGTATGCGTGAACGTGCCCGTGCATGCACACCTGGGGGGAGGTGCTCCAAGCAGAGTGTCCAAGGGCCCCATCTGAGTCTTGGCCCCACGTCCACACATTTCCCTGGGAAAAATGCACAAGACTGAACTTTGGTAAAAACACATGAACGCAACAGGAAATTAGCCAAAAGCTTGCAATTACAAATATGTGGCACTCTTGGAAGAGCATGATGGGCCACGCCCAGATCAATTTGTGAAAAGCATTCAGTACCATGTATGATAATGCAGCACACACTAACAAGACACCCACCGATTCTGTCACTGCCACTGAGAACTTGGCGGAGGCAGCAATGCATACCACCACCTCAGGAATGCCTCCCGAAGACTGCACAGGTGTGATTTTTGCACCTGCACATGGGTTGAAGAAGAAAGGTTTCCTTTTTATTCCTATGTTGCGAAACCTGTGCACAGTGCAAAAACAGGTTCAACTACGACAACCACCATTTTAACCAAATATTTAATGCAGATACATGCATTTATTTACAAGAGGAAAGGGAAGCAAAGGAAAAGCTCAGTAAGAAGAGGCGCAAGAAGAACAAAATTGACCAAAAAGAGCAAAAGGGACTGCATCTGCTGGGAATTGAACCCGAGTCTGGAGTGTACCGCCTGCTTATACATTCTGTTCCATACACAGTGAAATCTGGTCAATACACAGTCGGCCAAAAATTGCATTCGGACATACGGATTATACAGTCGGGAAATTTCAAATACGGTACCGATTATACGACGTATCATATGTACAATTTGGCCAACTCTGCAGATAGCGTACTGCACTAAATTGAGTGATATTTAGTGTCCTTGCAATACATTAACAATAAAAACAAATGAAGTGAAAAGACTTAGCAATTGGCAAGGTATGCGAATGCGTGAGCTCACAGCACCTATCTTGGATGAAGGTGTCAACTTATGCAAGTTATCCTGTCAACCTCTACACAGCGCAATGTAACTTCAAGCACAAGCTCTGGTAGGTTATAATGTCAGCTTTCATTTGAATTTGCTTTGGTTTCAATTTGATCAAGTGGTGTGTGAGAAGTTGCCCCTTGAATGTTAAAGAGGTGCATGTCTGGGCACTTGCTCAGTTGCCCCCCTCTAGTATAAGACCGCATATTCTGGCATAATATACGACCTCTGCTGGGAATTCTGTTCATGTGCTGCATAACCTGTATACTGTATACCTATGTTCGTGGTTCTGGCCGACCTACACATAATGTAAGGTGACTGAAGGTTGATTGATAGGAAATTCCTGCAGTTTCAGAATTGGCCTTTTAAATTTTGATCTTGTTACCCCCCAAACATTATTAGGGGGGAGATATACGACAGAACGGTACATAGTAATCAGTTGGTGTCTTCAATGCATTCGTGGCTCCGTGTAGAGCTGTGGCTCAAACCCAGCAGCCTTGACATACAAAGCACCGGCGTAGCTCAGGGATGCCATAAAGCATGAGAAACACCTTTCTGCGTGTTGGACTACTCCTATTTTTAATTACACCCCAGCCTGAGTCGCCACAGGAACATCCTGGATCCTGGCACACCCACCCAAGATGTCGTTTGTGCTGTGCAAGGCAAGATCGTGTTGATCGCGCCCCAGACGTGTGGGTGTGCATAGGTGGCCACCAGCAAGACCAGCAACCCTGCAACAATAGGGACGAGCGGTCTCTTTTTTCATCGCAAAACGGTTGCTGGTGGTCTTATGAGGAGGTACAGGATAACAAGAGGTACAACGTTCTTTTTAGAATGGAATACCTGCCCCCTCCCCTAGAGTCCTAAAACACTCTCTCTCTCTCCCTCTCTCTCTCTCTCTCTCTCTCTCTCTCTCTCTCTCTCTCTTTCTTTCACTTTCTGGCACACTTTTCCCCCTTTGCTACCTAATTTTATGGCAATCCCTAAGCAGCCTCACTTCCTGACAATACTCCCCTCCCTCTCATCCTATTTCAATGTCAGACCATGCCAGTATGCTTTTCCCTCTCACCTGCAATGGCCTGCCAGGTCGAGGCCACTGCCCTGACCAAGCACAGCATGTGGATTGGCACTGCCAGGGCCCCAAGGGTGAGTGATGCTGCCACCGCTGCTGTTGGCCACAGGAGTGTTGGCGTGGATGATGTGGGCAGGTCCACTGTATGGAGGACAGGAAGTAGCAGGGTCTGACAGGAGCATCAAAGCAGATGGAACGAGGAGGGATCAAGAATGGTAGGAAGGGCCAAGGGGAAGGTTGTGATGCAGAGGTGGGAGCATATTAACAAAAGATGACATGGAGGAACAAAAGGAGGTGGACAGCAATGCCTTATCAGGGGACTCAAGGGAGGAAGAGCCGGAAGCAGCAACAGGCAGATATGAAAAGTGCATGTGAGGCATGGACTAGGAACTAATAATAGATATTACAGCTGATTGTTTTACAGCTGAGGGCGGGTCGGATATGAGGAGAGGATAAACTCAGGAGCAAGAGACGCAAACTCAGCGGCCCCTAGGACACGCAGAAAAAACACTTGCATATACAAAACACACACACACACACGAACCTGTGATGCCGGAACTTGATTGCACCCTGCCTAACTAGCTCAGCTGATTCCTCTGCACTTGTCGCCATCTGCACTTGATGGGATGACACAGGCAAGGCTCGGGTCCTCTGCTTAGCTCCTTGCCGCTCGTGCTGCTCCTGAAGCTCCTGCAGTGCATGTGCAGGCAGCAGCGACAAAAATGCAGCAGTGAGCAGGCATCAACACGCTGCATCACCTGCTCACCCTGGCTTAACACCACGGTAGTAATGTGTGATGTTAGACTCAATGGGAGAGGCAAAGGCAAGGTGTTGGGTTGGCCAGATTTGTACAACGGCGCCGTTCACACATGGCTTTCGGTGCAAAGGTTATGGTGCACGCACGACAGAGAGTTCGACTTCTTGTTTGTTTACCAGCCAGTCTGCTCTTGTTGGACATACCTCCTCCCTGCAAAGCCTGCTGATAAACCTAGCCAAGCCTCCTAACCCAATGACACGCCTCATGTGCCAATGTCGATGGTACAATTGGACGTCATAAGAAGCACACTTCCTCCACCCAAAACACATTTCTACGATGCGTGTGTGGTAAGTGCAGGACTAGCCAAAATTGCAATCAAACGCAATGTATGAATCATCGTATTGCAGGGGTTTCCAACTGCTGTCAACTGGCAAAACCGGGTACGGAATTGGCTAACCTTACGTATGTGGCACGAGGTATGCCAGGAGCGACCAGGTGGCCACACCTCTCGCGTACCTGAAAGTCTTTGGCGCAGCTGGCGGTGCATACAGCTGATTTATGCAGTGACAATGTGCATGTGACATGCGACATAAATTGGACAGTAGGGTTGGCCAGAACTGTACGTATACACCGTACATACGGTTCCATACATTTGGTGATTTCCCTGCCAAAAATACCGTATATACACCGTATATATATGTGGTTCTGGCCAACCCTAAACAGGAGAAACAAGGGGTCTACAGGTAGCGCGCACCTGAAACCTTTGGCGCAGCTGGTGGTGCATCCGGCTGCTGGCGCGGGCCATCCAGCCGTCTCGTTCTTCCCCCACAGTCTCTCGGCTGTTGCTGCTGTCATGGCTGCTCCTACTGCTGCCATTCAAATCTTTCCAAAAGTTCTTGCTAGGAGGGGTGCCCTGGTTCCTACTGCTCTTCCCACTGTTGCCCACCTCAACTTCCACGCCCACGTGAGAGGCCCCTGCCTCCTGCCCACTGCCAATCATGTCATTCCTTCTACCAGAACTAACGGCCTTGTTGCCGCTGCTGCTGTTGCTGCTGCTGCTGCTGCTGCTGCTGCTAGCGCCTTGGATGCCTCTACTGCTGTCTTTGATGCCAGTGCTGCTGTTTTTGTTGTTGTTGGTGGTGGTGTTGGTGTTGTTGTTGCCGCTACCCCCAGTGCTTTGGCTGCTGCGGTTGCCGTTTTTGGCGTGGTGCTGCTTTACTATGGGGGGTGGGCGTGCCTCGGCGGTGTCAGCGGAGCTGCCATGCATGAGGGAATTAATGAGCGCAGTGCGATGCTGAGCGGCTATGACAGGCAAGGGAGTGCCGAGCCCACACTGCCCCTGCACACGAGTGAGGGATGGGGCAGAGAGTCCGTCATGATGTTGCAAAAGATGTGTGCGCACGTATGTGTCTAGGTACACTCAGGGAGAACATGAAGACTTGTGTCAGGATTGGCGTCTCTTTTTATGCTGGTCTGAGAGTGTGAGAAGGCCAATGCTTTTTATGGGTATGCTTCAGTGTGCATGGCTGAAGCGCATGCACTATCAGCAAAGCTACTGACACCGCAACCAACAAAATCGGCTTTGACTTCCAGCATCTGCAACTGGCTCAAAAGCTCCAGCAACAGCTTTTTACAACATACTACGTCTTGAGCAAATGACAGCTTGTACGACGTCCCTTTCTTGTTCTTCGCCTCTATCGACTTACCGCTTTGTTCTCCCCCATGCTCCACACCCCACCATCTCCGTCCATCATCAATGTGTGGTGATCGCCAAGTGTGATTCCGGTGACCCGCACCCTGTTAGATAAGCTTTCTACCTGCAATAATATCCATATGCCCACATAACATTAAGAAGGCACAAGCAACGTAGGCAGCAACACTTCTCGCCATAACTCACTATACCACAAAGATTACTAAGACGGATAAGCGGCGCAGGCAGTGACAGAGCCACCACATTATCAACCCTTGAAGTTAGAAAAGAATGACAAGAAAAGGGCAGCAGTTGGACTTCAGCTTCTTTACCAGCGTGCGAGAGCTTTCACAGATTACAGCAGCAGCAGCAGCAGCAGCAGCAGAAAAAATAGTTGGAGATATTTGTGCTTGTGTGTTTGCAACGCAGAATAAGCTAAGGTGCGTTTCTTCTTTGGGCATGCGCACAAACAGACACACACAAACTCACACACATGCACTCAAACTCACTCACACACATACACGCACACACATGCACACAACACTCCACCTGCAGGGCGATAGTGTGGATTTTAAAGCACACAAAAGTCAATAAATTGCAGTCCATACAGAATCCATCCATGCTCCATCGCAATTGTCAACACATCTATCCACAAAAACAGGACCTACACAGTGAACACACCACAGGCTTACCACAGTGGGTTCAAGGGTACTCTCGGTCGAGGCGCCATGGCCTGTTTTCCCGCTGCGGCCGCACCCCCAAGTGTACGCATGTCCTGCCAGAGATTCAGAGCAGCATTACTTGTCAGTAATCACGCACTCATCCTGATCCGGGCACGTCAGATTGTAGCAATTTTTGTTGTATAATTTGTATAATCTGTGAGAAGGTGGCAGGGAGGGGTTTGTTCCGATTGAGCTAGCCCCTCATCCATTTGCATTTCAGGGTAGCACAGGCGTTCAAATCCTTTTCCTTTTCAATAAGGCACCGTGCTGTGAGTGCGAGGAAGTACCTGAAGCTGTCACAGCTGCACTGGTAGTCCTTCCAGCTGCCAGGGAAACCACCCCGTCTTGGTTGCCTGCAGACCACGTGTGTGTGCATATCACAGTGTTTCCTTGGCTTTCTGTGCATGCATCGTCAGCCCTTCATGCGAGGCAGGGATTGTCAAGGTGTGTTGCTACTCCTGGTGATCACCAATAACAGCAACATAGGTACCGTTCGGTAAGCCGAGGACGGGCGTGGGGCGGATTACAGCTACCCTGTTTGTTTCAACACCAGCTTGGCCTTCGGTATTACGCCCCCTGCGGCATGAGCAAGGAGTGTGGTGAAACTTCTGCATCACAGAACAGACTATCGGAAATGCTGGGTGTTAAAAGAGTGGTAGCGTTCGTATGTGTGTTAGTAGGTGCATGTGCAACTGTGTGTGTGCGTCTGTGTGCGTGTGCTTGTGCGTGTGTGTATGCGTGTGTGTATGCGTGTTTGTGTGTGTGTGTGAGTGTGTGCGTATTTGTGCGTAGGTACGCATGTGTGTGTATGCAAGTGCATGAGTATGTTTGTGTATTTGTGTGTGTGTTTGTGTGCACGTGTGTGTGTATGTGTGCGTAGGTGCCAGTGGGTGAGCACATGTATGTATGTGTGTGTGCGTGGGTGTGCGAGTGTGTTTGTGTGTGTTTGTGTGTGTGTGTGCGTGTGTGTATGTGTGTGTGTGTGTTTGCGTGTGCACGTGTATGGTGTGTACGAGTGTGTTTGTGTGCACATGTGTGTGCGCGTGTGTGTGTGTGTGTATGTGTGTGTGTGTGTGTGAGAGGAAGAGTGAGTGTGTGTGTGTGCGTGTGTGTGTGTGTGTGTGTGTGTGTGTGTGTGTGTGTGTGTGTGTGTGTGTGTGTGTGTGTCGAGCGTGCGCACCAGGCAACGACTGACAAAAACCTCCTTAAACACTGGCTTGACCAGCTGCTACGACAACGTGAGGGCAGCATTGCACTACGCTTGCATATGTCGCCAGGTTTTCTTTTCAATAATGTTGTACTTATAAGTAAAAATATATATAAATCATGGAAAGCGTAAGGCAAATGAGTAGACCAGTGAAATGGTCACCTCTGGCCAGATTCACCCAGTCTGGATGGAAAATCACAAGATTTTCATCTGGTGTGCAACAAAAGGGGGGCCCCTCTCCCCCAGTTTGTTGCAGTGTGAAAGGTCAGGCAACTACACGGCGTGCAAGCGTTACGCGCGCACACACACACACACACACACACACACACACACACACACAAACACGCACGCACGCACGCACGCACGCACGCACGCGCACACACACACACACATGCACACTTATACACACATCCATAAAATGAATAAACAAAAAAACGTACCCCACATTTTACAAATCAACGACATTTTGCAGAAGCAGCAGGGCCAAAGGGCGAAAAGACTGACCAGAGCCAGCAGAGGAAAGCTAGCCAAGACGGGAAGGAGGTTTGGAAGTGGGAGGAATCATCAGTAAGTGATATTGGGCTGGGAATACTGCCTCTTCTTTGCCTTTGCGTTATCTCTTTCTGGCCCTCTTTACTTGCCCATTCGACTTTGGCACCCTTGCTCAATACAGGATGCCGGACGTGCATACATCGCGCTAGCGAGCGTGTTAACACTGGGTGCAGGTTCTACGTTGTTGAGTGGTGGAGACCCCATTCCAGGCTCTAGTCAACTGGACTTGTTTTACTTTGTGAGCTTGGCCGTTTGTACGCACTACATTGGCGCACATCGGAGCTTGTCTAGCCCAAATCGAGCACAGGCAAGTCAATGAAATTTGGGGAAAGAGATGTGACGAGCCACCAGTTCAACTTAAAGCCCTTGCTATACATCCAGGTCAATGGATCACGACAGTGTAAAAGCGTGTACGGGTGTCTGTTGCTTTTGGCATGTGCGTACATGCTTTTATGTTATTGCCTGACATGCTAATTCAATGAGCGTCAATGAAATCACGTCTTTGATGTTTATACGAAAGATGCAACATGTATGGCAGACACATGTATTGACGAGTGTGTCCAGCAATTAACGAGGAGAAATAAGATGTTGCGCGCAACATGCAATAATTGAGAATGCTGCAAATTTACAAGATGGGCAGGGGGGATGGGCGGTCACTTTTGCTTGGGCAGGCCCAAGGAATGTTATAGTTATAGATCCTTGGCAGATTCCTTCAAAAGCTTTTATTTTTGGTGGTGGATCACGATTTTTCAAGTTTAAAGGGAGGTGGTCGAGTTATATACATCACTAAAGGCTTGCTGTTCGTATCAAAATATTGCTTTGAGACAAGGGACCTATATCAGGATTTGTACGTCCTGTTCTCTGGTGCTCTTAAAATGTGTGGTGCTGAACTTGTTTTTGCTTTGTACTTCTGTGTCTTTTAAGTTGCTGGTGCTCTTGTGGGTAAGTAGCAGGAGAGCAGGAGGTGCAATCTGCAGAAAATGGCCTACGTGCTGTGTGGTGGTTAGGAGGAGGTTGACCTCTTCGTTCGAGTGCAGCGATTTGTTTGAACCTTTTGCACCACAATGTCACCACTTGCCACAGATTTCAATCCGAGAGGGCTTACTTGCACCTATTGCTGCTTCAGTTTCTCTATTCGGCTGCTACCTCCTCGTCAAGTTTTTACCGGACCTGGATATTGGCAAGCTGTTGAACGCCTACTTTTGGTGTGTGGCAAGATGACTACTGTTAATCCTGTCAATGGGAGATGTTCCATTGCTCATAATGTCATAATGCAGTAGTGGTAGAGATGGCCCTGCATTACCTAGGTATGTAAAATGCAGGAGGTAGTTGTAGGAAAGCTACCCAGCAGATTGAAGCATTGTCGGCAAAACCTAACAAATCCGCAAGCTAAGGAATCACAAATTTTGTTTCAGTTTTTGAGAGTACAAATAGAGCTTGTATGTTCAATGCTTGAAAGTGTTCAATGTCCAAGCTTTGTTTTGGGTGTGCAATCACGCAACACCCTTCTTGGACTTCTGATGCTCCTTATTTTGAGCTTAGTCTCATACTCAAAACCAAAATATTTTCACCAACAAATTGAGCCAGCCATGGGAGCCATAATGCTTACTGCGTGCTTCATGCCTTGCCTCGTGAGGAAAAATACTCATGCATAAAAAGAAGATGCTGCCAATTAGCAGAAACTCGCATACACAAGAGAAGGTACTCAAATGCTCGAATGTGGCTGAATCTTTGCAGGCTGCTGAGTACTTTTGCATGTACCTCTGCACTGCAAACTCAGCTCGGGAGGGTGGGAAAGGGCAACGCGCTGGGTGAGAAGAGCATTGTCATCGGCAATCTACCTGACTGGGTGCTAGGTGAGTGAGTCAAGAGAGGTTGCAGTGTACAACACGCAGTATAGAAACAAACAGCAGGGACACATTTCTGGATTGTGCATAATGACTTATGATTGTGATGCATCTTTAGACATCATTTAACTGAGGCTCACCAAGCTCAGAGGCACGAAAACATGTTTGCACAGCTGACAGCTACTTGCTCATGAGCGCACAACTGTTCACAAACACATAAATACAAACACGCACAGATTGCACACGCTCGTACATAAACGCACAAACACAAAACACCATCGCAGACGATGAGGAAGGGCAGCCAGTGACTCGAGTGAGTACATTTTGAAATAATACACTCCGGTTCTTTGTTAGAATTACGAAGGCCTCCTAACCCTGGTTTGGCTGCTCATCACGCAAAAGATGTTAGGTTAATGCTGAGCTGTTATGCCATATCAACGTGTTTCACAAGCAGCTGGACACTGCTTCCTCTGGATTCATTGTGTGGCTCCTTTGCCTGTTTGCCTATCTGTCAACAGCATGCACACCAGTCAGACATTATTGTGAGGGCGTGTTGTGTGCTCAGCCGTGTAGCAGCCATGAATGACCTAGCTCCTTGTGGTGCGCGACTTCGTTTTACCTGCAACAAGCTTTTTTGTACTCACAAAATAACAATATGTTTTTGTGTTGGAACTTCTTAAACATCGTCTGCTGCCCTCTTCCAAGTTTTGACAGGCCTTCAGTAAAGGAGTTCATCGTCCTGTGCTGTAGGCTGACATTTCTCCCGCAGAAATAATCTCGGTAGTGGGCGGACTTTCCCTTGCCACTGCGCACCTGTTTACACAAGACTGGACCTTAAACAACCTGATGGTAAGCGACCAAGGAAGTGGCACATGAACATCAGGAGTGTAATTGTTTGTGAGTGATTTCAGGCATGTCACTAACTATTCCGCCTTTGTACTCCCCCCTTCCATCTTGCAGGCGTGCTTAATTGCCAGTGACATTTTGCAGCTGGTGAGTGGAAGAACAGATTGGCCTGATGTATGGGGAGCTGCAGTGTAGGCTGCCTGTAGATCAGATGACAGGAGTACAATGGAGCTATTATTGTCAGTAATATTTGCTTGTATTTGAGTCAAGAGGGCAGTGGCTTAGAGTGAGCACTCCCTTTCCATCAGAGCATGCCCTCCTTTTGATTCAATGAGGCCATCCTTTTGCCTTATCCACCTGTGCACCTAGCGTGCCACGCGCTTGTATCATATGCTATATACTTGTATCATATGCTATGAGCATTATCATATGCTATGGGCTTTTATCATATGCTAAAAACTTGTATCATATGCCACGTGCTTGTATCTTATGCTACATTCTTGTATCATGTGCTACCGTCTTGCGCTTTTAGTATTGCGAGGCCTACTTTTTGCGAGGTGCCAAAATAATTAGAATAATTAATTTGCGAGCATTAAGCTTTTGCGAGGCCCTTGAAAAATTAAGGAAATTTGCGAACTTTGCGAATTTTGGGATTTCTTGTGCTCTCCTCTGTATCTATTCAGTGTTGGTTTACATCAAAGTCTGAGACGAGTTTTATGGCTCCTAACTTCAGCCTGAGGAGTTACGCTTGCATTGCCTCCCCCCCCTCCTCCTCCCCCTCGTCCTCCTGCTTGGTGGTCTCTGAAATCTCCAAGGTTCCAAGGCCCCTGCCCCTGCCCCTGC
>Ga0307951_1000913_pt1 | contig 17567 bp, 13 predicted proteins | sample OrgLakmetagen374_FD_201842 | JGI IMG/M metagenome (GOLD analysis project Ga0307951, IMG submission 201842) | Saline water microbial communities from Organic Lake, Antarctica - #374 | ecosystem: Environmental > Aquatic > Non-marine Saline and Alkaline > Saline | place: Antarctica: Organic Lake... | reverse complement strand
GCCTGGGAGTGCTTCTGGGGTGCTCTGGGGGGCTTGTGGCTGCAAAATTCGTTAAGTGCCCAAAATCGTATTATACGGAGCAATTCGAAAAATACGGATATATACGTGATAAATACGATACGACGTAGAATACGCCTACGACGTATGACCCATCCCTGGATGTAACACTTCTGCATAAAAATAAATGGGTTTGGGGTAAAGGGTGTGAGTGGGGGGCTGGAATTGTGCCGTTTCCCTGCCAAATTAGCTAAATTTAGTGACATGAGTGCAAAAGTGCATGTCCAAGCACAAATTTTCCCCATTTTTTTGTTCCCAGGTAGGTTTTAGGTCCAAGCTTACCCATTGGACCAAGAAAAAGGGGGGCAAAATATTTGCTCCAAAGGACTTAGTGCGTGGGCCTGTTTGCTAGGCAAACATGTGCATTTTTTGAAATCCATAAAGCACGGTATTTGGACGCCATCTGAGTATCAGATGTTGTTCAGTATAATCCCCAGGGGTGTTTTATCAAGTTTTATGGCCTGGGATGCTCGGGGGGGCTGTGTGTGCTGCTTGGAGCGAGTGACCATCCGCACCATGCAGGCCGCAGGGTGCATGGACTGCAAACTTGCCTCACATCGTCCCAAACTTGCACAATGCATTCTAAGCAACATATGAATGGGCTTTTATGAAGGAAGGATGGCCGAATCTGGCAGTTTGGGTCACATACAGGCACTTGGCTGGTGCTCTGTGCATAAGGCGTCAATCCTGGTTTTTGCCTCATAGCTTGCAAGCAAGACATTTTCTGCACATCCTTTGTACACAGATGGATAACCATTTCAAAAAGGAGCATATTGATACCCTTTTTGTCTACGTAGGGTTACTGCAAGGGGGGTTTTGGGATGGATGGGTGGTTCAGAGGGGGTCCCACCCATTTTTTGAGGGGTGTTCCACTACTCTTTTTTTTGCCCTCCTGCCCCAATGCAGAAAAATACATTTAAGTATCCAGGACCCTTAGTTAGATATATTAATTAGTTGTAAGTATCGCGTAATTATCGTCCTGCAAAATAGAAAAGAAGAGTGTTTAAAGAAAAGAAAATGTGAATTAAATCGGGGATGCAAGCGCCACCACCAGCACCACCCAAAGAGGGTGGCAATAGACAGGGCTTGAGCCCAGGATTCCGCTGATATGTTGAAAATCTCGAGAAAATGTCCCAGAATAATTCTGGAGGGGGGGTCCCAAAAAGTCTGGACCACCCACCACCCCCCACCTGCTCTGATCGGACCAATATATATACCAATCGATAGCTCTTGATCCCAGGATTCCAAATATATAATTCTTAGCAGGATGGACAGGGGTGCTCCAAAAGTTATGCTTCTTGCAGCCTCCTGATTGGGGCAAAGCGTTTGGCAGGAATGGCTGACCTTTGGCTTACAATGGAGGGGTGAACTTCAGCCAGGTTGTTTGGTTGATCAGCTGCCGACTGGTCTTGACCAGCCACAAAAAAAAATATAAGCTCAGATTTAAAGAGAGTTTGCCTGAGGCTTACGAGTGCATGCAGCTGGTAGCAACTGCGTGCTCGGTTTTGTTGGCGGAGAAGTGACGAGTGTGCTCGGTTTTGAGAACGAGTGTGCTTGGTTTTGAGAAGTGACGAGTGTGCTCGGTTTTGTTGGCGGAGAAGGGACGACTCAGGGGTTCGGGCAGCAGCACAATTCATATCCACATTTTCAGACACCCAAAGTTTGTTTCGGCGCCTGGCAGTGCTTGATTTGTATTCATACTTTCAGACCCCAAAAAGTACCTGCTTTGTTTTGGCGCCTGCAGGCAGCGCTTGATTCATTTTCGTACTTTCAGACACCTTCAATGCAATTGCAATAAATCTCTCTCTCTCTCTCACTCTCATTCTCTCTCTCTCTCTCTCTCTTACTCTCTCTCTCTCTCTCTCTCTCTCTCTCTCTCTCACACACTCACTCACTCACTCACTCACTCACTCACTCACTCACTCACTCACTCACTCACTCACTCACTCACTCACTCACTCACTCACTTAACTCACATCTCACATACACATACACGTAGACAGAGACGCATACATCCATATATGCCCAAACACTCACACACACATGATACACATGCGGACAAACACAAACATTTGAGCACTTTGCATACACATACATGTAGTGTACACATGTGTATACACACGCTCACACACTTACGTATATCAAACTCTTGCATGGCCAGCTGAAGACAGTCCTCCAGAATGAAAAGCCATTCGGGGGCATCCAAATGGTGCTCATTGGCGACTTCTGTCAACTACCCCCGAGTGAGTATATTTGCAGTTGATATAGGAACAAAATAGGTCACATGTGCATGCTCCTCATCCAAACCTAAAAGCACAGGGGTGTTAAATGCAGACACTCCCTTCATCAGATAAAAAGGACGCGAGCAGGTACTACTTCTCGTGTTGCATGTTGCCAGCAGAGCATTTTCAAGCATGCCATGCAGCTTAAATGCACAACAGAAACTAAATAACTTGATACATCACAGAAACAGGCACACAAGCACTGCAACAAAAACAGGCACACAAGCACTGCAACAGAAACAGGCACACAAGCACTGCAACAAAAACAGGCACACAAGCACTGCAACAGAAACAGGCACACAAGCACTGCAAAAAACAGGAAATGGCCAAACTCGCTCCTTAGCTTCCAACATGCTGTCCTTCTTGCTGTTTTGGCCTTTCTGTGTCTCAAAACCAAGAATTTAAACGCCTGCTTGTCTAACTTGAAGTTCAATGTTGTGATTTGCTGTTATTTCCATAGTTAGCGACACCAAGACAAATCCTACCACGATCGACCATTATTTTAATGCGGGCATCGCTTTCACAAGCGATGCTTGGAAAGATCTCAACCTGAGCCACGTCCTCTTAACAGAGGTAAGCAAGCCACAGCCTTTTCACGCACACACGCAGACACAAACATGCACGCATGCACATACACACACAGATAAACATACAAACCTACGCACACACTGACACACACAGGTCTTTCGGCAGGAGGATCCAGATTTCAAGCGTGTCTTGGATAATGTCCGCTACGGAGTGGATAATAAAGTGTGTACATGTGTGGGCTATGGTGACGCATGGAATTGAGCAGAGGGGCTACTTAATTAGATCTGTATTGCGTTCTGTGTAATGCCAGCTGGAGTTGCCTGTTTTAAAAAGGCTTGATTGTAATGCACACACAGGGGACACTGCAGTTTTCGAGGAAATGATTGTAATGTACACACAGGGGACACTACAGTTATCAAGGAAATGATTGTAATGCACACACAGGGGACAATGCAGTTTTTAAAGAAATGCGAACGACCGCTTGGGATCCAGGTGGGTCATTACAAACCAGCATTGTCAGTTCAGAAACTTATGCCGTTTGACATTGCCCTCCCCCTCACACGCACACACACGCACAAGCATACACACACGCACACACACGCGCACACATGCACACACACACACGCACACACACACGCACGCACACACACGCACGCACACACACACACGCACGCACACACACGTTCACACACAGCCATACACACACATATACACGATGGCATGCATACTTGCACACACGCACACGCACACACACACACACACACACACACATGTGCTTGTTCACCACGTGTGACCCCACACATGCATACAGCACGGCATCAAGCCCACGGTGCTTTTTTCTGACAACAAGCGCGTGAATTCTGAGAATAACGTGGAGCTTGGGAAGCTGCTTGGACAAAGCAGAAGTTTGCAAGCAGTGGACGAGGTGAGTTTTGTTATATAGATGTGGAAGGCATTGGTTACATGACAGATTGACTCACCGTAATGGCTGGATCTTAGCCAACACCTTGTTTAATCAATTTAGATGTGGAAGGCGTTGGTTACATGACAGATTGACTCACCGTAATGGCTGGATCTTAGCCAACACCTTGTTTAATCAATTTAGATGTGGAAGGCGTTGGTTACATGACAAATTGACTCATCGTAATGGCTGGATCTTAGCCAACATCTTGTTTATTCTATTCACTACGTTCGAGTGCCAATGTTCTTGATTGAAGGTCCATGTGGACGGCAAACTGGAAGCGGCAGACCGGCAATTTGCCGAGCAGAGGCTGTGGAGCTGTGACCTGTTTCAAGGGAATGGGTGCTTGGCATCGCAAGACATTGAGATGAAGGTAAGGTTTGACTTGAGCGTTTATTTTGCACCACCAGGTCTGAAGGCCCTTTCCACCTTTCCAGCACTAATATTACCAACTCTCATCAGGATCCAGTGTTTCAGGCCAAGCCTGCAGCCGTCTGATCCTCCTTAGATGTTTTTTGTTGTTGTGAGGGATTCTTATAGAACCTGGTACCAATGTGCATGTGTGTGTACGCGTGCGTGTGTGTGCATGCGTGCATATGTGCATGTGTGCGTGTTTGCAGTGGCTCCTTTTTCCTGTTTAAGGTTGGGAGTGAACTCCACTGCCTGCGTGGTTTCAAACTAAGCTACTGGGTAGATCAAACTGCAAAGTTGGTGTGCTTTAGATGTGCGTTTGTGTGGGTGTCTTCACCTTCACACCCATCCATTTTCACTGGTGCGACAAAAGTTGAGAAAGCGTCTGCCATGTGGAATGTGTTGGGTGGGGCGCTCCCAGCCTTACATACAGGACATTCCAAGCTGCACTAATTTTGCTTGCCTGCAGCAAGCCCTGCTACCAGGAGTTGGCCTGTCCGACTTAAAATGACAACAGCATGCAGAAAACAGTGTCTTAAATGAATGAAATGAATGAATGAATGAAATGACAACAGAATGCAGTGTTGAAATCTTAATTGAATGACTGTTGAAATCTTAAATGACAACAGCATGCAGTGTTGATTTTTAAATGGATGAATGTTGAAATCTTGAATGACGACAGCATGCAGTGATAAAATTTCGCATGTTTAATGGGATCATTCGCTTTTCTTACACCATACCAGAATTAAACAAAAATAACAACGGGTATAAAAAAAGAGGAAACTTAATGTGCTACTCTGTAGATGGAATTGGTGTATTGTACATAACTCACATTTATGGCCACGACAATTGACAGCTTTGTCATACCATACCTAGTAGGAGTTGTACAGGTTGGCTTGCTGCTCCATCACAATGTTAGAGCGTCTTCCTTTTGGATTGAATTCAAGATGCATCGCATCGGTGACACCTTGCCGCTCTGTGACCTGTGGCCTGTGACCTGTGACCTGTGACCTGTGACCTGTGACCTGTGACCTGTGACCTGTGACCTGTGGCCTATGACCTGTGACCTGTGACCTGTGGCCTATGACCTGTGACCTATGACCTGTGACCTGTGACCTGTGACCTGTGACCTGTGACCTGTGACCTGTGACCTGTGGCCTGTGACCTGTGACATGTGACCTATGACCTGTGACCTGTGACCTGTGACCTATGACCTGTGACCTGTGACCTGTGACCTGTGGCCTGTGACCTGTGACCTATGACTTGTGGCTTGTGACCTGTGACCTGTGACACCTTGCCGCTCTGTGACCAGACCTGTCAAACTGCTTCTGAGCACTGCAGGAGGGAGCGCAGGTGATGCTCGTAAAAAACCTCGATGTAGAGGGGCGGAACGGGTACCACCTGGTGAACGGAAGCCGTGGCGTGGTGAGTAGGGAATGGGGTGGGGCCATGGACAGGGGCGAGGGCGGGTGGCTGTGAGCTTGGTGGTTATGGATAAGGGTGGGGGTGGGGGTGGGTATGGATGGAATCCGTGGAATATTGATTAATAGGGAGAAAAGTTAGCCAACTGAGCAAATTAGAGTCGTTGGGCATTGTCATGTGATCTATCACGATGGGTACCCTGTATTAAACGTTCCCTCCTGGAAAAATCCAAGAAAACAGTGCAACCCCACCTAGAGTTTGATTTGAAAACATATTCACTATTGATTCATCCAAACACACACACACACACACCTGTTCTATCGGGCCTCTTTTCCCAATTTTATCAGAGCTAGGGAGTCGGATTCTTGCACTGAGCCAAACAAGTGTTGTTGCTGGCCTGATCTTGCCCTTAAGAACAGAAATTTTTGATATAAAATTGCTTCTTGCCCTTAAGAACAGAAAAAATGATACAAAATTGATTAATAATGTTTGCATTGCTTTACGCCAACTGCCCCCTCAAAAAGAATACATATCGTAACAATCGTTTTGCAGCAATTGACCACCTTTCCCCCCCAAATAGTCAATTAAGGGCAGTGATATAAGACAGATGCGGTTTCTATGCACCACGTACATGGTTTGAAAAGAGATGGACTTATTTTTCTAGAGCTGATGTCATTCTAGTCAGGGTTTCGAAAACGCTTCAACCAGTTCCTACCCACAGGTGGTGAAATGGGCTAGCCGGGAGGCAGCATGGGAGGATTTAGAGGAAAGTGTTAGTGAGCACTCGGCCGAAGTAAGGCAGAGGGCCTTGGACATTTTTGAAAGGTGTGTGCACTAGCTCAGGAAATGGTTTGAGTGCGGAAAAGAGTAATGTAGGAGACGGCAGGAGGCAAACCTTCATGGAATGGACGCGTGCAGTTTGATGTCTTTGTGGTAGCTATGAGTAATTAGAAAGGCTTTGCCAGTGTCTTAATTTTATGATCGGCACTTGCTCCAGCCATGTGCCTGTGTGCATGGAATGGAGGTCCGCTATTGGACATTCTTTGACCCCATTTTTGGCAGGGGGATTGCCATCAACAAACACACACACACACACACACACACACACACACACACACACACACACACACACACACACACCACCCCCCCCCCCGCACACACACACACACACACACACACACACAAAAACATCGATCCGTTCGGATTGGCAAATGTTTTGATAAACTTGGGACAAAAGCGTATGATTCAAAGACAGAATAGAATAAGATAGGAAGCTGGTAGTGATAACACATTTCGCGTGATCTAGGCAAGGAGCTCTTAGGTGCCAGCACCGTGTATGTGTAAGGTTGGCCAGAACCGTATATACACACCGTATATGGCCGTATGTATGGTGATTTCCCTGCCAAAAATACCACATATACACCGTATATACCTATAAATGTATGGTTCTGGCCAAACCTGTGTATATGCACTGTATATGACTGTATTATCGGTGAAATTCCTGCCAAAAATACCGTATACCTGTACACCATATGTATAATGTAAATGGTTCTGGCCAACCCTGCTCATTTAGGTGCCAGCGCCTAAGAAACCCTCACCGCCAAAATTTAGTCACAAACCAATTTATGAGGGTCAGATGGATTATGACTTAATTTTACTCTCCTTGTCTGCAATCAATATTTATCTTATTTTTTCGATAGGTACGTGCATCATGACCGTATTACATTTACAGATACATTGGCACCGCCCAGGATTTTTATTATAATTGGGTCATTGTATAGCTCTTCCAGAGGTCTTGAGCCCAAATCCCTGCTTTTTGCACCCTGTCTGTATAGGGTTGGCCAAGCCTACCTATTCGCTGGTCCCCAGGGAATTATCCCAGAGGGGGGACACTGAGGCCCAAAATGGGTATACTTTTTGCATGCTCCTAGGGTATGAGCCCCCCAACTTGCAGATTCCAAGCTTAGCTCTGATATGCAGATTTCAAAGCAGTTAAGCTTGAAACCAGCAAGTTAGGGGAAACATACCTAATCGGCCGCGGCGTGAACCCTACTTTATGAGCAGCCATAGCTGTTTCTGAACAGCCAGCTCACCAAACCGAGTAATTTTTAGTGTTTTGAAGTCCTTGTAATAAATAAAGACCATTGCAAGAGAAATGGGGCAAAAAGGCCAAGGTTTGGCGAGATATGCAAACTATTGTGCCATTCCCCCTGGAAAGTGCCCATCTAGGGTACAGGTGCACGACGTGTGCGTTTAGTCCTGTCATTCTGTATGCAGGGTGTCTTGTCTAAATTTGAGCACATGCTCGGGTAGCTTATGAAGTCAGCATCAGTTTGAAGCTAGGTTGGGTCCAATTTGATGAAGTGACGTGTGAGCAGTAGCACCTTTCATGCAAAAAGCAGCATGTTTTGGCTTTTGCCCAGTGTCCCCCCTCTGGAATTATCCCGTTTCAACTCTGGGTGAAACTCTGGGTGACAAAAGGGATTGCAAGCCCCCTCATTGAGATCATCGTTACAACAGAGAGCAGAGCACACAATTGAGATCATCGTTACCACAGAGAGCAGAGCACACAATTGAGATCATCGTTACCACAGAGTTCAGAGCACACAATTGAGATCATCGTTACCACAGAGAGTAGAGCACACAATTGAGATCATCGTTACCACAGAGATCATCGTTACAACAGAGAGCAGAGCACACAGGATGCCCAAAATTCACGACTGCTGTATTAATTTGATCTCGCGCACAGGAGGCTGTTTTTTTTCCAGAAGGCGTGTTCACTTTTTGGGGTGGGCCCCCCTGAGGGACCACCCACCCCCAAACCCCCCTTCCAGTGCTCTAACCCAGACAGAATGGGTACCAACCTGCTCCATTTTGGATTCTGCATCCACCTGCATACTCATCAAGACCTGAAAGTTAAGTGTTGCAGAATTATGGGGCAAAAAAGAGATACGGACGCCCATGCACACATGACCTACCAGGCAACTGCTTGCACAGCCCCACATTGCTTCCATTTCTACAGAATTCCACTGACTATCTCATGCTGGCACAACCCTGTAAGTTTGGGGTAGATTGCTGCTTCAATGGCTTGACATAACCCGCGGCCTGCACCCGAGCGCGTGTTCCTCTGACTTTGGACATGTCCACAGACCCCCCTTTTACCCAGTTTGCTTTAAAAGGGTGGTAATCGACTGGGCTTGGGCTGAGGGTTCCAATGATGCATTTAAAATTGTGGCAGTGACCCAGAAAGAAATCTGGAGACCCCCCAAAAAAACATAAAAACCCCTTGGGGGAACCCCCCCCTTCCCGATTCGACCCATATAAAAACCATTTGATAGCTCTCAACGTCAGGATTCCAGATATCTTATTTTTGCCGGAAAGTAGACATGCCGTCAAAAATTTATGCTTTCTGAGGCTTCCTGTCGTGCAAATAACCTATGCTAATTATTTGGGCACCTCGCAATAATATGGACTCGTAATACTAAAGGAGCAGTATGGTAACTTCAAATATTTGGTGCATATACGACGTGTACTTTGTGTTTTAAACGGTGAACTACGGAATTCGGATGCAGTCCCCCCCCCATTATTCTAGTAACGTTTTGGCCCACCCTGTTTGCTGTGTGTGTTTCCCTCTAATTTCAGGTGGCAGGGCACGGAGTTACCGATTGTACGATTTTTGAACAATGCTGAGCGAATAATCGGTCCCGTCGAATTCTCCTCCGTCTTACCAGGCGCAGGAGAGGCAATTCGTACTCAGGTGCAGTGGAAGTGGGTGTAAAAATGTATTACAATGTCTATTTACCATCGAAAAAGATAACACCGCTCCTAAGTAACACAATAAATGGGCATTTGTTTTTTGAGGGGGTGGCTGTTACGAAATTATTTTACGTGGTATTTAAGAATTGTGTAAAGAGGCTTGAGAGAACGGGGGGGTGTATTTTTTTTGGAAGAAGTGATATTTTCCCAGCTAGTGAGTATGTTAAAGCATGGTATTCTTTTTGTTGCGCTGCAGTTTTTTATGCACAACGTTTTGCCCATGACCCACCTTCAGAATGTCTGCACACGCCCATGATGTCCAGTAAGGTCTCAATAATGCATGAAACACTTTTCTCTGGGTTCGATGCCGTGTCTGTTTGTGCATATCAATTTCCCAGAACCCATTCACCCTTGGGGGTTATTTGCACGCTTCTCAACGTTAATTAAAAATCTCAAAGCTGTTGGTCTGTGAATTACGTGCGTATATGTGATGAGGTGCAGTGTGACTTGTTATCTATGCATGAGTGTATGTGTGTATGCAAGTTTAGGCATGCCTGTCTTTTATGTGTGCTTACAAACAAAAATGACCACTTTCGCTGGCTCGTCCTCTTATTTTATACGATGTGGAATGATTGTAGAAGCATTATGATTAGAGAAAGAGCAGCTTGCTTATATTTACCTGATGAATGCCCCTGTGGAGTGCTTACCTGATGCATGCCCTGTGGAGTGCTTATCTGACGCTTGTTTTGATTTGATGATGCTTGATTCGATCTGATGCTTGCCTGATGCATGCTCTGTGGAGTGCTTACCCGCTCAGAAGAGGGCAGATCGCAATCTTCTCAGCAGAAGTTGCAAACTGTAGGAAGAGCGCAGGCTACCTTATAATTTATTTTTTGCCAGCGCTTGTGTCCCCGGTCTTGAGTGCGTCCAAAAGCTTTTTCGAGTCATTGTTCAATTGCTCCCAAGCAAACAAGCGAACAAGGCCCTGTCCTAAAAATTACGAGCTTTCGTGCTTGCTCTGTTGTGCGACACACACACACACGCACACACACACACAAACACACACATCCCTGGTGATGCGCTGCAACTTGTAAACGTGCTTGCTATAGGTTCCGCTCAAGATCGCTTTTGCGATAACCGTACACAAGAGCCAGGGTCTGAGTTTAGACTACATGAAGGTACGCACAGTTTTGAATACTGCATGAAGGTACGCACAGTTTTGTACGCACAGTTAATGAATACGCATGAAGGTACGTACAGTTTGGTACGCACAGTTAATGAAAACGCATGAAGGTACGCACAGTTTGGTACGCACAGTTAATGAATACGCATGAAGGTACGTACAGTTTGGTACGCACAGTTACTGCATGAAGGTACCTGCACAGTTTTGAATACCCTTGTTGGGCAGAAGAAGGGAGGGCTCCTTTGAGAGGCTTTTGGGGGAGTTGATAGATAAAGCTTGACATGCAAAGGAAGCATGCCAACACGCAACACACGTGCTGGTGCTGCGTTTACGTGTGCACTGCTTACGGATTTAACTGCAGGTCTCATTGACCGACATGTGTGCCGCTGGGCAGGCAAACATGTTTCATTGACTGACATGTTTGGATTTGACTGCAGGTTTCATTGACCGACATGTTTAATTTTGACTGCAGGTCTCATTGACCGACATGTTTGAACTTGACTGCAGGTCTCATTGACCGACATGTTTGGATTTGACTGCAGGTCTCATTGAATGACATGTTTAAATATAACTGCAGGTCGCATTGACCGACATGTTTGCCGCTGGGCAGGCATACGTAGCTCTTTCGAGGGTACGGAGTGTCAAGGGGCTCCAGGTGCTCGGAATGAGCCAATCTTCTATCAGGACCGACCCGATTGTTAAGGCCTTCTACAAGGTAGGCTTATATTGCTCTCTTAAGAATGCGGAGTACCAAAGGCTTACAATTGCTTGGGATGAGCCAACCCTCTTTTAGGACCGAACCGATTGTTAAGGCCTTCTACAAGGTAGTCGTGTATTTAAGGTTGGCCAGAACCTTATAGATTTACCGTATGTAACCGTATGTCTGTTGATCTCCCTGCCAAAAATACCGTATATACCGGTACACCGTATGTATATGGTTCTGGCCAACCCTACATACATTGCTCTCTTACGAGTGCGGAGTGCCGAAGGCCTACAACTGCTTGGAATGGGCAATCATCTTCTAGAACGGAGAATGGTACTGTTGGCCCAGAGCACATTGTTGGCCCATTGTTGGCCCAGAGCACATTGTCGGCCCAGAGCACATTGTTGGCCCATTGTTGGCCCATTGTTGGCCCATTGTTGGCCCATTGTTGGCGCATTGTTGGCACATTGTTGGCACATTGTTGACACATTGTTGGCCCATTGTTGGCCCAGAGCACATTGTTGGCACATTGTTGGCCCAGAGCACATTGTTGGCCCATTGTTGGCCCATTGCTGGCACCTTGTTGGCCCAGAGCACATTGTTGGCACCTTGTTGGCCCAATTCATACAAGGTACATCGTTACTTGCGCTTGATACTTGTATGAAGAAAGGCAGGACCGATGCTGGATCCCTTGGTGCAGTTTTGCACCTTTTGGGACCCTACAGAACAGAGTGTCTAGTGCCTATGCACTGCCTAACAACTGGTTTCCCTGCTTGGCTTTTGCAAGCTTAAATCATGTCAGGTGCAGTTTTGCAACTTTTGGGACCCTACGGAACAGAGTGTGTAGGGCCTATGCACTGCAGAGTGTCTAGGGCCTGTGCACTGCAGAGTGTCTACGGCCGATGCACTGCAGAGTGTCTACGGCCTATGCACTGCAGAGTGTCTACGGCCTATGCACTGCAGAGTGTCTAGGGCCTATGCACTGCAGAGTGTCTAGGGCCTATGCACTGCAGAGTGTCTAGGGCCTATGCACTGCAGAGTGTCTACGGCCTATGCACGGAACAGAGTGTCTAGGGCCTATGCACTGCAGAGTGTCTACGGCCAATGCACTGCAGAGTGTCTAGGGCCTATGCACTGCAGAGTGTCTAGGGCCTATGCACTGCAGAGTGTCTAGGGCCTGTGCACTGCAGAGTGTCCCGGGCCTGTGCACTGCAGAGTGTCTACGGCCTATGCACTGCAGAGTGTCTAGGGCCTATGCACGGAACAGAGTGTCTAGGGCCTATGCACTGCAGAGTGTCTACGGCCTATGCACTGCAGAGTGTCTACGGCCTATGCACTGCCTAAAAACTGGTTTTCCTGCTTGGCTTTTGCTAGCTTAAATCATGCCTCTTGGGTTTCTGAAGCTTTTCGGGTCACGATCTGTTCATCTGGCCTGTCAGCCTAACGCATCTAAGTGGGTTGCCTGAGGCGTTATAGCTCGCAGGCCTATGCTTGCTTGCATATAGTAAAAGGAGTAGGTTCTAACTGTGATGCTGTCATCTCCTATACTTGCAAGAAATGTAAGACGTAAGCAACTACAATATCGTGCTGCTTTCCCTTGCTTTCAGGCCTTGCAAGACGGACATATAGAAAATTTTTTAGAGGGCATGCAGCGCCAAAAAGCTGCTAAAAAGCAGCAGCGGCAGCAGCAGCAGCAGCAGCAGTTTAGAGAGCGGCAGCATGAAGATGCAGTGCTCAAGCAAAATCGGATTCAGCTGCTGCAACAGGAGCGCAAGCAGCACCAGCAGCAGCACCAGCAGCAGCACCAGCAGCAGCAGCAGCAGCAGCAACAGCCGCAAAAGCAACAACAGCAACCATGGGCTTCTTTCCGAGACCCCCATGGAAAGAGCCCCCCATGTAGCAGTGGAGCTACAGGAGGGGGAGAAGGAACAGCAGCAGCAGCAGAAGGGGGAGAAGGAGGAGGAGGAGGAGCAGCAGCAGGAGTAGCAGGAGCAGAAGCAGCAGCAACAGGAGGGGGAGGAGGAGGAGGAGCAGCAGAAGCAAGAGGAGCAGGAGCAGAAGCAGAAGCAGCAGCAGCAGAAGGGGGAGGAGGAGGAGGAGCAGCAGCAGCAGGAGCAGGAGCAGCAGCAGCAGAAGGGGGAGGAGGAGGAGGAGCAGCAGCAGCAGCAGCAGCAGGAGGAGCAGGAGCAGAAGCAGAAGCAGCAGCAGCAGCAGGGGGAGGAGGAGGAGGAGGAGGAGCAGCAGCAGCAGGAGGAGCAGAAGCAGAAGCAGCAGCAGCAGGGGGGAAGAGGGAGTTGAGGGGTGCTAGCAGCAGCGATGCAATTGAAGGAGCTCGTCCCAAGAGGCGAAAGAGGCTCCAGAGAAACGGCTAGTTTTGGTAGCAGATGTATGCATTTGCCACCCGGTAATGCAGCTGTATAGTTTTGCACTAGTTAGATACAATTTTGCAGGGTAGCATTCGTGAATTGCGTGCCCAAGGACGTGTGCAAGTGCGCAGAATGCATCGGGTATGCTTGTTGGTAGCAGTGTAATAGTCAAGTTACGACACCCCCTCCCTTAATCATGCTGGCTGTGTCACCACTACCAGCGGAGTCTTTTCCTTTCTTTACAATGATTCACGTGCCTGTGGACGTGTAGGTCTGTATGCTAGCAGCGTGACCTCAGCACGTTTGGTCCCTTTTGTCGAGTGCGTGTTTGACCGATTTTGAAGCACATCTTCTGCAAGCTCTGAGATGCACCTAGCTGTCTCAAGAAACAAACTATTTGATTATGACAGCAAGACTGTTAGTATGTGTGGATCTGCCTCGTATTAGCGCTGTTGAAGGGTTTGTGTGCTAGCATCTATCTGTTGTATTGAAATATTTGCCTAAAGAACACGGGTTATTGAATGCTTGTATGTGGGTGTGTTTAGCATTTGGATGTTTGTTATGTTGGTGTAGTGTACGTGGGTGAAGCTTTTACTTGCCTGGTCTTCCCCCCAAGGGGTCCTAAACATTGACAGTGGTTTCAGGTTTTTACCAGTCTAATACCTACAAGACCAAATGCAGTAATGTGAGGTACATGGGAGGGGCAATCTACATCGTGTCACGTCTTAAGTCTGGCAGAGGCATGTGTTTGGTTCAGGGTAGTTGGGTCGGTTGATGGTTTAATACCTTCCGTATTTCTACTGGCGTTTGGTGGCCCTATCTGGCTGGCTGTACTTTGTTTGATACAGCTGCTGGTCATGACAATCGAAAGAATGAACATGTTAAAAGCGCTTGGAAGGTTTACTTGCTTCCTCTCCCCACAACCAGCCAGTGCCCTTCACATCCTCACTCTCTGGGTGACAAGACTCGCAAATTAACGTACAACCTGTTACAACAGAACAGGGTTGATAATATCCATCAGACTTACAGTACTTGGCATGCAGAATGATCACGAAAGATAATAGCAAAATGGAACCTCGTAATGCAGCAGACGCTGGCTCTTTCCTTGCTCGCTTTTTTATCGATCCGATATATCTCCAACCATTTAGGTGCTATAGCACAAACGTGTGCGTCTGTACACATCAAAAGGGCATGCGCTTCATCTTAAATCTGCTCACAAGCACAACTGTCACATAAAAGAGAGTGTTCATGATCCCAAGATGCTGTTATGCTGTCTCTTCCTGAGGGTGTGCGCCCTCAGCCTAAAACGGCTAACATTTTGCCACCCAAAAAAAAAAAAAAAATTGCAAGACACCAAGTTGAGACAGATCCAATGCAAATGCCTAGGCAAACGAAGGCAAGAGGGGCACGCACATTGAGGTCGAATGGCACGGCAAAAAGAGATTGATTTGTTGCCAACTTGCTGATTGTGTCCTGTGGGTTAAATCCCTCAACAACTCTCCGTACTGTCCGCAATTTGTGCCTGAACTCTCGAATCAAAAACCATACAGATGAGGCGAGCCATTAAACACAACCCCTACAAATATCTAAGTAACACTCCTGATGGTATGTAGGCTTGTGCCTCCCAACCACCTGCTGAACTGAAAAACTTCTCCTATTTGTACTCTCTATCTAGGTGGGAAGTTGTGTGTATGTCTCTGCATCCATTGGGTGGTACAGAACACAAGATAACATCCTTTCCTAATCCATGCCGATAGTGTTTACGCTATCTGCGTTCTGATCTTTTTGTACTGATAGGCTGCTGTCTGGGGACCGTGGTTGTAGGCAGGGAAGGGCCATGGGAGGGGACAGGTGTCCCTAGGCCCTTCCCTATTAATGGGTGCTCTACGCTACTGTTTGTGCTAGCATGTGGGCCGCCCTTGGTCTGGGCCTGTGACTGGTCAACAATAAATCCAAAAGCTCCACTTTCCTTTTAGATCTGGTCAGATCCGAAAGGTATCTAAAACTTGTGCTGCATCAGGTAATTTATTACCAGCTATTTTGTTACTTTCTCTCAAACTCGCATAGCATGGCTTTCTTTTTTTGTGCTTTGATTGCAAAGACCACTGGCCAGGTTTCTTTGTACCAATTTGGCTAGCAAACGCGGCTCGCCAGCATTCGATCAGCTCCATTTTATTTTATTAGGCACATAGCGTGTGCATAAAGGCAAGTCAAGAAAGGCTACGCATACGCAAGGGGCATGCCAAGGTCGATTACATTTTTTGTTAAACAATGTGGCACTGCACATATGCCAGCGCTGTATGCTTAAGCAAAAAAATGCTGCGTGATGTTACATGGTAACTCCTACCTTAAAGTGGTACAGAAAGTACCGAAGTGTGATGTCACACTACTGAGTATTTATAACAGTGACTGGAGTCAAAAGGGCAAGTTCAATTCTTGCAACATCATCACCCTGGATGTTTAGCTGTTATTAATATAAAGTAGAAGTGGCTAAGCGCGCTGCCGTACTTCGTAAGAGTGGTATGAAGCCTAAGACAATATTGATGAATAGTGATTCAAATGTGTAAAGCCTCAGAAGGGCTCTCTGCATGCGTATCCTACCGAAGCAAGTTCTAGCTGTGTGCGCTTAACACTCGCACAGCTCATCATGCATGCATGCACTTCAAAATGCAAATTTAAAGCATGCGGGCTGTTTGACAGCATGTTGCACAGTAGGGCAGCACAGGATATTAGCTAGAATAGTGGCGCTGCGCTTGGGGACCCTAGGTCATTCAATTTACTTAGCTTTTTCTGGCGCTGAGCTTGGGGTCTCTAGGATTGGTCAGAGACCTTGGATTCATAGCCCATACTTGCAATCCACGCTTAAGCTGGTACCATTACCTTGTCGTGACAGCCAAATAAACTAGTTACTGCCATGATCATTGGGCTTTCTTGCTTGCCCTTCATTAAATTCTCAAATGGCATGGTCTCCTATGCCTTTGCCTGGCAATTCTGCCCCTAAGCAGAGTTGTGTGCACTCTCCTGGAACTAGTTCCCTGCTCATCCCAGCTAGCCTTGCGTGTGCAAATGCATGAGCTGTGCGTTTGCCCAATGCTGGTTGCATACCTAATCCTGTGTTTGACCTGATGTGTGTGCCCACTGTCATGCATGCAAAGAAAATGCGAAGCAAGTGCAGTCCTGCCTGTTGCAGATCTCTGAGACTTGCCGTTCTTCCGGGCAGTGCTCTCTCCGCGCGACGCGTCATCACTACAGCAGGTGGCCGGAATGCAATTGTGCTCCAGCGATGTTAAGTTTAACTTCAGCAGTAGCTGCAGTTAATCCATGCTCAGTTTCTTGAAGCTGGCTTTTTTATGCTATAGCTCAACTGCCCTCGCTGGCGGATATAGCTGTGTAACCCTTACCCTTACCCATGCTCAGTTTCAGTACCAGCGCAGTAGGTTATACAGACCAGCAGACCAGTTTCGGTAGTCTCACACTTGTGTTCAAACTCTAGTTATCCCTGCGTTTCCGACTTGTCCAACTTATTTGTGTGCAATGTGTGTGGGTTTTGACCTTTTGAAAGGTAACTATTTTTCAGTACGCGTCTACTTTGGTGAACCAACGTCTACACTTTGATGTGTTTTTGCCTACTTCTTCTCGTGTCTTTAAAGTTAGCTGTGTAACCCTTACCCTTTAAAGTTAGCATTTCAGTTGTGTCACAGCCCTTTTTTTACTTGGTTTATTTTTTGAGGTTTACCTCGTTCTCATACGTTGAGCAGCCATTCCAGGTTGAATGCCTTCGTAATCCATGGGGGGCGATGTATGAGCACCTCCGCGTGGTGCCCCCTGGAAAACGCCTTCGTGTGCCTTCGTGCACACGCCCGGAAATACTCGGGAGCGGCTAAGACTCATACGGCGG
>Ga0307951_1000911_pt1 | contig 17599 bp, 17 predicted proteins | sample OrgLakmetagen374_FD_201842 | JGI IMG/M metagenome (GOLD analysis project Ga0307951, IMG submission 201842) | Saline water microbial communities from Organic Lake, Antarctica - #374 | ecosystem: Environmental > Aquatic > Non-marine Saline and Alkaline > Saline | place: Antarctica: Organic Lake... | reverse complement strand
GTGTGTGTGTGTGTGTGGGTGTGTGTGTGAGTGTGTGTGTGTGTGTGTGTGTGTGTGTGTGTGTGTGTGTGTGTGTGTGTGTGTGTGTGTGTGTGTGTGTGTGTGCGTGTGTGTGTGTGAGTTTGTGTGTGTGTGTGTGTGTGTGTGTGTGTGAGTGAGTGAGTGAGTACGTGCATATGTTGGCCACTGTGCTCTTTTTCCCGTGGGTCCCGTGCGAGGAGAAAAGCAATGAAATCAATTCGCGACAAGCGAACACTGTACCGTCCGTTAATCCGATTCCTCCTCCGCGCCTCAGCTTGCTGGTGTCGAGACGCGTACGACTCGCCGGTTTTTTCGTCGGGGTCGAGCTTGCTCTTCTTCCTCCCCATAATGTAAAGGTAATTTTTCAAGGTATATTTGTGTGCAATGGCGCATTAAATATTCTCCAGAATCAGCTAGCTAAGCATAAAGCTCAGAAGCACACCGTAAACGTGTAATAATCTATCTATATTTAAGTGTGTGGCATGGAAGTCCACCTGTCTCCTGACAGCAAAATGCACACCTCGCAGACGCCTGGCCGGATTTCAACTGTGTCGCAAAAAGCTAATAGTTCTAGTGTGTCTAGTGTGTCTGAGGAATCGAAGCTGCGCTATCAGGTGTACAGGTCAGAATATTTGCGCTACGAGGCCTACAGGTGGCTGGCAATTTGTTGATGCTTAAGACACAGTCACATACTTCTCATCAGTCACCAGCATTGCACTGGGGGATTGCATTGCCCAGCAGCTGAAAACTTTGAAAGTCAACCCTCCTCCTCCTCCTCCTCCTCCTTTCCATGTTCAAACAGCCGTTTGCAGTCAACATCTGTCGCCATCGGGGAGAGCTTTCCTATTCCTGAGATTGTAGCGGTTGGAGGACAGTCAGATGGGAAATCAAGTCTACTGGAGGCATTCCTTGGGGTAGGCACACTGCGCTTTGGTTTGACCGCTCCTTGATATTGCTGCACTTACGATGCACATGCGTAGGTACGTCCCTTCTGCATGCTCACTCTTTGCATAGTGCATGCAAACACACTATGAATGCAGAGGGCAAGCTCCTTTGCTCAATCTTCCCTGTATGCGTGTGTGCGTGTGTGTGTGCGTGTGTGTGTGTGTATGTGTGTGTGTGCGTGCGTGTGTGTGTGTGCCATGTATCCTTTTGCAGTTCCGCTTCAATGTTCGCGAGGTGGAGATGGGCACAAGGAGGCCCCTGATTGTTCAAATGTACCACGACCCAACTGCACACGAGCCTCGCTGCAGACTGCAGGTAAGCAATAAGGCAAAGTTCTTGCAGGCAGTGAAAACCACTCCCCATTTGATCTAGGGAGTGGAGCCACCGCAACAGCACTGTCTGCTGTTCTGGTTATGTGACCCTCTCAAACCTCACTCACTCGCAACTTTCTCCACTCCTTACTGCACTGCGTATCATGGTACCTGTATGCCGTATGTTTAGGGTTGGCCAGAACCGTATATACGCACCGTGTATGACCGTATATATGTATGGTTCTGGCCAGTCCTACGTACGTTCCATCCCACGCAAGCGTATTGAAAGGCATGCACACGAAGCCTCACGCAGCGTAAACGTTAGCGCATCCGCAACCCGTACGAGCGTCATTGCTGCTGTCACTGCTGCTGTCCCTGACATCCCTAGGACGAGGACACAGAGGACTATGGGCCGGCAATCATGCCCGAGACCGCTGTGGCAGATGCCATCATGCAGCGCACCCAAGACCACCTGAAAAAGCTGGGGGGGGTCACCGTGTCATCTAAGCCGGTGGTCATGAAAGTAGAGTGAGTGGCGCAGTGGCCATGAAAATAGAGTCAGTAGGGCTGGTCATAATCGTACAGGTGAATACGCCGTATACGACTGAATATTTTATGTTTACCAGGTATAATCCCTGCAAACAAATACTGTATGTACACCGTATATATGGTGCTGGCCAACCCTACGAGTAAGGCATCACAGTAGGCGTGAGAGGGATGGCCATGAAAGTAGCAAAAGCCGGCACTAAGGTCATGAAAGGAGAGGAAGTGTTCTCAGCGACCACTCAGCGGCTAAGAAAGTACAATAAGTTGCCGCAGAGGTCGTTAAAGTATACATGAAAAGTATACAGGAAGCAAACAAGGAGGTTGTCAGGGTGTACATCATCGGCGTTCTTGGCTGCAATAATACTTTGCGGCCCTTTTCGTGAGTCAGAAGCGCGCGCACCCTACAGATGGGACTGGATGCATGTAAGCAAAAATTAGGGGTTGGGCATACTCCATCAAACACCAACGTACACACAATTACTCGCCTCCAAGGATGCTCAAGGAAAGGCTTTAGGTGACATGGTGTTCAATATGAAAGGTGGTGCCTTGATGACCTGTGTTTAGGGTTGGCCAGTCTTGTATATACACCGTATATGACCGTATATTTGGTGCTTTCCCTGCCAAAAACACCGTATATAAACCGTTATATATGGTTCTGGCACGTCAAAATTTAAGTGGAATCTGCCAAAAATACCGTATATAAACCGTATATATGGTTCTGGCACGTCAAAATTTATGTAGAATCTTTGTTACCGCTAAATGTATGATCACTCTTCCCCTCATACCTCACCTCACACCTCACCAGTTTTCACACCTTACACCTTACACCTTGCACCTCAACAGATCACCTCACACCTCACCGGCTCACCCGCTCACTCACTCACTCACTCACTCACTCACTCACTCACTCACTCACTCACTCGCTCACTTGTCGCTCACCTCACAGCTTACAACTCGCACCTTACATACGCACCACACTTTTTTGCTTTTTCACCTCACCGGGGCCCTCGCACCTAGAACCCAAACCCTCACTGGCACCGAATGATACCACCTCTTATGCTACGATCTGTGATCTGTGACTCGTGTGTTTGTGCGTGCCTCAGGTACGCATACTGCCCCAACCTCACCATCATCGACACACCTGGTTTCATCTTAAAGGTGGGAACCTGGTTGCTAGCTTGTTGCGAGGACTTTCTGCATGTGGGCTATTTGCTCTGTGAGCTCTGCTTCCAGGGTTGTGTTCAGCAAGGGCCGTTTGCACTGTGAGCTGTTTGCAATTAGGGGTGATTGCAATCAGGGGGCTATTTGCACTTGAGCATTTTGCAATTAGGGCTGTCTGCAACGAGGGCTGTTTGCAATGGGGGCTGTTTGCAACGAGGGCCGTTTGCATGGAGGGCTATATGCACTTGAGCTTTTTGCAATTAGGGCTGTCTGCAACAAGGGCTGTCTGCAATGGGGGCTGTTTGCAACGAGGGCCGTTTGCATGGAGGGCTGTTTGCACTGTGAGCTGTCTGCCACCAGGGTTGTGTGCAGCGAGGGCTGTTTGCAATGGGGGCTGTTTGCAATGAGGGCCGTTTGCATGGAGGGCTGTTTGCACCGTGAGCTGTCTGCCACCAGGGTTGTGTTCAGCAAGGGCTGTTTGCAATTAGGGGGCTATTTGCACTTGAGCTTTTTGCACTGTGAGCTGTCTGCCACCAGGGTTGTGTGCAGTGAGGGCTGTTTGCACTGTGAGCTGTTTGCAATTAGGGCTGTTTGCAATTAGGGGGCTATTTGCACTTGAGCTTTTTGCAATTAGGGCTGTCTGCAACGAGGGCTGTTTGCAATGGGGGCTGTTTGCAACGAGGGCCGTTTGCATGGAGGGCTGTTTGCACCGTGAGCTGTCTGCCACCAGGGTTGTGTGCAGCGAGGGCTGTTTGCAATGGGGGCTGTCTGCAACGAGGGCCGTTTGCAATTTGGGCTGTTTACACCTTGAGCTGTCGCAATGAGGGCTGTTTGCAATTTGGACTGCCGGATTTATATGATTCTGGCCAACCCTACAAATACTTCCTCCTGTGAAGCAGGCAAAGAATGGTGAGGCAGACCGGACTCCAGATGACATCCTCAGCATGGTCAAAGCACAAGCACAGCCTGCACACAGGTGCGCTGTGCGTATTTGTATGTGCTTGTGTATATGAGCATGGTCAAGGCACAAGCACAGCCTGCACACAGGTGCGCTTTGCGTATTCGTATCATCTCACACCTGTGACTCACATCGTGCCCAGCACTGCCATTTTCTTCCCCCTACCTCCAAACTCATCTCACACCTGTGACTCACGTCGTGCTCAGCACTGCCACTCCCTTCCCCCTGCCCCCAGGCTGATCTTATTCTTGCAGCAGAGCAGCGTGGAGTGGGCAAGCTCACTGTGGTTGAACGTCGTGCAGGAAGTCGACCCCACCTTCCAACGCACAGTGAGTTTCTGTGTGTGTGTGTGTGTGTGTGTGTGTGTGAAAGGTGGAGGAGGTTGCGTGTGTGTACCACTGTGATTGCAGTAGCTCACTGTGGCTGGGCTGGTACAGGGTGTGCTTATGTGTGCGTGTATGTGTGTGTGTGTGTACCACTGTAATTGCAGTAGCTCACTGTGGCTGGGCTGGTAAAGGGTGTGCGTATGTGTATGTGTGCGTGTGTGTGTACCACTGTAATTGCAGTAGCTCACTGTGGCTGGGCTGGTACAGGGTGTGCATATGTGTGCGTGTGTGTGTGTGCGTGTGTGTACCACTGTAATGCAGTAGCTCACTGTGGCTGGGCTGGTGAAGGGTGTGCGTGTGTATGTGTGCGTGTGTGTGTACCACTGTAATTGCAGTAGAAGCTCACCGTGGCTGGTCATCGTGCAGGAGGTACAAATCACCTTTTCCAGTGCACAAAAAGTTGCTGGTACAGTGTGTGTTTAAAGCATACATTATTTAGTTACACACAAATGCTTACACACACAATCACTCTCACACACACACACGCGCACACACACATGCTGTCACACACACACACATACACACACACGCACACACGCACACACACACTCACACACACACACGCTACCCTTCAGGTGTTTGTGGCCAGCAAGTTTGACAATCGGCTAAAAGAGTTTGCAGAGCGGTGGGAGATTGACAAATATCTATCAGCCACCGGCTACTTGCCGCCCAAAGTTCGTCCATTCTTTGTTGCGCTACCCAAGGTGTGTTGGTGGGTGAATAGAGGAGTGGGTGGGTGTGGGTATGGGTGTGGGTGTGTTGGTCGGTGTATGCAGGAGTATGTTTGTTTGTATGCTGTGTGTGTTGGTGGGTGTATGTACGTGTGATTGTGTTGGTGGGTATGTGCAGGAGTATGTTTGTTTGTGTGCTGTGTGTGTTGGTGGGTGTATGTACGTGTGATTGTGTTGGTGGGTGTATAGTGTATAAAAGAGTTTATGTGTGTATCCGTTCGTGTGAGTGTGTGTGTGTGAGTGCGCACCTTTGCACGCACTGATTCCCAGATTATACAGGCACAGAGCTTGCCCTGTCCTTCAAGCAGGGCCAAGACGGTGCGTCTGTGTTTTTCTCAGCACCACTTGTCTTAGTTTGGCATCAAATACGTGCAGGAGTGTTGATTTGTTGCCGTTGTTGTGCAGTCATGTCTAGGGTTGGCCAGAACCATACATATATAGGTTTATACGGTGTACATACGGTCTTTTTAGCAGGAAAATCACCATACATATGGTCATATGCGGTATAGATATACGGTTCTGGCCAACCCTAGCCATGTCCAATGTCCACCCGCTTTGGTGCAAATGAGCAGAGGGCAGAGGGCTGAAATTTGCGTGTGCTTCTAGACGTGTTGAATGTGTGTGTGTGTTTGTTTGTGTGTGTGCGTGTGTGTGTATGTGTGTGTGTGTGTGCGCAGAACTGTAATTAATAATTGATTCTTGCACGGCCCAGCGTACGTGCAATGGTGGAGGAAGCCCGTCTAGGTTGGCCAATGAGTAATTTCAGGTATAAAAAAGGGAGTGCACGCACACAACCCTACCACAGCATTGATCCATCCAGAATAACGCAGGTTGGCAGGGGTACGGTGTCCAAATTAAATGCACTTCTCAGTTCAATATTGCACGTGTGCACACGTTGCATACACACACACACACACACACACAAACACACACACACACACGTGCGCACACATACACACAGTCACACAAAAACACACAACTTTATCACAGGAACGATCCATCCAGAACAGCGCAGATTGGCGGGGACAGATGGCGGAGGTCGACTCGTCCATCTTCCGCTACCTCAAAGACAGCGTCAAGGGTGGATATGATGAGGAGCGTTTTGGATCACGCATCGGGTTCAACAACCTGAAAAAGTGTGTTTTTGTTTGTGTTTGGAGGGGGGGGCGGTCTGTGCAGAGGTTCCATGTGATTCTATGTGTGTGCGTGTTTTTAATGTGATTTTAAAGTGGGGCTTCGATGCAGAGCGTTTTGGATCTCGCTCTGTGCTGAAGTGAATGAGAAGTGCATTTTCGTGCAGGGGTGAATTACGCCATAAAAAAATCGTGATATATAATGGAATCATATTGACTTGAGTACTCTTTCCTGGTGACTGACCCACACTGTTGAAGGTTCTTAGAGGAGGAGCTGGCTAGAAGGTACCGTGAAGCTGCCCCCCACACCCTGGCAGTGCTGCAGGTATGTGTAGAGGGTGGGCCAGAACCAAGTATATATACCGTGTGTACACGTTATTATTAGGCAGGGAATCACCAAATACATGGTGATGTACGTTATACGATATACGACATGTACTTACGGTTTTGGCCAACTCCTCTAGGTGTAGATGCGGTATTTTTGGCAGGGAAATCTCACCGAATATACGATCATATGCGGTACGTGGTATATATTATATACAAACCAAATGTACGATCATATGCGGTACGTGGTATATATAATATACAGATACGGATGACCCTAATTAGTGCTCAGGTCACATCGATGGATATCTGCATTTTCTCGCAGACAGAGGAAATTTGCAGGGCAGAACAGAGGTGGGCACGTACACACTGCATTTCTCCCTAACGTTGTTGTATGCGCTCGCCTTTTTTTTGCCTTTGATTCGCACGCCCTTCTTTTTCTTTCTTCTGATTGTGGCGGGGGGGTTCAATAAAAAGCACGCCCTTTCTTTGATTTCTTTGACTTGGCGGTGGGGAGAGTGTGAGCCTCCTCCCCTTAAACACCGCTAGGAGTGTTATCACTACCAGCGCAGCCTTTCTATTTTTATTTCAATTATATCTGCTGCAACACAAACTTTCAGACATACTGCGCAAAGAAAAGGAAGGAAAGGCTTCAGCCTGAGCGCAAAGAAAAGGAAGGAAAGGCTTCAGCCTAAGCGCAAAGAAAAGGAAGGAAAGGCTTTGGCCTGAGCGCAAAGGAAAGGAAAACAAGGCTTGAACCTGAGCGTAAAGGAAAAAAATAAAAGGCTTCAGTCTGAGCGTGCCACTTGACTGAGATAGACAATCCATTTAAGGATTGCTGTGTTGCGGCATACGCAATGAGTGTGAGACAATAGGGCCATACGATATTGTTGCTTGTATGTGGGTGACGCAAAAGTGTGCTGGTGATTTGTGTAGGCCAGCAGTTCAGAAATGTCTGGTGTCGGCCAGGACCGTACATATATACCGTATATGATTGTATAATTTATGATGCCCCTGCAAACAATACCGTATAAATACATCGTATGTGTATGGTTCTGGCCAACCCTACAAAACTGTGCTGGTGATTTGTGTAGGACAGCAAATTATAAATGTCTAGGGTTGGCCAGAAATGTACCCATGCGCCGTGCATGATTGTGTATTTGGAGGTTTCCCTGCAAAGGATAACGTGTGTATACACCGTGTATGCATGTTCTGGCCAACCATATACATAAGTCCCTGTGCAGGATCGTGCAGTCTGCCTCCAAGGAGCTCGTGCGAGTGGAGGACGCAGTCTGCTTACGTACTGTTGTTATGTGCATGTGTGGGTGACACACAGCTGTGCCTCGCCTCCTGCAGGATCGTGTGGAGTCTGCCACCAAGGAGCTCGTGAAAGCGGAGGGAGACCTGCGCTCAGCGGTGGATGTGGCGGCTATGAGGGGTGCAGGTGTGTTTTATTTGTGTGTATGAGTGTGTGTGTTGTGTATGTGCGTTTGTGTGTGTATGAGTGCGTGTGTGTTGTGTTTGTGCGTTTGTGTGTGTACGTGCACGGATACGTGTATGTGTGTGTTTGCCTTGCGCTCTCCTGTTGTTGAACACACAGTTGTTAAATGCTTGGGTGTGATCGCGGGTGCCTACACAGATCAGGGTATGCACAATGCATTTCAACTGGTCTCCCTGACAGCTGCATCTTGCTGTTCCTGCACGGCTAAACATTTGGTGTCAATGCATTTGAACTGATCTCTGCACAGCTGCATCTTGCTGTTCCTGCACGGCTAAACATTTGGTGCCAATGCATTTGAACTGGTCTCTGCAAAGCTAAACATTTGGTGTCAATGCATTTGAACTGGTCTCTGCAAAGCTGCATCTTGCTGTCCCTGCATGGCTAAACATTTGGTGTCAACTTGGTACTTACGCACACATTTTGTTTTGAAGTCTATCATGCAGCCGCGCTTTCAAATTGAGGTTAACTTTATAGTTATAACATGCAGTCACATGTGAGCTTTGTCGCAAAACTCTGGGCTTATGTGTTACCTGTGCTTGCAGCGATGCGCTTTGCCCATGGTGTGGCTTCATCAGTGGATCTGCTGCTGTCAGGCTCAACACACCCTGATCCAGCTGTGCATGGCCTCACCACGGTGTGTGTGTATGTGTGTGTTTAGTTGTGTGTGTGTGTGGCATTTATCAGTGGATCTGCTGCTGTCAGGCTCAACGCACCCTGATCCAGCTGTGCATGGCCTCTTCACGGTGTGTGTGAGTGTGTTTGTGTGTGCGTGTGGCTTCATCAGTGGCTCTGCTGCTGTCAGGCTCAACACACCCTGATCCAGCTGTGCATGGCCTCACCACAGTGTGTGTGTATGTGTGTGTTCATCAGTGGCTCTGCTGCTGTCAGGATCAACACACCCTGATCCAGCTGTGCATGGCCTCACCACGGTGTGTGTGTGAGTGTGTGAGTGTGTGTTCATTTGTGTGTGTGAGTGCCTGCAATCAGGTTGTACATGTATACAAGCGTGAGATCAAGGCCTTCAGTGGGTAACCCAACAGCCCATCTGTCCCGTTTTCACGCTCCCTTAAAAGCCAGTAGTAGTTGATCCAATGGCCCATCCGTGGTGGGTTACCCAACAGCCCACCTGCCCCAGTTTCATGCTCCCTTCAAGGCAAGTAGCAGGTAATCCAATGGCCCATCTGTAGGGTTGGCCAGAACCATATATCATATATATACGGTGTATACACGGTATTATTGCCAGGGGAATCACCAATTATACGGTCATATACGGTGCTTATACGGTTCTGGCCAACCCTACCCATCTCTGGTAGGTAACCCAACAGCCCGGCTGCCCCAGTCTCACGCTCCCTTTATGCACGCTTGCTTTACACTCCCTTTCGCACACTCCTTTTTGCACACTTTGTTGGCGTTACAGTGATCTTATATGAACGTCACCTCTTGCTGCATCACGCTCATCATCCTTCCTTCATACCAACCTCATGTCCCATCACTTTTGCTCCAGTTTTTGTTCAGTTTTTTTCACCTGTGAAACTTTGCAAGGAGAAGGAACGCTCAGCCTCCCAGCATACCCGATAGCTTACAAACTAACAACTCTATGGAGATTAAGCTTTTGAACTCTGTACTCAATCTGTCGATCACTGCCTTTGAACTCTCTACGAACTGTCGATCACTGTCTCCCACTCAAATCATAAAAAGACATGCCCCTTAAATTTAGGAGGAGGAACGCTTGGCCTCCCGGCTGCCCCAATGGCCCGGCACCCCATTCAAATCTGCCTCACGCCTTCTGTCTCTCACAATTTCTCCTACCGTCCCACACTTATTTCACAAATCATGCCCCTTAAATTTAGGAGGAGGAACGCTTGGCCTCCCGGCTGCCCCAATGGCCTGGCACCCCTGGGCCTGTGGTCCCCCCCAATGCTGGGCTCAAGCTCTTTGGTGGCGCAGCTTTTGAGCGGTGCTTACATGAGTTCCAAGAGGCGGCCCACGCCCTGCAGTTCCCTGCCAGTGAGTCCAAGCTACGATGCTGCAACTGTCCATGGTTTGGATGCTGTCAGCCTTGCTGGATGGCATCGAGAGGTGCATGCACTGCAGTTCCTTGCCAGTGCCTCAAGCTGCAAACTTGACGTTGCCCTAGCACTTGGCTGGCTGTCTGTCTATCACTCCTGATAGTGCCAGCCCTATTAGGCTTGAGCGGTGCTTGCATGAGTTCCAAGAGGCGGCGCACGCCCTGCAGTTCCCTGCCAGTGAGTCCAGCTGCGACGCTGCTGCTTCTGTGTCGATAGTTTGGATGCCGTCAGCCTTGCTGGCTTTGAGCAGTGCGCACATCACTTACAGGAGGTGATATGCGCGTATCCTCGCTTCAAAATGATGTAAATGTTCAGATCAGGCAACTTGCTTGTCGTGCCATGTGTGAGCCCTGCTACCTTTACCTGGTGGTGTTTAGTTTGATTGGTTGCACACAGCGGCTGTGGCTGCCAATTGTATGGCCAGCCTGCCGACAGTGCACACCTTTTGGTTTATCTGAGGGAACAAAAATTGAGCATGTTGCCCACGCACGCGCACTCACACCCACACACATGTGCATGCACACACACACACACTGCACGCACGTGTTCACACACACGTGCACGTAGGTATACGCAAACATATATACACACAGACACACACGTGCGCGCACACACACACAAACACACACACGTGCACGCACACACACGTGCACGCACACGCGCACACACACACACGTGCACGCACACGCAGCTGTGGCGACTGACCGAGTGGCCAACCTGCTGCTCGCATACAAGGGGCGCTCCTCATTCATGGCCTCCAGCCGAGCGGCAGAGGACATAGCCCGACAGATGGCACGTGAAGTGCTGGTGAGTGATTTTTGGCTGCCTTAACCTTAAACCCTTCAGGGTTAAAGTGCATCTTGGGTTGTTATTGGTGGTGCTGGTGCTGATGCTGATGCTGGTGATGGTGATGGTGATGGTGATGGTGATGGTGATGGTGATGGTGATAGTGCTGGTGCTAATGAGTGGCATGATTCAGGTGTGCAGTGTGTCCCTTACTAGCCACAACACACCTCACAGCATTTCACAAGCATATATACACGCATATATATGCAGGGGCCGTTGCTTGAAACAGCATTTCACAAGCATATATACACGCACACATATGCAGGGTCCGTTGCTTGCCACCTCACAGCATTTCACAAGCATATATACACGCACACATATGCAGGGGCCTTTGCTTGACGCAGCATTTCACAAGCATATATACACGCACACATATGCAGGGTCCGTTGCTTGCCACCACACAGCATTCTACAAGCATATATACACGCACATATATGCAGGGGTCATTGCTTGACACAGCATTTCACAAGCATATATACACGCACACATATGCAGGGTCCGTTACTTGCCAACACACAGCATTTCACAAGCATATATACACGCACACATATGCAGGGTCCGTTACTTGACACAGCATCTGCGCGTCTCACCTTTGTGCTGCGGAGAGTATTTGAGATCGCAGCTGACCAGAGTGTTGCTAATGGTGAGTGTACACACGAGTAAACGTGCGCACGCACACAGACTTACACACACACAAACACACACATACACACATAAACATGCACACACACAACACAAACATGCACACACTTGCATGCACACATGTGCACACACTTAAACAAGCAGCGCACAGCAAATACATAGAAAGAGCTGCACACACGTCTGTGCTTGCGTGTCAATGCACGTGCATGAGCAGGAGGGCTTGAGTTTTGTTCCAGTATTGTCACGCTTTTTGTGATGAATTTGAGCACTGAAGCAAGTTTTTAAATCTGTTACTGCGTGCGAGATTACTGCAGGCAGCAATTGCCACGGGCTGCGCTTATATGCAGCTTTCCATGCACCCATGCAATCTGTATTATATCAACCCTGCTCTTCAACAAAAAACGCAGGAAGCAGTTGCCACGCGCTACGCTTGTATGCAGCTTTCCATGTATCCATGCAACCTACATATCAATCCTGCTTATCAACAAAAAACGCAGGAAGCAGTAGCCATGCGCTGTGCTTGTATGCAGCTCTCCATGCATGCATGCGATCTGTAAATCAATCCTGCTCGTTAGCAAAAAACTGCAGGCAGCAGTTGCCACGCGCTGCGCTTATATGCTTCTTCCCACGCATCCACAATTCTTCCTAACAACACAACAAAAAACTGCAGGCAGCAGTCGCCACACGCAGCGCCCGTACGTAGCTTCCCACGCATCCAAAATTCTTCCTGTCAACACAACAAAAAACTGCAGGCAGCAGTCGCCACGCGCTGCGCTTGTATGCAGCTTTCCATGCATCCATGCAATCTGTATTATATCAACCCTGCTCGTCAACAAAAAACGCTGGAAGCAGTTGCCACGCGCTGCGCTTATATGCAGCTTTCCATGCATCCATGCGATCTGTAAATCAATCCTGCTCGTTAGCAAAGAACTGCAAGCAGCAGTTGCGACGCGCTGCGGTTTGAATGCAGCTTTCCAAACATCCATGCAATCTGTATTATATCAACCCTGCTCGTCAACAAAAAACTGCAGGCAGCAGTCGCCACACGCTGCGCCCGTACGTAGCTTTCCACGCATCCCTGCGATCCGCACACCAGTCCTTCCTGTCAAAGCTGGAGGAGGGCACTCAGGTGTGACTGAGGTTGACGTGCATTTTTTACAGTGAAAAAAAATGCAAATGTATGTTGGCCTGTCAAAGCTGGAGGAGGCCACTCAGGTGTGACTGAGGTTGACGTGCATTTTTTACAGTGATGAAAACTGGAGGAGGCCACTCAGGTGTGACTGAGGTTGACGTGCATTTTTTACAGTGATAAAAACTGGAGGAGGGCACTCAGGTGTGACTGTGAGGTTGACGTGCATTTTTTACAGTGATGAAAACTGGAGGAGGGCACTCAGGTGTGACTGAGGTTGACGTGCATTTTTACAGTAATAAGTGCGTTATGGTAAATGTATGCTGGCACGGAGGCTGTATTCATGACCTACTATGATCTACATCTCATATGTAGGCTTGGTCTATGACCTACTATGATCTACAGTTCATATATAGGCTTGATCTACAGTGTATATATGGATAGATTTGTGTATGATCTACGTTGATACAAGCGCTATAATGTGTGGTGTGGTGTACACATCACTCACGTGTGATGAAGGTTGATGCATATTATTGTACAGAGATACATGGGGTATTGCGGTATTGCGCAAAGGAACTGGGGAACAGAGGCCAACGTACTGCAAAAAGGGCACGGTTGCTTGAGCAAATGAGGCGCGTGCACACACACACACACTTTGCGTACACTTACATGGAAAATGACAATAATTTACGAAAATGGTCCTTACAAGTGTGTGCGAGTTTTGCCCCTTGTTGAGGCGGTCAAACATAATATGGCTGAGAAGGCATGCTTAAGCGTATGAAATATGGTCAATGGTCCTGAACAATGCCAAAGTCTGGGTTTGGCTTGGGCCATCACAAGCAGAAGTAATACACACATACATATACCAGGGAACTTCATCCCGTGCGGGCGCTGCACTTTTTAAGCCAAATTTGGATTTGCCCGGAGGGCAACGCCAAAATTTGAAGGGCCGATTTCGGGCTAGCCGGAGAAAAGCCAGGTTCTGGAGGAACTTGGCTCCGGGACGCCCGCATTAATTTTTAGAACTGTATTTCCAAGCTGCCCGGAGGAAAATGTGATACCGATGGTAAGGGGCCCGGGATTCCAGGGTGCAGGGTGGGGGAGGAGACGCAGCAGAGGCCTCCTCTCGTGCCCAAGGGTGGCAAGGAGTACAGGGAGTACTGCTCCACAGGAAGGGCAGGTTCCTGCTCTTTGGTGCTCATTGCTGGGCACCTAGAGAGAATGGCTGCATGCGCCTTGCGTGTGTGTGGGACTTCTGTATGTGTGGTGTGTGGGGCTTCCGTATGTGTGTTACTACGGCATCACTGGGCACTCAATGAGCATGTGCATGCTTACGCATGATAACATGGATGGTGCCCTCCATTGCCTGCACGCGTGTGCATGGCATATGTGTACGTGCGAGTCCTTGCATGGTGCAATGTGCCCTGTGCGTACGGCTGCGCAAAATCATGTGTGTGTGGTTGTATGTGTACGATTGTATGCTTGAAGGTGTTTGAGTTATGCTTCAGTGCAGGCGTGGACTTACACGTATTGTACGTGCGATGTGCGATGTGCGTGTCTGCCCATGCGTACACGGCTGCACATGTGTATGTGTGTGTGTATGTGTGTGTGCGTGCTTGCTCATGGAAATATAGATGGTGTTTATTCTGTGCGTGCGTGTGCATGGCAAATAGCATGACACGTGTTTTAAACACTGCCTGTGATGCATGTGCATGCGCGCATGCATGCATGCATGCATGCGCGTCTGTGCTTATCGTGCGTGCGCATAAATGACGTTTCCGTGACTGCTTCCTAAATGCCCAAAAGCAAATATTTACCCTACTTACCCGCACATTTCTTCACTTGGGGGAGAAACAGCTGAGGGCGTCCCGCACAAAAAAATTTTGGGTGAGGGAAAACCGAAAGTTTTTCAAACTCTCTGAAGTTCCCTGATATACATATGCTCACACGTAAACTAGCACACACACACATTTAAACACATACGTATATACACGCACACACACACTTACACACACATGCATACGCACATGCATGCACGCACACCAGGCCATGCTGAGGCAGACCTTGGAGTCAGCCACTTCAGAGTTTGCGGTCAATATGCTGGCCTCTATACCAGACGTGTACCCAGAGGAGCAGGTGAGGGAAGCAAACAGCAATTGCGTGTGTGTATTTGTGTATGTGTAGGGTTGGCCAGAACCATATATACACGGTGTACATATGATATTTTTGGCATTGAAGTCACCAATTATACGGTCATATACAGTGTATTTATACAGTTCTAGCCAACCCTATATATGTGTGCTTGTGAGTGTGTGCTCAAGTGTGTGTATGTGGCTGTGTGTAGTTGAATGTGTGCGTTTGTGTAGTTGGATGTGTGTATTCGCAACAATTTGTTTGCAACATACATGTATTGCTGGGTGCGTGCATGTTTGCTGGTCACTGAAGCTGAATAATCTTCAGCACGTTGTGCGGACAAAGTGATCTGGTGTGGGACGTGTACATGATGTGGTCAGAACGTGTACATGATCTGGTGTGGACGTGTACATGATCTGGTGTGGACGTGCACATGATCTGGTGTGGACGTGTACATGATCTGGTGTGGACGTGTACATAATCTGGTGTGGACGTTTACATGATCTGGTGTGGACGTGTACAGATCTGGTGTGGACGTGTACATGATCTGGTGTGGACATTTACATGATCTGATGTGGACGTGTACATGATGTAGCTTTAACAACCTTCTTTTCTTCCATTCTGTGTGTACATGATGTAGCTTTAGCGACCTTCTCTTTTCCCTTTCTGTGTGTACATTAGCTTTGATTCTCTAATATGTCCATGCGCCCTAGCACGCGCTGCATCGTAATCAGGGCTGTGCCATGACGGTCTGATGGTGGGGACCGTTAACCGTACAGTAACTACAGTGAAAGATGCAACATTATGACACGCAGGTAGCAGTGCTTGCGTCTTGCCGCTGGACTGGACAACATACTAAACAGTGTGATTTCCTTCAGAAGAACATCTTGCGCTTAATTTACCCTTCCCATTCTGTTTTTCACCCTTTAAACTGCGTCTTAAGCAGCATAGCAAAGAGGATAGCTCTGACGTTGTCATTGCACAGCCCTTATCGTAATGCGACAGAGATTGGGGCCAATTATCAGCATACCTGCAGGGCCCGATCAATAAATCCTCGTGGCTCTTTCCTTCCTACTTTTGAATGATCTAACAGAGCACTTGTAGTTTATAAAGTACAGACAGTGCACATTAATGCAGGGAGCGTTGAAGCTGCCACTCCACACCATGCTCTGTCCTCTGTGTGTGTGTTTGTGTACGTGTGTGTCTGTGTCTGTGTGTGCATGTGCACGTGTGCATGTGTGTATTTACTTGTACGTGCGCTCTTTTCTAACAAATGCAAGTGGGCACTTTGTTTCCTTCTCTTTGCATGGAACCGCAGATCAGGTAAAACATAGAAACTATTTTGTTTCTTTCTTTTTGCATGGAACCACAGATCAGGTAAAACACAGTGCCAACGAAAGTGTGGTGCACAACTTGTTTGCCAGACCTTGTGACTATTCCACCCTTCTGGCACGGAGGGTGAAAGTGCATTTTGTAACGAAAGACCTTATAGTTGTTTGCCTTGTCTTTGCAATATGCAAATGAACACACTTACAAGGGTGTCGTAATTGTTTCCCCCTTCTGCTGCGGATGGTGACAGAGCATTTCATAGCAACAAACCAAACCTTGTTATTGTTCACCATCTCTGCTCCAGTACACACACACACACACATGTTCCCACATATGTACACACACGTACACACATGCGTACACACGCAGGGCGAGTACAGCCACAGTGATGATGAAGAGGACGGTAGGGCAGGGAGAGCTGCTGCAGACGCAGAGGGAGGCCCACAGGTGCTTTGCGTTGATCAAAAAATAATTACCGAAGAAGACACTGTAAAACCATATTTGCTGATCTGGCCTCTTGCTGGTCTGGTGCATAGGGGGTCAGTCAGAGCCCTATGTATGTGTATGGCGGACATGAACATATATATATAATGCTGAACATGTACATGATGCTGTATATGTATATGATGGCTTGTATGGATCCCGGCCTAAGGTAAATATGTAGGGTTGGCCAGAACCATACATTTATAGGTATATACAGTGTATATACGGTATATTTGGCAGGGAAATCACCATACATACGGTCATATACAGTGTGTATATACGGTTCTGGCCAACCCTATATATATGTATACAAGATGCTGTGCTGATCCTGATCCCTTGTCAGCCTGACACTTCAAGCTGGCCAGGTCCGTTCAAAACGAAGGGCCAGATCTACAAGGTGTGCGTAGATGCGTTATTACAGAAGGAAAGCCTTTAAATTTACCACCATAAACATACACGGCGCTAGCCAGCCCTACCCATACAAAATGTGATCTGCCCTATGATCAGCCAAACGCATACAGAATGTAATCTACCCTATGATCAACCTTACCCATACAATCTGTGATCTGCCCTATGATCATTCCTACGCATACAAATGCAATCTACCCTATGATCAGCCAAACGCTGACAAAATGTGATCTGCCCTATGATCATTCCTACGCATACAAATATGATCTACCCTATGATCAGCCAAACGCTGACAAAATGTGATCTGCCCTATTATCATCACTGCGCATACAAATGTAATCTACCCTATGATCAGCCAAACGCTGACAAAATGTGATCTGCCCTATGATCATCCCTTCGCATACAAATGTGATTTACCCTATGATCAGCCCTACCCATACAAAATGTGATCTTCCCTATGCTCAGCCAAACGCATACAAAATAAGTACAAAAAGGCTCCTATACCGTAGTGTCAGTGCAGTGCATAGAGAATAAAAATGGCTG
>Ga0307951_1000900_pt1 | contig 17667 bp, 14 predicted proteins | sample OrgLakmetagen374_FD_201842 | JGI IMG/M metagenome (GOLD analysis project Ga0307951, IMG submission 201842) | Saline water microbial communities from Organic Lake, Antarctica - #374 | ecosystem: Environmental > Aquatic > Non-marine Saline and Alkaline > Saline | place: Antarctica: Organic Lake... | reverse complement strand
GCGCGTCCTTGACCTCGTCCCAGATGCCGCCGCCCGACACGGTCAGCGCATCGCGGTGCAACATGCCCGCCTCGCCCAGACGTTTCAGCACGACAGGCAGGCCACCGGCGTAGAAGAATTCCTCCATCAGGTATTTGCCCGAGGGCATCAGGTTCACGATCGTCGGCACATCGCGGCCCAGCCGGTCCCAGTCGTCCAGCGTCAGATCGACACCGCAGCGCCCCGCCATCGCAAGGATATGCACCACGGCATTCGTGGACCCGCCAATCGCGCCATTGACGCGGATCGCGTTCTCGAAGGCCTCTTTCGTCATCACGTCAGACGGCTTCAGATCGTCCTTGACCATCTGCACGATACGCCGCCCGGTCAGCTGCGCCATGACCCTGCGCCGCGCATCGACAGCGGGGATCGCGGCGTTGCCCGACAGCGCCATGCCAAGCGCCTCGGCCATGCTGGCCATGGTGCTTGCGGTGCCCATCGTGTTGCAGGTGCCGGACGACCGGCTCATCGCCTGCTCGGCCTCAAGGAAATCTTCCTGGCTCATCTTGCCGGCCTTGATATCCTCGGACATCTGCCACAGCGCGGTGCCCGACCCAACCCGTTCGCCCCGGAACCAGCCGTTCAGCATCGGCCCGCCGGTCACGACGATGGACGGAATGTCGGTGCTCGCGGCCCCCATCATCAGGCTCGGCGTGGTCTTGTCGCAGCCGACCAGCAGCACGGCCCCGTCGATGGGCTGGGCGCGCATCGTCTCCTCAACCGCCATGGCGGCCAGGTTGCGATACATCATCGCCGTGGGGCGAAAGGTGTTTTCGGACGCACTGAACACCGGCACCTCCAGCGGAAAGCCTCCGGCCTCCCAGATGCCGGCCTTCACCTTTTCGGCCAGCTCGCGCAGGTGGCCGTTGCAGGGCGTCAGGTCCGACCATGTGTTCAGGATGCCGATCACGGGCCGCCCGTCGAACAGGTCATGCGGATAGCCTTGGTTCTTGAGCCAGCCACGGTGGTAGATGTTGTCGCGGCTCGTGCCGCCATACCATTCCTGCGAGCGCAGCTTGCGGGGCCATTCAGCGGGTTGAAACGTCATGACACCACCCGGATTTCGGTCAGCGGCTCGGCGCGGCCCAGTGGTTTGTGCGCCAGCGCGTTGCGCAGCGGCAGGCCAAAAGGCGCGCATTCGATCTCGAACACGTCGCCGTCCTGCGGCGTGATCCCGTCTGCAAAGGACAGGGTCGCGGTGCCGAACATATGCACATGCACGTCGCCGGGCTGGCGGAACAGGTCATACTTGAAGTGGTGGTGTTCAAGGTTGTGAACCGTGTGCGACATGTTCGCCTCGCCCGACAGAAAGGGCTTTTCAAAGATCACCTCGTCCCCGCGCCGGACGCGGCTGGTGCCTTCGACGCTGTCGGGCAGATCGCCCACCAGAAGTTCAGGCCCGAAGGCGCAGGGGCGCAGCTTGGAATGGGCAAGGTAAAGGTAGTTCTGTCGCTCGGTCACATGGTCCGAAAACTCGTTGGCCAGCGCAAAGCCGATCCGGCAGGGCGTGCCGTCGGCGGCAATCACGTAGACACCCGCGATCTCGGGCTCTTCGCCGCCATCCAGCGCAAAGGCGGGACTGGGCAGCGGCGCACCGGGCGCGACCAAGGCAGCCCCCGTGCCCTTGTAGAACCATTCGGGCTGCACGCCCGCCACACCATTGGCAGGCTTGCCGCCTTCGACACCCATGCGGAACATCCTCATCGAATCCGTCTCGTCCTCGGGCTTTTTGCTGTGCATCGCCGCCCGCGTGGACGCGGACCCCAGATGGGTCAGACCCGTCCCGGTCAGATGGAGGTGCGCGGGGTCCGGATGGGTCAAGGGGGGCAGCATCCGCCCCTCTTGCGCCAGCTGCTCCAGATCGCCAGCCCCGTTCAGACCCATCGACAGCACATGGTCGCGGATCGACACGCCTTGGGCAATCGCCTCTTGCGCGATCTCGTAAAGCGACAGGGTCGTCTTGACCTCGTAGGCTTCCGACCCGTCGCGGGCGACAAGCTGCGGGCGACCTTCATCGGTCCTGTATTGAGAGAGAAGCATCGGTTTACCCTTTCTTCTTGTTCATGACGTCGAAGATCACGGCGGCCAGCAGCACCAGCCCCTTGATCACTTGCTGGTAATCGATCCCGATCCCCAGAATGGACATGCCGTTGTTCATCACGCCCATGATGAAAGCCCCGATCACGGCACCGACGACCGTGCCGACACCGCCCGCCATCGACGCACCGCCGATGAAGACCGCCGCGATCACGTCAAGCTCGAACGCCGCCCCCGCCTTGGGCGTCGCCGTGTTCAGACGCGCGGCAAAGACCAGACCGGCCAGTGCGGCCAGCATCCCCATGTTGGCGAAGGTCAGAAAGGTCAGCCGCTTGGAATTGATCCCCGACAGCATCGCCGCCTTCTCGTTGCCGCCGATGGCATAAAGCCTGCGGCCCGTCGTCGTGCGGTTGGTGACAAAGGAATAGACCGCGATCAACAGCGCCATGACGATGAAGACGTTCGGCAGACCCCGGAATCCGGCCATCAGAAAGCCCAGATAGGTGATGCCGCCGAAGATCAGCAGGGTCTTGAAGATGAAGAAGGCGAAAGGCTCTTCGGGGGTGCCGGTGCGGGCCTGTGCCGCGCGGTTGCGGATCGCCATCCAGGACAGTCCCGCCGCCACGGCAAAGGCGACGACGAAGGAAAACAGGTTGAACCCGTCCATCCCCAGAAAGTCGGGCACGAACCCCGACGAGATCAGCTGGAACTGCGGCGGGAAAGGCCCGACCGACTGACCGGCCAGCAGCCACAGGGTCAGACCCTTGAACACCAGCATCCCCGCCAGCGTCACGATGAACGACGGGATCCGGAAATACGCGATCCAGAAGCCCTGCGCCGCCCCGATCAGCGCGCCAGCCACAAGGCACAGCGCACCGGCCAGCAGATAGGGCATGTTCCAGTTGACGATCATCACGGCAGCCAGCGCCCCGATGAAGCCCAGAACGGACCCCACACTCAGATCGATATGCCCCGCCACGATGACCAGCAGCATCCCGATCGCCATGATGACGATGTAGGAGTTCTGCAGCACGAGGTTCGTCAGGTTGATCGGCCGCAGAAGAATGCCGCCCGTCGCGATCTGGAAAAAGGCCATGATCGCGATCAGCGCGAACAGGATGCCGTATTCGCGCAGGTGGTTCTTGAGAAAGCGCCAGCTTGCGCGGGCCTCCCGGCCCCCGGCGGACTGGCCCGATGTATCCGTGATCTCGCTCATATGATGCTTTCCCCCGCTTTGATGATGCTTGCCATGATCTTTTCCTGTGTCGCCTCGCTGGTGGGCATCTCGCCCACGAAGCGGCCCTCGTTCATGACGTATAGCCTGTCGGTGATGCCCAGAAGTTCAGGCATCTCCGACGAGATGACGATGACCGCCTTGCCTTGCGCGGCAAGCTCGCGGATCACCGTGTAGATTTCGAATTTCGCGCCCACGTCGATGCCCCGGCACGGCTCGTCGAGGATCAGGATATCGGGGTCCGAGAACAGCCACTTGGACAGCACGACCTTTTGCTGGTTGCCGCCCGACAGGTTGATCGTTTCCTGTTCGATGCTGCTGGACTTGATGTTCAGCCGGTCGCGGTAGCGGGTCGCCACCTCGGCCTCGCGCTTGGTGTTCACGATGATGCCGTTTGCCACCGCATTCAGGTTCGCCAGCGGCACGTTGCGCCGGATCGTCTGGTCCAGCACCAGCCCATAGGTCTTGCGGTCCTCGGTGGCATAGGCAAGACCTGCGTTGATCGCCGCGCGCACGCTGGACAGATCGACCACCTTGCCGTTGATTGTGGCGGTGCCACTGATGTTGGTGCCGTAGGACCGCCCGAACAGGCTCATCGCCAGTTCCGTGCGCCCTGCCCCCATCAGCCCGGCGATGCCCAGCACCTCGCCCTTGTTCACATGAAACGACACGTCCTTGACGACCGTCCGCTCGCTGTCGATGGGGTGATGCACGGTCCAGTTCGCGACCTCCATCGCCCGCTCGCCGGTGCCGTGATCGACGCGCGGCGGATAGCGGTCGTCCAGCGACCGGCCCACCATGTCGCGGATGATATCGTCTTCGCTGATGCCGTCCCTGCAATCCAGACGCGACACCGCAGCGCCGTCGCGGATGACGGTGATCGTGTCCGCGACGCGGGAAATCTCGTTCAGCTTGTGGCTGATAAGGATCGAGGTGACCCCCTGCTTGCGGAACTCCATCATCAGCTGCAACAGTTTCTCGCTGTCCTGTTCGTTCAGCGACGATGTCGGCTCGTCGAGGATCAGCAGCCGCACGTCCTTGGACAGGGCCTTGGCGATCTCGACCAGTTGCTGCTTGCCCAGACCCAGATCGGCCACGGGTGTCTTGGGGTTTTCCTTGAGCCCGACGCGCGCCAGCAGGTCGGCGGCTCGGCGTTCGGTCTCGCGCCAGTCGATGACGCCGCCCCGGCTGCGTTCGTTGCCCATAAAGATGTTTTCGGCCACCGACAAAAGCGGGATCAGCGCCAGCTCCTGATGGATGATGATGATGCCGCGGCTTTCGCTGTCGCGGATCGACCCGAACTGCTGCACCTCGCCGTCATAGACGATGTCGCCGGTGTAGCTGCCATGCGGATAAACGCCCGACAGAACTTTCATCAGTGTCGATTTGCCTGCGCCGTTCTCGCCGACCAGCGCGTGTATCTCGCCTTCTTCGACCTTCAGGCTGACGTCGTCCAGCGCCTTGGCCCCCGGAAATTCCTTGGTGATCCCGCGCATTTCGAGAATGGTCGCCATGACCCGATCCCCCCGTCTTGAGTGGTAAAGCCCCCCGGTGTCGCCACCGGAGGGAGATGTGGCAGCGGGTCCCCCGCCGCCACGCAGGGAGGACTATTCGATCTCGGAGGCGTCGTAGTAGCCCGACTCGACCAGCACCGACATGATGTTCTCTTCGGTCACCGGCACCGGCTCCAGCAGGAAGGACGGCACGACCAGAACACCGTTGTCGTAGGTTTCGGTGTCGTTGATCTGTGGCTCGCCGCCCTGCAGCAACGCATCGACCATTCCCACGGTCACACCGGCCAGTTCGCGGGTGTCCTTGAAGATCGTCGAGTACTGGTCGCCACGCAGGATCGCCTTGACCGAGGGGATTTCCGCATCCTGACCGGACACGATGGGCATCGGCATGTCGCCCGTGCCATAGCCCACGCCCCGCAGGGACGAAATGATGCCGATTGACAGACCGTCATAGGGCGACAGGACACCGTGCACAGTCTCGTCGGTGTAGTTGGCGGACAACAGGTTATCCATCCGCGACTGAGCAACCGATCCGTCCCACCGCAGCGTGCCGACCGTGTCCATGCCGGACTGACCCGACACGACGGCGATGCGGCCATCGTCGATCATTTGTTGCAGCACCGACATCGCACCATCGTAGAAGAAATAGGCATTGTTGTCGTCGGGCGACCCGCCGAACAGCTCTACATTCCATGTCTCGGCATCGGGGAACCGCTCTTCCAGACCCTGCACAAGGGTATTCGCCTGCTGCACGCCGACCTGAAAGTTGTCAAAGGTCGCGTAGTAGCTCACGTCGCCCGAATCGCGGATCAGGCGGTCATAGGCCACGACCGGCACATCCATCGCAGCGGCGTTGCCTAGCACGTTGGTCAGCGTGGTCCCGTCGATCGCCGCAATGACCAGAGCATCGACGCCCTTGGTCAGCATGTTCTCGATCTGCGCCAGCTGGTTGGGAATGTCGTCCTCTGCATATTGCAGATCGGTGGCATAGCCCGCCTCTTCGAACTGCTGCACCATGTTCTCGCCGTCGGCGATCCAGCGGGCCGAGGATTTGGTGGGCATCGAAATGCCGATGGTGCCGTTGTCCTGGGCAAATGCCGGTGTCATCAGAACGGCAGCCATTGCCGTCGCACCGAGTGCGCGTCGCGTGAAATTCATAATTTCCTCCCTTGGTGGACAGGACCTCAATATCCCGTCCTTGTTTGGTGCCGGTTTCCCGGCGCGGCAAGGCTTGCGCCATCGCGTTATATATTTCAAATAGCGATTATGGTTTTTGATATAGCAATCAAGGTATAATGGAACATGGCCCAAGGCCCCCAGCGCCCGCAGGACGATCTTGTCCGTCGCGGGCTCAAATTCTCGCAGCTTCGGCTTTTGGCGGCCCTGCGCGACACCGACCAGATCGGGGCTGCGGCCGCACAGGTCGGCATGACGCAGCCCGCCGCCTCGCGGCTTCTTGCGCAACTCGACACGATGGCGGGCACACCGCTTTACAGCCGCCACGCGCGCGGGGTGACACTGACCGAGGCGGGCCACATCCTTGCAGATCAGGCCACGGCCACTCTCAAGGGTCTGGACAGCGCCTACCGCAAGGTCGGCCAGATCGGCAGCGGTGTGCGCGGGCACGTCCGCGTAGGCTCTGTCACGGGCCCGTCGATGGAACTGCTGCTGCCCGCCATGCGCGAGGCGCGATTGGCCTACCCCGACATCTCGGTCACCGTGCGGGTCGAAACATCGGACCGGCTGGCCGATGCGCTACTGGCCGACGATCTGGACTTCTACATTGGGCGCGTCCCCGATTCCGCAGACGCCCGCCCCTTTGCCCTGCACAAGATCGGGGCCGAACCCATTTCCCTGATCGTCCGGCTGCATCATCCCCTGTCGCGCGCGCCGAACCCGACGCTACAGGACTGCCTTGCCTTCGACTGGGTCATGCAACCCCCCGGCGGATTGCTGCGGCGCACGGCGGAAAACTTCCTGCTCGAACGTGGTCTGCCCCTGCCCCGCCGGGTGATCGGCACCACCTCGATCCTCTTTACCCTCGCGCTGCTGCACGACACCAACGCCATTGCCCCCCTCGCCCGCGCGGTGGGCGATTTCTTCATCCAACGCGCGGCCCTTGGCAGCAGGCTTGATATCCTGCCTGTGGCCCAGGACATGGCCGTTGCGGATTTCGGCATCGTCAGTCTTGCAAGCGACCCCGCCGGCCCCGCCGTTGCCACGCTGCGGGATCTGATCGTGGCGCGGGCCGCCTCTATCCGACCACCCGCACCGTCATGACGCTCGGGTCTTCCGCACTGACCGCTGCCAGCAACCGCCCGATCAGATGCGTCTGGATGTATTGCGCCGCGAACTTGCTGGGCGCGTGCAACGTCAGCGCGGTCGCCGTCCGCTCTGCCTCGGCCAGCCGCGCGAACCACGCGGTATAGGTGGCCCCGTCCGCCGCCGCCAACCGCTGCGCCGCACCGGGCCACAGCGTGCCCACATGCCCCTCGGCCTGCACGGCACCCGCAGTCTGGAACGGCACGACATTACCCGGCGCCTCTTCGGCCCCTGCCCCCATCCGCGCGACAAAGTCCGGCCCCACCGCCGCCCAATGCGCCCGCGTCGCATCCAGAACCACCGTCAGGTCCAGCCCGTATTCCGTGACGCGTCCCCGTGCTGCCGCCCGTCGCACCGTGATCCAGCCCCGCGCCTTCAGCGCCGCCATCTCGCGCTTGGCCGTCCGTTCGGTGACACCCCACAGTCGGGCGATCTCGCGCAGACCCGTGGCAACCGACCCCCGCTGCCAGTTGAACCGGGCGGTGATCAGCAGCGTCAGCCGCCCCGCAAGCCGCCCGTCGACTCCGCCGTCATGCGCCGACAGAACCATCAACGCCGTCAGTATGTCGTATTTCAGCGCGGGGGCGCTGCGGCCCACCGCCTTTACCTGGCTCATCTCATTGTCCTGCACCCGAATCGTCGGGGGTTAGTCTACCTCGGGGTCTGGGGGTGTTGCGTTCCCCGTGTCTACCGCACGGTCGTGTAAGGTTTTCACAACGCTTTTCCCAACCTTGCAGGAATTAGCGTTGAAATGCCCGCTCCTGTCAAGGATTCGCATTTCCACTGGTGGTCTTGAGCCCAATACTTGAATCTAAATCGGTATCTTAATGGTATTGGGGGACATGCATGGTGTCACCCTATTGGCCCTTGATGTCCCCCCAACGGGTGGTGGCAGCCCATAGGGTGTCCCCCTAAATCCGGCCCTTCCCCGACCTTCCCCGTGGGGAAGGTGATTCGCGGCCCGGGGTGCCGTCGCACCCTTTGTCCAAAGCTTCTGTTGCCACTGCATGCCGCGTGGCTTCATCTTATCCGCACTGGACAGATATGCCAAATTCAGCGTATTTGGGAAAAGAACGCAAATTAACGTCCGGCGAATTCATGGTAGATCACGACGACCTTCGCGCACTTCAGGCCCGCTCGCTCAAGATGCAGGGCTGGATCAGGCAGCAGACATTTTCGCCTGAGAACGAAAAGACCCTGCGCCGTTTCTCCTCGTGGGAGGTGTCTGAACTGATCCTTGGCATGAACCAGTCCACCTTTCGCGGCCGCCTTGCCGCCGACCCCACCTTCCCCACGGGGAAGGTCGAACCCGACGGGCGGCAGCGCTGGTTCAGCCTGGAAGAGGTGAACATCCTGCGCCGCAAGCTCAAGTCGCGGGGCAAGCCGCTGATGCCCGAACGCCCCAAGGGTCGCGCCTTCCGGTCCGCCATCGCCAACTTCAAGGGCGGTGCGGGCAAGTCCACCGTCGCGCTGCACTTTGCCCATGCCGCCGCCCTTCAGGGCTACCGCGTCCTTGTTGTGGATTTCGACCCGCAAGCCACGCTGTCGCACTCGATGGGCCTTACGGACGTGAGCGAGGAACAGACCGTCTGGGGCATCATGGCCCGCGATCTGGTGCATGAAACCGACCGGATGAATGCCACCTCGGTCGCCGCCGAAAGCGGCGCCTCCCTGCCCCAGCGCAGCATCCCCGATTCGATACGCGACCTTGGGCTGCAGACGCTGCGCATCCACGACTTCATCCGACCGACCAACTGGTCGACCATCGACATCATCCCGTCCTGCGCCAACGCGGCCTTCGTGGAATTCGCCAGCGCCCAGTATCGCCACCTCAACCCCGAATGGTCGTTCTTCGCCGCCGTGTCCCGCTACCTGGACCAGCTGCCCGACGACGAGTGGGACCTGATCTTTTTCGACTGCCCGCCTGCCATTGGATATCAGTCGATGAACGCGGTCTTTGCAGCGGACATGCTGTGCATCCCTTCGGGTCCCGGTTACTGGGAATACGACAGCACCACGTCCTTCATCGGCCAGTTGTCCGAGGCGCTGGAAGATCTGGCGCATGGTTTCACCGGCACCTTCCCCACGGGGAACATGGATCTGCCCAAGGTCTTTCGCGACGTGCGCTTTCTGTTGACGCGCTTCGAGCCGGGCAACGATCTGCACCGTGCGATGTATCAGGCCTTCGGCAAGGTGTTCGAGGATAAGCTGATGGAGAACACCATCGAGATGACGCGCGCGGTCGAGCAATCGAACCGCTTCCTCAGCTCGGTCTACGAGATCGACTACCGCGAAATGACGCGCGAGACATGGCGCCGCGCGCGGACGACATTCGACCGCGCGTGGGAGGAATATCACACAAGCCTTCTGGTCGCATGGCGCGAGATGGCCGAGGCAAATGAGACCCGAAAGGCCGGTTAGAGCCTGAGACAAACCCCGACCTTCCCCGTGGGGAAGGTGTGAGAGGAGCAGAACATGACCAAGAAACGCCGTGTCTTCGACATCGACATGCCCGAGCCCGACTCGGGTCCCCAGATCTCTTCACTGGACGAGCCCAAGCGGCGCAGCCCGATGGCCAGCGCCATTTCCGAGAACGCCGGTGCCATGACCGAACGCGCCGCAGTCGAGGCGCGGATCAGGGCCGAGAACGATTCGCTGGCGCATGAATACGTGGCGCTGAAGAAGGCGGGACTTGTCACGCGCATGATCCCCGTCGATGCGATCCTGACCGAAGCGCTGGTGCGCGACCGCAAGACGGGCGACGACGAAGACCTGCCGGAACTCGTCGCTTCGATCCGTGACGTGGGGCTGTCCAACCCGATCCGCGTCGAGGAACGCGCCGACGGGCGTTACGAGCTGATCCAGGGCTATCGCCGGATGACCGCCTACCGGATGCTGCAAGAGAAAGAGGGCGCGGATTGGGCCGAGATACCCGCCGCCGTCCTTCCCCGTGGGGAAGGTATTGCCGGACTCTACCGTCAGATGGTGGACGAAAACCTTGTGCGGCGCGATCTGTCGTTCGCCGAGATGGCCAACGTCGCCCGCGCCTATTCTGCCGATCCCGATACGCCGCAGATGAGCGTGGACGATGCCGTGGCCGGACTGTTCAAATCCGCCGCCTACAACAAGCGCAGCTACATCCGCAGCTTTGCCCGCCTGATGGAGATGGCCGACAAGCACCTGACTCATGCCGAACATCTGCCGCGCAATCTGGGGCTGGCCTTGCTCAAGCGGCTGGAGGCCGGAAACGGCGCGCTGGCCCGACTGGCCGACGTGATGTCGGACGCGCGGCATCGCACGGCAGAACAGGAACTGGCGCTGGTGCGCAGTTTCGTCGGCGAGGAGCCGGATACGCCGCCACAAAAGACTGCGGGCGAGGTGCCCAAGACCGCGCGGCGTCCGCGCACGACGTTCGAGCTGCGCCACGGGGGCGAGCGGGTGAAATGCACCGCAGGCGAGGGGCAGCTGACGTTGAAGCTGGACCGCGACCTGACGGGGGTCGAACGGCGCAGGCTGGAGAGGGGCATCGCCCTGCTTCTGGACACTCTGGATGGCAGTTGACCTTCCCCGTGGGGAAGGTCGGTGCGGTCTGAAACCTTCCCCACGGGGAAGGTCATGCCTGCGGGCGCTGCACGTGCGAAGCCGGAAATGACGGTATTTCAAGCGCTTATGGCGAAGGACTTGAATCCGACCTAAGTGACGGTTCCTGCGATCCGGTCGCGTGCCCAAGCGGGCAGGGCGGTGTGGTGGGTGCGTTGGCTCCAGACAATCTTGACCGACAGGGTCACGTCGACGGGGCAGGGCTGCACGGCCAGCCCCTGTGCCATGTCGCGCGCCAGCCGGCGCGGCACCGTCGCCACAAGGTCCGACCCTGCCACCAGCCGCGCGATGCCCGCCGGACTTGGCACCCGCAAGGGCGCGTTCAACCGGTGGCCCAGCCGGTCGAGCTCGGCAAGATAAGGAGATGTCCAGCGCCCGCCGTAGGTGACGACGATGTGCTGAAAGGCAAGGTAGGCCTCCAGCGTCGGCGGTGTGGCGGCGGCAGGATGCGCGGGGTCCATCAGGCAGACGTAGTCGTCCGTCAGCAGGCTGCGTTCGAAAAGGGCCGCGTCCTGTCTGCGGTAGGGGCCGATCAACAGGTCAGCCGTGCCGTCGAGAAGGCGTTCGTGGCCGGTGCCGCCCGCGTCCACCACCTCGATCTGCAGGTGCGGGGCCTCGCGGCGCAGGTCGGACACGATCCGTGGCACCATGAGGGCGCGTTCGTAAAAGTTGCAGGCGATGGTCAGCCGCCCCTTTGCGGTGGCCGGATCGAAGGCCGGTGCCTCTTGCAGAATTGCCACGTCCGACAGGATGCGGCTGGCGTCGCGTGCAAGGGTGTCGCAGCGTTCGGTGGGCAGGGTGCGCCCGCCTTCGCGCACGAACAGCGGATCGTTGAAGCCCCCGCGCAGCTTGTCGATGGCGTAGCTGACGACGGACTGGTTGACGCCCAGCACCTCGGCGGCGCGGGAAAAGCTGCGTTCGCGGTGAACCACGGTCAGGATGTAAAGGCTGCGCAGGTCGAGGTGTTCGGGCGGGATCATGCGGGCAGTATCGGATAATCAGATGGTGCATATCAACCCCATCGGCTTGCCCGATGTGGGCCGGTTGGGCAGGGTGCGCGCCAGGACTTTGGGAGGAGACCGCCATGCCTTTGGCCCCCGTGAACGACAGTGTCGGCATCGACGCGCTGACGCTGGACCCCTATCCGATCTACCGGCAGATGCGGGCCGAGACGCCGGTGGTGCGCGTCACCTCCGTTGGCCGGACCTTTCTGACCAAGGCGGCCTTTACCAAGATGGTCAAGGACGACCCCGAGACGTTTTCATCCGACGATCCGAACACGCCGATGAAGCCCGCGTTTCAGGCCCATACGCTGATGCGCAAGGACGGGGCCGAACACCGGCGCGAACGCATGGCGATGCAGATGGCCTATACGCCCAAGGTCATCAAACAGAACTGGGCGGGCATCTACCGCGATCTGACCGACCGGTATCTCGACAGCCTGCCACGGGGCGAAACTGTCGATCTGTTCAGCGCGCTGTGCGGGCCGGTTGCCGCCGATATCCTGACGCAGATACTGGGGCTGGGCGATGTGGATGCCGCCACGATGCAGCGCTGGTCGCAGCAGCTGATCGACGGGGCGGGCAACTTTGGCTGGCGGCCCGAACCCTTCGCGGTCAGCGACAAGGCCAATGCCGAGATGAACGCGCATTTCGACAGCCTGATCGATTATCACAAGGCGAACCCCAATGCCTCGGCCTTCGCGATCATGCTGAACGCGGCGGACCCGATCCCGACAAGCCAGATCTACGCGAACCTCAAGATCGCCATCGGTGGCGGCATCAACGAGCCGCGCGACGCGCTGGCGACGCTGATCTACGGGCTTTTGACCAACCCCGACCAGCTGGAAGAGGTCAAACGGCAGGAGGCGTGGGGCCAGACCTTCGAGGAGGGCGTGCGCTGGGTCGCGCCTATTCAGGCATCCTCGCGCCTGGTCAGGGAGGACTGCCAGATCGGCGGCTTCGATATCCCGAAGGGCGATACGGTGATGACCATTCAGGCCAGCGCCAACCGCGACGAAGATGTGTTCGAGAACGGCGAGGACTTTGTTGTCTTTCGCGACAAGAACCCGCATCAAGCCTTCGGGTCCGGACCGCACCACTGCGCCGGGGCCCATGTGGCGCGCCGCACGGTGGGCGAGATCATGTTGCCCGCCCTTTTCGAGCGGTTTCCGAACATGACCCTGCCCGACCCGCAGGCCGTGAAATGGCGGGGCTTCGGGTTTCGTGGCCCGATCAACCTGCCCGTGACGCTGAATTGAGGAGACGCAGATGGTAAACGTGACCTATATCGCCGCAGACGGCACCACCACGACGGTCGAGGGGGAACTGTTCAGCAACGTGATGCAGACCGCGCTGGACAACGACGTGGCCGGGATCGTGGGCGAATGCGGCGGGTCGATGATGTGCGCGACCTGTCACTGCTACGTGGACGAGGCGTGGCAGGGCAAGACCGGCGCGCGCAACGACGGCGAGGATGATATGCTTGATTGTGCCGCCGACGAGGTGAAGCCAACTTCGCGTCTGTCCTGCCAGATCACGCTGACGCCCGACCTTGACGGGCTGGTGGTTCATCTGCCCGAGGCGCAGTACTGACATATGGATCGCATCGTCATCATCGGGGCAGGGCAGGGGGGTCTGCAGGCCGCGATCAGCCTGCGGCAGGAAGGCTACGACGGTGCCCTGACGCTGATCGGGGGCGAGGCAGGGTTGCCCTATCAGCGCCCGCCGCTGTCCAAGGCCTATCTGAAGTCCGGTGACGCCGGTGCGCTGCGCCTGCGGCCCGAAACCTTCTATGACAAGAACGCGGTCGAGCTGGTGACCGAGACATGGGTGGACCGGATCGACCGGGCCGGACGCGTGGTCCATGCGGGTGACCGCAGTTTTGCCTATGACCACCTGATCCTTGCCACGGGCACACGCAACCTGCGCCCGCCCATTGCGGGGACTGACCGGTGCCTTGATCTGCGGACGCTGGCGGATGCGGTCAAGTTGCGCGCCGTGCTGGACAGCCCCAAGCGCTGTGCGGTGATCGGTGGCGGCTTTATCGGGCTGGAGTTCGCGGCGGTCGCGCGCGGGCTGGGGCATGACGTGACGGTGGCCGAGGCAGCACCACGCCTGATGGCACGCGTCGTGTCGCCAGAGATTTCGGCCTATTTCAAGGACCTGCACGACGGGCTGGGCACGGTGCTGCATCTGGGTGATCCGGCGGCAGAGGTGACCGACGCCGGAATGGTCCTGAAAAGCGGGGCAGAGGTGGCGGCAGATGTGGTGCTGATGGCCGCGGGCGTCGTGCCGAACGCGGAACTGGCGGCAGAGGCGGGGCTTGGGGTGAACAACGGTGTCGTGGTGAACGACCGCTTGCTGACGGCTGATGCGAACATCTCGGCGCTGGGGGATTGCGCGGTCTTTCCCGACCCCACGACGGGGCGTCCGGTGCGGCTGGAATCGGTGCAGGCGGCGACGGACCACGCGCGGCTGATCGCCAAGCGGCTGATCAAGGGCGAAGACCTGCCCTATGCCGCCGTGCCGTGGTTCTGGTCGGATCAGGCCGACGCCAAGTTGCAGATCGCCGGACTGGCCGCCCCCGAGGACGCGACGCACCGGCGCGCCGATGGCGCGATCTTCCGCTTTGCGGGCGACCGGCTGTCGGCTGTCGAGACGGTGAACAACGCGCGCACGCACATGCAGGCCCGCAAGGCGCTGGCGGCGCCGGATGTCAGCCGTGATGCGCTGGCGGCGGTGGATTACGATTTTGCCGCACTTGCCTGAGGGGCGGCGTATTCCGCTGGTCTTCTCCATCGCTTAAGGTGTCGGGTATGACCCGCACCTTTTCTCTTCGACTTGTCGCGGTCGTGGCCCTTGTGGCCGCGATCCTTGCCGTGGTGATGCTGGAGCGTCAGCGCGCGGGTGTCACGTCCGAGGGGATGATGCTGGGCGAGACGCCGGTGACCCTGTGGCGCGGCGCCGGTGACGATCCTGCGCCGCTGGTCGTCGTGGCCCACGGCTATGCGGGGTCGCGGCAGATGATGCAGCCGATCTCGATTGCGCTGGCGCGGGCCGGGTTCACTGTCGCGGCCTTCGATTTCAACGGGCACGGGCGACACAGCGCGCCGATGGATGCCGATATCACGACGCTGGACGGAGCCACGGCGCAGCTTGTGACGCAGACGGTGGCGGTGGCAGAGGCCGCACGCGGGCTGCCGGATGTGACGGGGCCGGTGGCGCTGTTGGGTCATTCGATGGCCACCGATATCGTGATCCGCGCGGCAGAGCGGATCGAGGACGTGGCGGCGGTCGTGGCCATTTCCATGTATTCGGATGCGGTGACGCCCGATTTTCCCGACCGCCTGCTGATCGTGTCCGGTGCTTTCGAGGGGCGGTTGCGCGATGTGGCGCTGGACCGGTTGCACCAGATCGATCCGGCTGCGGCAGAGGGTGAGACGGTTAGGGCAGAGGGTGTGGAACGGCGGGTCGTCACGGCCCCCTTGGTGGGACACGTGGGCGTGCTTTACAGCGGCACGACGCTGGCCGAGGCGCGGGACTGGATCGCGGGGGCCATGGGGCGGGCGGTGTCTGGCCCGTTGCCTGTCATCGCGCCGTGGGTGGTGGTGCTGATGGCATCGCTGCTGGCGCTGGCATGGCCCTTGGCGGCTTTGGTGCCGCGAACAACCGACACCGGCGACACGCGCAAGCGCGGCGCGTGGCTGGCACTGGCGGTGCCTGTGGCCCCCGCACTTGCGGCAGCGGTGTTTTTCCCCGCAGGCGCACTGGGGTTGAGCGCCTTTGGCGTGCTGGCGGCCTTCTTTGGCGTCTGGGGCGTAGTGCAGCTGGCGCTGCTCTGGCGGGCGGGGCAGGGGCCACGATCTGTCAGCTGGTCGGGGCTTGTGCTGTTGCTGGTCTGGGGCCTGGGTGTTTTTGCGGTGGTGCTGGACCGCTATGGTGCGGCCTTCATCCCCACAGGCCCGCGACTGGAGGTCATGGCGCTGTTGCTGCTGGGCACGGTGCCGTTCTGCCTTGGTGATGCGCTGATGGCGCGCACGGGCGGCTGGGTGTTGCGGCTGCTGCTGCGCCTGCTTCCGATAGGGGCACTATTCGCCGCAATGCTGCTGGCCCCGCGTCTGGGGATCGCCTTTACAGTGCTGCCGGTCATGGTGCTGTTCTGGTGCGTCTACGGTCTGGCGGGGCGGTGGATCGCCGCGCGCACCGGGCCTGCGACGGCGGGTCTGGCGCTGGGGGTCATTCTGGCCTGGGCCATCGCCGCCAGCACGCCACTGGTCGCGGCTTAGGCCAAACGGGCGCTTTGTCGCAGCGGCCTGTCGCAAACGGCCACTTATGCGGCGCTGCAGCGACGTTCGCACCTGCAGCATCGTGTCACCGATAGAAATGCCCGAAAGCTCCCCTTTTGGCGAAAGGTCGTGACATGATTCAGATGCTGTCCGGAGTTTGGGCGCTGTTGCTTGGGATCGTGCTGATCATGCTGGGCAACGGCATGCATTTCACCCTGATCGGCCTGCGCGGCGGGATCGAGAACTTTACCGCGACCGAACTGGCCGTCGTCACGTCGGGGTATTTCGTGGGCTTCCTGTCGGGCGCGCGCTATACGCCCGACCTGATCCGGCGGGTCGGGCATGTGCGGGTCTTCGCGGCGCTTGGCAGCTTCATGTCCGCTGGCCTGATTGCCTTTCCGTTGCTGACAGAGCCCTGGGCCTGGACCGTGCTGCGGCTGCTGGTGGGCTTTTGCATGTCGGGCATCTACGTCGCTGCCGAAAGCTGGCTGAACAACGCCTCCACCAACGAAAACCGTGGCAAGGTCCTGTCGGCCTATATGATCGCGCAGACGCTGGGCATCATCGGGGCGCAGGGCCTGCTGACGCTGGGCGACGCCGGCACCTCGGCGTTGTTCATCGGGGCGTCGATCCTTGTGTCGATCTCCTTTGCGCCGATCCTGCTGTCGGTCACGCCGGTGCCCGCGACCGAGGTGGCGCGGCCCATGTCGCTGCGCAACCTTTTTATCGGCTCGCCGCTTGGCACTGTGGGGATCTTCCTGCTGGGCAGTGTCTATGCTACGCAATCGGGCATGGGAGCCGTCTACGGCACGCAGATCGGGATGACCGCGTCGCAAATCGCGCTGTTCGTGGCGATGCTGTTCGCGGGCGCGCTGGTTCTGCAATACCCCATCGGCTGGCTGTCCGACCAGATGGACCGGCGCAAGCTGATCTTCGGCGCTGCCGCCTTGGGCGCGCTGTCCTGCGCCGTGGGCTGGGTCACGGGCGGCGGGCTGGTGCCGCTGATGGCGGCGGCGTTTTTCGCGGGCGGTGTGACCACGCCGCTTTACGCGCTGTTTCTGGCCTATACCAACGACTTTCTGTCAGCCGAGGACATGCCGGCCGCCTCGGGCGGGTTGGTCTTTACCTTCGGGCTGGGGGCGATTGCGGGGCCGCTTGTCACCGGTTGGGCGATGCAGACCTTCGACCCCTTCGCCTTCTGGGTGGTGCTGGGCGGAACCTTTGCGGCCATCGCGCTTTACGCGCTTTTCCGGATGACGCAGCGGTCGATGATGCCGGTCAGCGAGACGGAAAGTTATCTGGGCGTGCTGCCCACGTCGTCGCCCATCGCTGTCGAGGCGGCGGGTGTCTGGGCCGCCGACAACGCCGAAGCCGAGCGCGAGGCAGAAGAGGAACGCGAGGCCGAAGCGCAGACCTGATGCCACGCGCGAAGGTCGGGCTTTGGCCGGGGGTTGGCCCTTGGGGATCTGTTGGTCTATGATGACGGAATGTCCGAAAATCTTTATGAGGCCTTGTTGCACGGGTCAGGGTTTGGTTGAGTTTTCCCTTACCCGTAGATTTGGTCAAGTGACGACCTCGAACTTGGCGTGGCCAAGCCCGGTCATTTTATTGAGAATGTGGGTGCCAATCTTGGC
>Ga0307951_1000899_pt1 | contig 17676 bp, 25 predicted proteins | sample OrgLakmetagen374_FD_201842 | JGI IMG/M metagenome (GOLD analysis project Ga0307951, IMG submission 201842) | Saline water microbial communities from Organic Lake, Antarctica - #374 | ecosystem: Environmental > Aquatic > Non-marine Saline and Alkaline > Saline | place: Antarctica: Organic Lake... | reverse complement strand
AGGAGAAAGCACATAGCAGGAACCCAAGGCTTAATACACGTGGGCACAGAGCAGCGGTCTACGACCTACTCTCCCCACAGCTATAATAAGGTAAAGTTACATAGCTATTTATGCCTGTGGGGGGCATCTGAGCGGAATTTGGAGAAGCCTGAAACCAAACCAAAAATTTGCAAGAAATAATCAAGGGAAAAGGGTCAGGCACTCAGCCAAAGAGGGAGGCCACACCATACACATCTGACTGGTTCAAAAATGTCCTCAAACGAGTTGGGCTATCCTCATACTGGGGTGGGAAGACCAACTGGCGGTGCTGTGTGACAAGATATGATATTCATGCGGACAGTCCAACAAGATGTGTCCGTCATCCTGAATAGTGTGCCAGTCACATTTGTCACATACCCTGAGCTCATGAGGCCTTCTATCCCTGTCATGACGCATTTTTTGGACCAGAAAATTATGGCAAGATAGGCGAAGGCAAGAAAATGCACGGCTGAGATCGTTGGAAATGCACAAGTGAAGGTATGGAGAGGCAACACAAACTTGTGATTTCTTTTTCTGTCATCCCACCATCCAGGAACAATCCCCAGAGGTACACCAAAAATGTGTGTGATTAGTCCTCATAACTCTGCTGGAATGGTGAGTCTCATGTGGTGTCAATCGTCAAGCTCTCTCCAGCCCCAAATGATATGTTTGCGCAAAGTGAGCTCGAACTGTTTCAGATCGATAGACTCGCGCCCAGAGCTATAAGAAAAACTAAGCTGAAAATTAAAAGGGGCCAGGCAATAGGAAGCGGGATACTCTACTGGAAACCAAGAGCAGGGGGGACCCTCAAGGTTTACAGGGTTTGAAAAAGGCCTTCAGTCAAGAAGTGTGACTGCTAGCCTGCTCATAAAAAGCAACTAGTTCATGGGAGGGAAAAAAGCCTGTTGTTGTTCTGGCTTGCTTAATATAGTAGACACACCGTGGGCTCCTGTTTGGGGAAACAGAGAGAAATCACATGGGGATTGACCCAGTGGAAAAGAACATGCTGCTCATCTTGGATACCACTTGCATCTCACAGGTAGGGGAGCTACTTTGATTACATGTCGCTATCTCAAAACGTAGGGTGTGAAACCAAAGTCTGAAGCGAGTGTAGTACTGCGGATGACATTACGAGGAAGGTTAAGAAACATGCGTTTGGGAAGGGGTGATGTAAGGCGAATGTGTTACCAAAAGCCCTCTTTGTAGGAAGAGCACACCATTTGTGATGAGTAGTGTGTTTGCTGTTGTGTTCTCTCGGATGCGTGTCAGAACAAGGTGTTCAGTATTTTAAGTGTTTCTCCCTGAGGTCGACGACAAAACGGCTGAGATCAATGGGCTCACACTTCTGCAGCTTCTGTTTGTAGATATACGATTGTGTCAGACCATGCATGGCAGAAAGAGATGATGGGCTAACCAGCAGAAATCCTTAGACCGTGATCGCAGCTGTATGTCAGCATATAAGACTTTTTTTATTGCGTTGCTGTTGAATCTGGTCAAAAAATTGTACAGCTGCATTGCTGCACGAAACCAATTGATCTGTAGGTGTTCCAATCCACACTGCGCATAAGCGACACACCATGAAGAAGGTGTAGTATCTCTGACCCTCATCAGCATCCCTTTTAACACTGCCAACAGCCATTTCTGCAGGGCCTGCCTGTCCACCTCTCTGCCTTGTTGTAATTAGGGAGTGACCAACATGATAATGCTTTCTGTTTTAACAGGGACAGAGGACATCACCTTAACCTCCAAATTCAAAATCAAGGTATTGCAAAGCAAAGGCTCCATTGGCAATGCCTTCCGGTCTGTGCCTGTTGTGATAAGACGGTTCTACGTGGCTGAGACTTTTGCTCCTATAATGTATCCCAAAAAACCTCAAGGGCGACAAGCTAGGCATTACTCAGCACGCAAGAGGGAGCGAAAAAAGCTTGTCTTTCTACATATACTGCATACTGCATTAAACAGTATGTAATAATGACTTGTATACTTGGTCGAAACAGAACGGCTCAATGTTGAGCTCCAGTGCGGAAACCGGAAAAGGAATATCGAACTTCTCAAGCACCTGTGAACAAAAACACAGTGTAAACAGTTACGTTGAATACGGGCAATTTGGCGGGCTTGCAATTGTATGCAAACTTTGTTTCAACAGACTGATACGCTTCAATTTCCACTCACAATTAGGTATGCACGCAAAGTCGCATCTGATGAGTACATTATACGTTGTGCCTCCCCGCTCACCTCTGGGTGAACGATGCCAAACGCCCCCACATGCTCAGTGCCAGCATGCACAACAGCCTGACGGCCTGGGAAAAACACAGGGTCCTGAGAGGGGGTCCAGCTATAGCTCATCCCGGCCTTAGATTCCAAAGCTGAATCACTTCCTGCATTCCAAGTGCGGCGACGTTAATCAATAAATACAAAGCAAAAAAATGCATCAGTAAGTGGTTCAAATGAATGAGTACTCAGCTTATCCTCCCTCATATTTAGCCACTCAAAGTCAGCTTAGCCAATCACACCCCAAAAAGAGAGGATTAATGCCCCTCTCCTGAAATGCACACCTGAGGTCACATAATGGTTTCTATAACCGCAACAGTTATGCACAGAAATAGTTGTTTTTTGGGGTTAAGGGTGTAAATAAGGTGTTATATTTGTGCCATTTCCCTGCCAAAAAGATGGCATCCAATTTTCATCACTTCCTTTGTTCCCAAATAGGTTCAGGCTAGTAATAGCCCACTATTACTAAGGGGGCTAAATGAGGCCCAAAATGGGCAAGTTTTTATATGCTCTTTAGCTTATGCGCCCCACAATTGACAAGCTCCAAGTTTCACATAATGGTAATCCTTGTGTTTAGAACAAGTTGTTCATAGCTGTAAAATTTGGAGCTTGCCAATCGTGGATTGTGGGGCGTGTGCTTAATTTGCTGGCGTGCAGGCCATTTTTTACTACAAATTCTTCGTACCAAATCACCCACTGCACCAATCTGAATATTTTGTATGGTATAGAATCCTTATTGGAAGATAATATTATTGCAACAAAAATGAAAAAGAACGGCTGGGTGGTTGGTGTTTTATGAGGATTTGAGCCATTTCCCCATGGAAATCACCACATTAGGGTTTACATGCACCATGTGTGCTTAATCCAGTATATCTCAGCACGCAAAGTGACCCACATAAAACTGGGCACATGCTCGGGTAGCTCTCAATGCCAGCTACAATCTGGTACTGAAATGGTGTCGATCGGATGAAGTGGTGTGAGTGGCTGCCTTCTGAATGCAAAAATGCGCATTTTCATGCATTTCCTCCGTTAGCCCCCTCTGGTATAATGGTCTGGAATGCTGGGGATGGGCCGTGGTAGACAGCGATAGCTGAGATATTCAACGCATTGCGTACACATCTACTGAATCCTAGTTGATGTGAATCATCCCAAAATTCGTTTTGGGCCAACTTGAACTATGTCATTTGCCAACTTCGGTTTAGAAAGGGCCTAACTTGGGATGATCCCTGATCATGCTGGCCCCAATTTGTAAGGTTCCAATTTAGTGTTTTGGGAGTTGATTCTACAGCATTTAACGGTGTGCTAGCTGGAGCTTACAATTGGGGCCAGCATGCGCAATTTTCAGCGGCGTGGACCCCATTTTTCACTACCAATTAGCCACAACTCACCACCTACTGACTCAATCTGGACCATTTTTGGTGAAATGGTGTCCTTACATGTGATAAATATGATTGCAACAAAAATGGAGTGAAACAGCCCAGTGGTTGATCGGATATTAGGATTTCAAAGTTGTCCCTCGTATTAGCATTGGCTAGGGGGGCAGTCGACACATTTAGTTCAAACGTCGCCATTTCACGCCTATTGCGTTCCAGCCAAACCCGAGTACATCCTCGGATAGCTCATAGTTTCAGCTACAGTTTGCATATTTTCCTTTGGTCGGCTGAGAATTGAGCGGCGCCTGTTTAGGTGCAGAAATGATCATATTTGGTATTTTGGGGAGTGGGCTACCCCTGTAATTTTTTCGTTGGCTGATTCCCATGCCAAAATTTGAAAGTGGGGTAAGTCAAAGGGGGTTCAAAACCGGACCCTCACTGCTTAAACTTCACCCAAACGTCAATATTGATTTAAACGTCCCGTGTATATTCCTGGCACCAGAGAGGAGCTTTTAAAAAATCGACCTTCTAGCAGGGAAGCCCTCCCCAGCACACCTGGGCAATAAACGACACAAAGTGTGTTGAGGTGCTTAGATATGTCTAACTAAGGCTTCTGCATGCGAAGAAAATGGTATTTGGTCACGAGCAGTAATTTGGGTGGGCTTGGCTAACCTGACTAAAGCCTGCCAGCAATCTTTACTGTTCAGAAAGTGGAGCAAACTACCAAGTCCTCTGTGACAAGTGAGGGAGCGTCGCTAGCGACGCTGAATAATTGGAGAAGCCCATCACGCGCACAACGTGTGCGTGCGTATGCATGTACACGTGTGAGTGTGTGTGTGCGCATGTATGCGTGCACGTGTGTGTGTGTGCGTGTGTGTGCACGCGTGTGTGTATGCCTGCGTGTTTGTGCGTGTGCATGTGTATGTGTGCGTGCACACCTGTGTGTATTCGCGCGCACACTTGTGTTTGTTTGTGTGTGCGCATGCGCATGCGTGTGAGCGTATGTGTGTGTGCCTATGTGTGTGCCTTACTGCAGATGCTGCAGTGGTGTGCATGACGCTGTGCTGGAGTATCCTTTGCCGAAAAATACTCCAGAGGATGTGTTGCTGCTGCTCTTCCCTGTCTGTGGAGAGGGCAGGTGCGAGCATGGTGCCAGGGCTGGCCACGATGCCTGAACCCTGCTTCAACACACAGTGCGCGGCATGCACCTGCACCGTGCGGTCCATGCCCCACGAACAGTCCAAGCCAACACGGACCGCATTCCTGAAGGGTCCCATGAAATCAAACTTCTGTGCGTCACGAACAACTGACTAAACTAAATTGTTATAGCCCATCGAAATTAGCATAACTTGATTCTGCTTGCATGGTCAACCGTGAACTTTGCAGCCAGAACACAACCAAGGGCTCCTGACACAGCATCTGCAGCCAGGAAAGTGTGCTGATGGATGCTGCACCATCAGGAAGTGGTCCGGGGGCTTGGCTGAGGAAACCTGGGCAGCTTCCTGGGGCTTCCAAACATATACATTTGCTCCAAAACTTTACACACGGCACCCCAGGTTCCCAGATTTCATCTGCCCCGGTAAAGGTTTAGGTTAGGAGCCTATGTCGAGTCGCAGCCCGGGAGGTGCTCCAGGTGGGCCTGAAGAGGAGGTCTGGGCCCCCCAAAAACAAAACTTGTCACTACATCTTCACACATCACACCCCAGGGTCCCATAATTTATTTGGTGCGGTACGAGTCTTGGTTAGGAGCCCATGTCGAGTTTCAGCCCGTGGGGTGGCCTGGGTGGGCCTGGGGAGGCCTGTGTGAAGTGTGGTGGGAAGGAGACAATGCTAGGGGCTCACGCCCCCATCAGGGGGGCTTCGCCAAAAACCACGAAGTCCAGATCCTATAGAGCAGCACAGTGTATCACTCCATCATTGTTCTTGCTTTCAGCTTGCCTCCTGGTAATTGAAATTCTGTGATTCTTTCATTCTTGCAGTCTCTTAGGCTCAGAGCCTTAGCTTAGGCACCGTTTTACTCTTCCCTGGTTCTCTCTCTCTCTCTCTCTCTCTCTCTCTCTCTCTCTCTCTCTCTCTCTCTCTCTCTCTGGCAGGCTTGCCTTGCGTCTTTCATTATTGTCCCTTCAACGTTCCTTTACGCAAGTTGTCCGGGCGTTAGAGCAATCATGTGATTCCTTGGAATGATGTTTTTGACCGAGGAGATTTGTACCTTTATTTGTAATCCCTGCATCACTGAACAGAGCTTGCTGCTGGATGCAACACCACAAAATCCAGCTTAGCTAACACGTAAACACACACTGCCATAAAACCCCCCACACACACACACCTGCCAAGGGCACCCCCATCACTTCCATGACCCTATTCAGCAGCCCATGAATGACCTCGAAGCCTGCTTCCTTGTTGCAGTACACCGCCACAAGACGCCGCTGGTTGCGAGCACCTGTTTCGTGCTGTTCACTAGTGCCAATGACGTCTGATACCTGAAGCAGGTGTTAAGTTCCATACACGTGAGTGGTGCAGCTGGATGGATAACCACTAAGGCAGGTGTTCCTACACACTTAGTAATCCAGGGAGTGATTAAGAAGTGTGGCGTGGGTCTAGCAGTAGCCTTTTTTTGAGACAAGAAAAGGCAGTTGCAAGCTAGGCTGCACAGCTTACTTATACTCAAGCTTAGCTGCGCAAACTGAAGTCGTACCCTACCTCGAAAAGCTTAATAGGCAGAGGCACATCCTTGTTGGCGCCCAAGGTTTTCAACGCTGCAGACAGTAGCGTGGTTCGGCACACCTGAACGCCACATAATGAGGTAAACAAGGAGTCAGCTTGGAGGTTTGTGAAACTGTTGTCCTGTATGCAAAATGAACCAATACTAGCAAACGTTTGATCATACATGCAGTATTCCTGGAAGCTTTACGCACGCACATATTGCGGGCAAACAAAACACGACCGTCACAGGCGCACCTCAAACTCAGCAGTGGCAGGGTTCCCAATCTCAACAGCAGTGCCATCGTCAGGACGGCGCAAGCTGTCGAAGTTTTCTGACCGTGAGCAGAGAGCCCTGCCCATTGAAGTGTGTGCCAGGAGAGCATGTTTCAGTGCTTGCATAGAGGGTTGACTCACAGGGACACAGAGACATAGACAAGCCCATACAGACGCGCAGGAGAACTGCCTCCCAACCACCTTCTCCTTCTTAGCGTGCCTAATTCCTCGCCACATGCCTCATATCATGAATTGCACCACCCAGTGGCTGCCACGCGTAAGCAAATGCTCCTCCCACTCCCACCCTCCTCACCATGTCAGCACCTCAGTGTAGCCTGCCATGGCACATTCCCCTCGTAGGAGCTCAGAGAACTGGTTTAGGGGGAGCTCACGACCTTGAGTGTAGGCAGAGGGAATCTGCGCAAGCAGTCAGGGCGTGCGTACTTAAACCACCGACCATTTATAAGGCAATCCTAGACGAGTTTGTCATATTTGCTGGTTGGTATGGACAGGATGAAAGTGTGTTTTCTATGGTGCTTGATTGGAGGCAATTGAGAACAGGCCAAAGGTTGGTTTGGGCATCTTGTCTCACACCTCGTATCACGTTGTGAAGCGAACATAATACAGCAGAGCATGTGCACGGCTGTCAAGGCAGCGTGTCAGATGTACGCAGTTAGAGGAAATCTGGCATGGCTCGCGATACGTGCACGGCTTCAAGTTGCTATGCGTTCTGCTGCCTCTAATGTGCCTTAGGGCAAGAGTGAGCTTATAAGGATTTGTTCAGGATGCATGCCCTCAAACCTGACGCCCTCTCATACCCACCCTTTTAGGGATGTTGTTGTAGCCATGGGCAATAGCCACGTCCTCCACAACATCACAGGCATGCAGGATGTCACTGCGAGTGGGAGGCACCTGGAAGGGGCATGGCAGCACAAAACGTCTCATTGAGGTGCTATTTTGAGATGGGGTGGTCTTGTCGTTTCTTAGGGATTAATCAGGAGGGCACTACAAGGGCACTACTCGGAGGGAAGGCATAACCACTTATGCGTGTGAAATTCCCAGTGCTGGCATCCTTTTCCAAGAAAAGAGAAAATAGCACCTTCTAATAATTGAATGAGCACAAGCGTCGCTTCGCTCATACAGAGCAGGTCTTATCAGAGGCGTTCCATTGTGCAATGCGTTACAAGCAACCACGCCTACTCTCACCAGGATGTGTAATGAGCTGCCATCTGATGACACCTGCACGCCCAGCTGCACCCGCCGTAGCAGCTCAGCAGCTGTGTTTGCACCCAGGTCAAGCCCAAGGGTGCCATTGATAGTGGACATGGGCACAGTCAGCTCACAGGAAGTAAGCTCGGGATAGACTGCAAAGGCAGAGAAATGTTGGTGCAGGCTTCAGAGAGAGGTAGTCTGCTGTGTGGATGGAAATGGAGTCTAAAATAATTCATGAAAGTCACGTGTCAATTTTGGGCCTCCGGCCCAAAATGTCCCCCCCCCTCCAAACCCCCTTCCTGACCCCCACACTAATAAAAAGGGTGTCAATCTGCTCAGCATTTAAGCAGCTATCTGCCTGCACAGTTCTCATGCCAAATAATGTAATACCTGACGAGCTATAGGGCAAAAACCGATATGCCCACGCTCTTGCACTGACCTCCTGTTTAGTGCACAAATCCAGCCAAAACCTTTGCCAAAGCACTTTCTTACTTCATTCATGCAACTTATGCATAACGCAATGCGTGAACTGCAAGTTTGGAATCAATTGCTGGTAATCTGCCTGAACACACCCCGCGGCCTACTTGGGGGCATTCCATGCATTTCTATGGCCAGGCACCCAGATCCCCCCCTTTAATCAGATCGCCCAACAAGGGCGCCAATCAAAACGGGCTTGAGCTGAGGAACCCAAAAATATTTTCATATCTTGTGAAAGTGGCTCAGTAAAATTCTTGAGCACCCCCCCAAAATTCCCCGACACCCCTCCCCGACCCCCTCAGAATCCCGACCCCCTCAGAATCAACTCATTTATATACCGAGCTTTTGACGTCAGGAATTTGATATGTAATTTGTAATTTATATCTCAACCGACATGTGACGCCAAAAAGTTATGATACAGGCTCCTGAAACAGTTAATTTTATATGAAACACAGGACTCTTTTTAGGTTCAAGAAAGGTTGGGCCGTTTGTGGATCAGTCTGTGGCATTTAGATGTGAGACAAAATCGAGATGATGTGTTCAGCCTTCCGCTCACCATGAACACATTCATACACACATGCATGCACAAACACACAAGTACATACTCTCGATTGTACACACATGCACGAGCAAACGAAAAGGAGATCCCTCTCACACCTGTGCTTTGGCCAGCGGCATCCACGACCTCCACCGGCTCTACTTCAAATGGCTTCGTGCAGTACTCAGCAAACATGCACACTATGGTGTTGAGCACGACCTTGGCCTTGGTCAGGTCAGTGGCAGTGCACTCAATGAACACGTCACGCGTATTCAAGGAAATCTGCAGGAGATCACAAAGAAAAAATCAAGATGGCAGTCCGGGAACAGAAAAGGGTGTAAAGGAGCCCGCAGGTGCGCGTGTTATAAAAACCATCCCATTTAGCCCCAGTGACTTTCAGACCTGAGTGCATAGGAGTCATTCATGCCTAAGGGTAAGAGCCACCCTCTAGCTCAAATGCACCCCACTTCCCCTACATCAAAAAAGTTTCCCTTTCCTTGTTCTTATTCAAATGAGTCCTCCCCTGCCCGTAGCAGGAGCCTTTACATGGGCAGATCTGAAAAAGAAGACCTGCACGCTTCCCATGCTCTGGTGCACTCACCGCTGAGTGTGCGCCGTTGATGATGGGCGGTAGCGACAGCACGGTGCGGTTTGCATCGTAGATCACAGGGTACACCACACTGTCCTTGATGATGGGCACAAATTTGCGAATCTTCAGGTCGTTGTCCAGATAATGCTGAAAAGAAAGAGCGGATGCAGAGGGTGTCAGGGGACGAGGTGTGTGCATCTATATAAGGTTATGAGCAGCAGAAGAAAAGCTCCTAGCTATCATAGAGCCGCGTGATGGATGTGGGGTCTAATAAGAAACCAGGGGCAAGGGAGGCCTCTGCATGCACGTAGCCAAAGGCATATGCAAAACCATGAAAAGCAAAAAACATATGGCGCTTCTCAAGTGTTATTGGAACATTTTCACCAGGATTAGACCCTTGGACTTCCAGTAAACCTGTTACTTGCCCAATGCGAGCGTCACAAGGCCTCATGAACTTTTAGTATGTCGCGCACTCTGGTAGGGGGGTTCACATGTTTACGGTGATAGCACAAGTGCTGGAGGCAGTTGTGGAGGAGCAGTTAAAGTAAAAGGAACAGAATGACCAAACTGAAAGGTCCTCTCTCGACATTATAATCTTCACGCGTTTCTTGTCTGAAAGTGCCCCACCATATTAAGGCCCCTTTGCCCCTCAACAAATCAGGACACACCTGCATCAAGTCGTTGGCCTTGAACTCCTTGGTTTGCTTCAAAGGCACAAAGCTGATTTGGTCCGGAGGCAGTGCCTCAAACGTGAATGGCCCCTGAGTGTTTAAACCAGTGAACATATTTGTATGTACCTACGCATGTTATCTTTGAGTGGCAGCTGGAGAAGTAAAAAAGGGTTGCACGTTATAAATACCGTACCTTACCGTACTCACCCCGGGTAAAAATCGTGTTTTGCCCTCTGGCGTGATATCAGTGTCGTAAATATACATTTATTTAGAGGCTCCGTGGTTTCTGGGGTTTGGCAAAAATAAAGTTTGGTGGGTGGCTGAACAGCGATGAGCGGGGAAGGCCCCCCCGCTGCAGTGGTTGAACATGCAGAGAGCATCAAGGCAGCTCAGAAGTTGACAGTTGCGCAGGTGGGGCAGCTCATGCAGACTCGGTCATGCACCAAGTCCCACACCCAAGCTGCACCATCAGCAACGCAAGCACAAGCAAAGCTCACAGCTGCAGCAGCAGCAGCAGTAGCAACAGCAACAGCAGCAGCAGGGACAGCACCAGCAATAGTGGCTGGAGTAGGAGGGAGCAGAAGGGGGGAGGGGGGGGGCTGCGGGGAAATTATTGGGAAGGACTAAATAGCAACATTAATTAGTGCCAAGACATAGACAGTGTTACGTCTCCTAGACGTCGTTTTGGACCAAGTTTCGACCCATTGTTCTCTTTTCATCATTTAAGCCATTTTTGTGGGAAGCTAATTTGTCCCTCACTGACGCACACATACATGTGCAGGCACAAGCGCACCAACACATGCACACGCACAAGCGCGCATGTGCATGCATACACACACACTTGTACAGGCACTGGCTAGGCTGATTGCCCACCGGGGTTGGTGCAGGGAAGGCTAAAATATTTATTTACAAGGTCCGGGGTTCCCGGGGTTACCTTTAATATCTCTGAAATTTGGGCACCGGGGTGAGAACGGTAAGGTACGGTAGCGTAAAAATCTCCATGCTTTTCGCCTTGATTACACGATATCCTTGCTTAGCGTTACTACCTTTTCAACTCACCTTTATTTTGCTCAGGTCATGTGTCCCTATGGCCACCAAGGAGCGCTGGCGGCACAGGTTCTGGTGCAGCTTGTCCTGCAGGTCGATGAAGCTCTTGTAACGAGGAGCATCAAAAGACACGCCCCGCAGCACCGCACACACCACGAAGGGGCGCACCTGAATGGCAGTTGCAAACACTTTGTACACGTGAGGGACATGTTGCTTGGCTAAACTGTATGGGTCCACATGAGTGTGCACACAATTGGATTCCCCTCCAGGAGAATGGAAAGGAAGATTTTTAATGCTTATGCGTCAGAGGGCCATTTCAGCAAAGCTTCCACGGTGCAAGCCACGTGGGAGATCTTTTGACTGCATCACTCTCACTCCAAACTGTGCAATGTCTCTGTGCTAGGCGCTGCTGTCACGCTCACCAACGCAGTCTCCGGCTTCACAGTCAAGCGCTGCATTGCGGGCTTGGGAGTAGGAGCCAGGCTGTAGCTGGCAGGCTGTGCACCATGCTTGAAGACATTAAGAGCACGCGCGATGCCCTCAACGCACAGCATATCGTAGCGGTTGGCAGGAATGTCGATCTTGTACAGCACTTCCTCTGCCTCAGCCGTCGCCTGCTGCTCGTCCTCTGCCTTGTTGAGCTCCTTGCGCATGATTTCCCGCTCAGTAGTCTGCCAACAGGTCACGGGCACAAGCGCGAACACATCAGGGCATGCGTGAACACACCAGGGCGTGCGTGCATGCAATGTCTAGCACGAAATGGCAAGAGGAGAGTACACGTGCGTGAGCACATCAGGGCATGCGTGCATGCATAGTCTTGCATGAAATGGCAAGAGGAGAGTACAAAGACACGCACCACGTCGTCCAGCTCGATGCCGTATTCAAAGCATAGATCCTGAAACTCATCATCCGTGTAAGACCTGCCCAGCTTCTCAAATAGGCGGTCACGAACCACGCTAACAGTGGGCATGGAGGCAGCGGGGGAAGTGTGCAAGCAGCGGGCAGCTGGTGGCAGGCTGTGGGCTTCCCAGTAAGGTAGGTCTCTGTTATCCGAATAGAGGCAGAAGGCTGATAGGCCGGTTGGGGGGTGATGGGCTTTAAAAGTTACCCTGACTGCTGGACAGCTGTAAACGTGCGCAGCTAACGTACGACGTAATGTTCTCAGGAAGCAAGGGAACATAAATTGAATTTAATATGTACGGGAAACTGGATGACCATGCGACAAGAAGGAGATTTATGTAGTTTCATCGTGGCGTATTGCTTATTACAATAGAATTATTGTCATTACGACAGAATTCAGCAGAGAGAAAGGGTCTAAACTCTGGCTTGCAACAGCATGCAGAATCAGGGTGTCATTCCGCATCACCAACAGGGTGTCATTTCTCATCACCAACATGCAGCACAATTAGTGGGTAAGTAAGACGCTTGCTGCCGCCTGCTATCAACAGACCTACTGCGTAACACACCACACACACACACACACACACACACACACACACACACGCACACACACACACACACACAAACACAAACACACACGAACACGCACACGCACACGCAACACATGCACACACAATACACACACACACACACACACACACACACACATACACACACACACACACACACACACACAACAAGCACACACAAAGGCAACACCTCCCTCAACTTGCACACAGGAATCGCCTGCAAACCAACCAGACGGCGACACCAGGCTGCTCGCCCAGGTTCACCCCCTTTCCTGCTGCAAGCCACGACCCCCCAATCTAGCCAGGGAGATGGCCAGGCAAGCTTTGATCTGGGCGAGGGCTGGGGAGTGGAAGCTGCCACTCCTTTGAGTGGCTCAAACGCTGCAGCACGACAGAGGTCAGGGGCCTGGGATGTGGACGTGAATGCTAGCAGGATTGCTCCCTCTGGCACAACGGACAGGAGGTCCAAATCTGGAAAAGCGGCCAAGCGTGGGCAGCAGCAACAAGCAGAGGCGGCTGTAACAAGTGAGTGGACAAGGCTCTTGCTCACAGTTGTGCGAATTGCAAGCAATTCTGAGCATGCTTGCCTTCATGATAGCGCTCGCTTCCTATTAATACCAACACAGGCAGGAGGCCTGTCAAGCCTGCCAAGGCCCGCACTGCGTCAGACAAGGCACCGTATGTGAGCTTGACCTCTGAAGCGGGGGTCATGAGTCTTGAGCTATTGAAGCAGAAGCTGCTCAGAGAAGAAGGTAAGCAAGCAGGAAGAGAGAGGGACTTCTTTAGCTTGTTTGCACTTATGGTTCAGCACATGGATTCCAGGCTGACATGTGCTGCGAGGGATCAAATCAAAATCCTTGCTGTGCTTCAATTATGTACATCCAGGTGGCAAGGGTCTGGATGTTGCAGGCCTGAAGGAGCAGCTCGCGCAAGCTGCCACCACTGCTCAGGCGGTCACACGTCAAAGGAACAGCGGCGACCAAGCAGGGTTCGGCAACGTCAATAGCCAGAAGGTGGGGTAATTAGTTTCCCCCCATTGTGCCGTTTACGAATTCCTTTGCATTGCCACGTGAAAATGGAAGTGAGAGGTTTAAGGATCATGATTGTGGTGCTGTTGCATTTTAGCGGGCTTCAATTACCTACAATGTTTTCCACACCTGAATCTGCTTATCTATGATATAAGCACCCCTATTATCCTATTATCAGCCAGGTGCAGCTTGAACACCCTGAATAAATGGGTTCAAAACGAGACATTAGGCAACCCGTTGCCACGTTGTCAATGTCAGTAATCGGGCAGCCAGCACAGTACTCCCGCTAAGCCCCTAACGTGAGGGGAACTGACTCTCTGTTTCCGTTTCTATCTATGAACTCCCAACAGCTGCCTGGAGACACACACACATGCACGTATACATATTCGCACACATATACACGCACATAAATCAAACATATGCATCCGCACGCATGTGAGCAAGGAAGCGTGCTAAATTGAAGTGCTTGCAGGACGCATTTAAAGGTATGCTTTGATGAATTTGCTGTTGCAGGCTGAAGGTCTACGCAAGGTGGCAGAGGCAGCAGGTTTGGCTCGCAAGGCACGCAGGCAGCAAAAGAGGGTGGGTGGTCCACGTCTGGGTGAGAGGCACTTTGATAAACCCGTATTTGAATAATAATAGATTTTAGTTGAGCCTTGTCGTTGTCTTTGAAGTTAGTTGTTTGTTTTGTTTGTGATTCAAGAGCTAAATAGCAAAAATAGCTCTGCAATGGCCTTAGGAGCTTGGTGGATTTGCCTGAAAATTCCGTATTGTGGATGGGCTAGGCATTTTCGTTGCACAAGGTAAAATGGCTCGCGCTTTATTCCTTTGACCCTCACTCTTAGGTGGTGTATGTTGATGACGATGAAAACATCATCGGAGAAGAGGACGAAGATGAGGAGATCACAGATGGCCCAGCATTCAGCCTCACCATTGGGGAGGAGGGCACGGTGTGTGCAATGTATACGCACACCGATGTGCTTATGTTTCAATTCTTGCTTTGCTTGCCAATGTGCAAGCTGTCCTCACTGATATCCAGCCCTACTTGTAGTCGTCAGGATCCGGTGCGCGGAGATTTAAGCCGCACACACACCTCCTCGCTCCCAATCCTGGATCACAGCATTGACAATTTGCTCATTGTCTGATTTGCACTATGGTCACGCTTCTTTATTGCAGGAATTCTCTGAATACGACAAGCAGGGTGCTTTGCTGCGGCAGGCACGCAATCCCATTGAATTTGGAGGCGATGGGGGCGATGAGGCAGAGGGGGCAGCTGGGTACGAGGATGATGAGGATGATGATCTGGACTTCAGTGGGGGAAATGCAGGTACCTGTGTGTGTATGAATGTGCGTGTGTGTGTTTGAGAAAAATGGAATTTTTATTAAACATATCGGTTGGGCAATATGTCTGCCACAACCATTAAAGAAAATGCAAAGAGGTAGCATTTGTGATCCCTGACACAAAAGGACTTGTTTTCCACAACCAACCTTGTTTACCCCATGATTTTTAATTTTGTGTCTAACTTACCGTACTCACCCCGGAACTTGAAATCATCAATATTAAAAGTAACCTTGAGTAACCCCGGGGCCTCTTTCAAGAAATATTTTAGGCTAGAATATTTCAGCCATTCCCGCACCAACCCCATTGGGAAGTTTAGCCCAGCGCTTGCACGTAACACAATTTAGTATGCGTATATGTGGTAGTATGCGCGTGTGCACGCAAATGCAGCGATTGTTTACGCGTGTGTGTTTGTGTATGTGTGTGTGTTGATGTGTGTGTGTAATGCATGTGTGCGTGTGCACAAGCGCTTGCATGTGGACACGTGCTTGCAGTTGTGCATTCAAGCGCACGTGTCAGCTTGTGCATGTGTGCATGCCTGTATGTGCTTGTATGCCAGTGCGTGCATGTGGTTGCCCGTGTAGCTTAAATGTGCATGACTCATGGTGGCGGGGGCAGCTGGAGCTCCGACTGGATTGGGAAGGGGGCAGGGACAGCGGAAGAGCCATCTCCTCTCTGTTCAGCCACCCACCAAACTTAAAAATTTTAATTTTAACAACCTAGGACAATCCCGGAGCCTCAAGTTAAATATATAATAAAAACAACATCATTCTGGAGGGCAAAACATGTTATTTACCCTGGGTTACATAGGAAAGGTACGGTACTGAAAATTTGTTGTGTCTATCTCTGTCTGTTACCTACGCTGCTTGAGCTTGAGCAAGAGGCAATCATGAGCGACCAGCCTCGTTACTTTGTTTGCGTGGTCGCAGGCAGCTGGGGCACCCTTGCACAAGGCCGCAAAGGGAGCGGTGGGTTCACAGACAGCTTTGCAGACGATGAAGACGATGCTGAAGAGGGAGTTGCAAGGGCGCGGCGTCTTGGAGCATTCGGTGACGAAGGCGGCCTGAATGATGTGCTGTCAGCTTGGCAGGTGAATAGCACAACGGGTAACCCAAAAAAAAAAGTTGCTTGTGGTACACCACTTAAACAGTGCAGGGAGCTGCACAGTAATGAGTGCTTGCGGCATGGCAAAATCTGAGTTGGTACATGTTGTGAGCAAAATGTAGGCAAGGTCATGCAGCTAGACAATGAGACTGCGATCTTGTTATCTTTGTTAAAACAACAACTGTGGAAATGCGCCCGACTCCGTACCTGGCGTGTGATGACAGTGCCGTGAAATAGACAGGACAAAATACGGGGGGTAGCTTGCTTAATCTGACCTTCCATGCAACGCTCTCAGAATGTGATCGGTCTTTGAACAATGATATTTCCTTCCCTCTCCTGTGTTCAGGTGGAGGCGCTGCTAGGAAATGAGGGTGCAGCAGGGTCTGGCTCTTTGCTTGGAGGGGAGGCACAGGATGAGGAGCAGCAAGAATGGGGGCTAGATGAGATCACTGACAGGCGCTCTCAGGTGGACACGGCCTCCTTAAATTTTACTGCAGCTTTACGTACGTCCCACGTCCTGCATGCAGCGTATGGAGACAGCAATGGGGTGCCTTGGTAAAACATCATCACATGCACAGGACACAGCTCACTGGATAGCTACTTCCCTATTCATTATTCATACATACATCTCACATCTTCTCTTTGCAGTCCTTGATGGAGCAACTGGGAGTCGTGAAGCCACGCAAGAGGGACAAGTCTGCAACTGGCAGTGAGGCTGAGGACCCTCAAGATGGCTCGAGCAGTAAGCAAGGGGCAGGCACAGTGGGAGATGACGTGGGTGTGGTGCAGTGGGGGGGCTCTGGAGGCCTGGGCAGTGCAGTGGACATGGAAGAACAGGAGGCCATCCTCACACGTTTGTTCAAGCCACACAAGGTAAAGGGGGACCTGCTGTGTTGCTGTGAGGTCTTTAACATGGGAGTGCCAGCCTGTTTGCGTGTGTTGCAAGTGTCCTTGATTGAAAGTGAGGGGCTGCAGCTTGCAGAAATGGACGGTGACAGGGGAAGCTCTGAACCAACCAAAACTTTGTTTACATCATATTGCTTTTGATGTGAACCCTGTGCATTCGGCTGTTTCTCTCTCTGCTTCGTGCAAGCTGCTAGTCATAGAGAGCGACTCAGGGCCTTTCTTCACACTGTCATGTCTTATCGTATTCTGACCTCGTCACTTGTAGGAGCATTCTGAGATGCAGCTGAACAGGCAGGACATTCCACAAGCACCCACTTGTACACCTATATGCACAGGTGAAGGAGCTTCTTAGCCATCAACGGGCGGCCATCGATGCCTCCCTGGAGCTGGAAAAACGTGGCTCCTCAGGTTAGTTCTGGCTGGCATGTACGCTTGTGGGTTGGCTGGTACTGTGAGCCGGTGCATTCATATATTCATATGCTCATAAGCCCATGAGATACCTTGTGTGCTTAGGCACCAAAGTACCCACAGATCCACCTTAGGTTACAAGCAACCTATGCTACCAATTACCACATGCAGCATTTTGGGGAACATGAAAGTTTGAATACGCCAATGCAAGCAAGCGGACATATAACTGCATCCACACATGCAAACGCGC
>Ga0307951_1000895_pt1 | contig 17691 bp, 20 predicted proteins | sample OrgLakmetagen374_FD_201842 | JGI IMG/M metagenome (GOLD analysis project Ga0307951, IMG submission 201842) | Saline water microbial communities from Organic Lake, Antarctica - #374 | ecosystem: Environmental > Aquatic > Non-marine Saline and Alkaline > Saline | place: Antarctica: Organic Lake... | reverse complement strand
CTCTCTCTCTCTCTCTCTCTCTCTCTCACTCTCTCTTTCTTGTTGCCTGCACATGCTTTTTGACTGTTCGCTGATCAACCTGAAAAGGACAGCTGACATGACGATGTAGATGCATGAAAAGGCTCACTTTGTCCCCCCAGGCCAAAAGCGCGTAATCGAGCAGGAGAAGGTGCTCTTGAAGGTGCTGTCGTCCTCAGTGTGCTTTAATTTGCAGCTCACATACCTATTATTAATGTACAGCTTTAAAAGTGATTCTAGTAAGGCACATACCACGCACGGCCTCGTCCGTCACTTGGTACAGGTTCTGGTGGTACTTGGATGTCCAGACGCCCTTGTCTTTGGGTTTATAAATCGATTTTGCCTGCGCCAGTGTGTGTGAATGTTTCCTATTTAAAGCATGTTTTTGGAGCTGCAAAGGTCACTAGGAGCATGTCGTGCAATGGGCAATACAGAAAGACAGTGACCATGCGATTAGGATTAGCCGACACTGTAAGCATCGGGTTTATAGGTACACACTTTTTTTTGGGCAGGGCATATTGCTAGGGTTGGCCAGAACCGTATAAGTATAATTATAGGTGTTATACGGTACGGTATATATGCCGTACAATACACGGGGGGGGGGGCGTATCTATGTACCGTACTTTCCGTATCAGAAATCGATAGGTATTATACGGCGTACATACGGCGTACATACGGCATAATTCCGTATATACGCCGTATTTTCGTATAAAAATAAAAATACGGTGCAAAACCGTACTTTGAATTGTACACCCCAGACTCAGGTTCAAATCCCAGCAGGAACAGTCCTTTTTGCTCTTTGGGGTCTACTTTCTTTGCGACTCCTTGTTTTAAGCACTCCCTTTGCTTCCCACTTTCTTTTAATGTACGTTTTTGCATCAATCACAATGTTTTGTTGGTGGTTAGAGTAGTTGGGCTTCTTTTTGCACTGGAAATGGCCATTTTGGGGTCTGTTTGGCTTTGGACAGGCCTCACCCTTCAAACTTTGATTTTTTGGCACAACTAAATTGGATACAGGTGTGCAGCTCTTCAAGAGCTAAAAAATGAGCCCGTTATGATTTAAATCTGAAGGGTATCAATTTCTCCGTATATACGGTTTTATACGGTATATACCTATACATACGGTATATACGGTATTTGAAAAGGTGATATACGGTTCTGGTCAAACCTACGTATTGCCTAAGTACACAATCATACACGTTGTGTAAGCACGGTCCTGGCAACCCCTAGCACAACACTGACGCTAACAATGACTCCAGACACACCCTTGCACGTCATCCTAGCATGAGCAATAGCGCTCAACTAAAGCAATGCCCAAATATAAGGCAGGGAGAACTCCAGCTGCAGCAACAGTGCAGCCGTGGCGGGTTGGCAAGCACAACTCACCCACTCAGCAAACACCCATATCCGCTCATCTTGCTCGTGTGCTACCATTTTCTGCAGATCTGGGAACGGTCTGTCATCCATCACCACTAAATTAGCCTCCCACCTGCGAATCAATTGCAGAAGCAAGAGCACACGCAGAGGTGTACGTGTGTATGTGTGTGTGTTCTGGTCTTTTCTCCAAGATGCAGCATATTGTACCATTGCGAGCAACAATGCAGACGTTTGTTATGTCGTTCATGCCCATTAGCATTCTATCTGCATCAACCACACACCAAACTCCTTCCTACCCTTCCTACCTGCTCACAGATTGCTGCTTTAAAGAATCTAACAGGCTGTGCAGCGAGTTGTCCCCGTAGTCCTTCCCATGTCCCCAAAATGTACGAATCACAAAGCAGACAAGGGGAGAGCTATCACTGCTGCTGCCTCCTCCAGGTGTCTCCTGTGTTTGCGTGTGTGTATACTGTGTGTGTGTTTGTGTGTGTGCGTGTGTATGTGTGTGAGAGAGTGTGTACATTTGTGTGTGTGTGTGTGAGTGAGTGTGAGTGAGTGAGTGTGTGTGTGTGTGTGTGTGTGTGTGTTTGTTTGTGTGTGTGTGTGTGTGTGTGTGTGTGTGTGTTTGTGTGTGTGTGTGTGTGTGTGTGTGTGTGTGTGTGTGTGTGTGTGTGTGTGTGTGTGTGTGTGTGTGTGTGTGTGTGTGTGCGCGTGTGTGTGTGTGTGTTATACAGTCAATGTACCTGTTGTGCCAGAGATCCGTACAGCACTGAGCCAGCAAGGAAAAGGAGAGGCAGCGTGCAAGATTTGGCAAGCATCATATTGTTATACCATTGTTATACCATTTAATTAATTGAATTGAATCACAGCATGGATATCTTTGACGAAGCGGGTGAGAGTACACACACACACACACACACACACACACACACACACACACACACACAGGCACGCACGCACGCACGCACGCACGCACGCATGCATGCACGCACGCACACACGCACGCACGCACGCACACACAGAATTACACATACACGCATAAAAGACAGACACACGCGCACACACAAAGACAGATACACGCGCGCACACAGACAGACACACGCGCAAATACACACACACATACACACACACACACTTCACTGATTACACTAACGCATTGCAAACACGCTTCTTCACACGTCACAGCTCAATGCCCCGAGAGAACAATCCAGCAGGACGAAGAGGAGGAAGCTGTCTCTACAGCTGGAAAGCAATTAGAACACCCCATAGTGCTGGTGAGTTAAGTGCATTAAGGCCTGAGGTTCTGCAGCCGGCCTTTGAAGCACTGATTTTTTTATCATGCAGTGGAACTTGGGCCTGAGAGCCAAGCTGTACTCAAATGGCGTGCAGCCAAAGTTTATGGTGAGCAACTTGTGTTGTGTGGATCTATGCAATCCATGAGCTTTTGCTTCGGTGTTACAATATCCCTTGTGTGTACTCAAACTGCACTTGCACGTGTGTCGAAATTGACTTGCACAGGTGATTGCCACCAGCCGGGTGGCATGTGCCCTTGTGAACGTTGCATTTAGCAATAAGCAGGTGCGCACTCCAAATTCCCACCACTGGGGTAAAGTTCATTCAAATTAACCACACTGGCCTCATGGTGCTGCTATTTCCAAGCTGTACCTGGCTCATGTGCGAATCGAAATTGAATAGACATGTTGCTCTCAGGCTTGGAATGGACAGGCTTTCCAAGTAGCTTACCGCCCACATACCTCATGTGTGAAGCTGTGAAGTTTCCATCTATGTAGGGCTGAAGAGGGTGCAAGCCATAATTCTGGGTTAGCCAGACCAGGAGTAATACGCACGCCATACATGGCAGTCTGTGTGGAGGTTTTCGTGCAAAAGGTCCTGTCTGTACACACTTTGCTTTGAGTTGACCCTAGCTAACGACATTAGAAAAGTCTGACCTTTGCGCATTTCTTTGTTGCTGCAGCGACGCGGCGAGCCTTTGTGCACTTGTCGTTGTATCCATGCTTAGAAGCCACGCACCAGGCTCACACGCTCATCACTCATTGCTCATCAAGCATACGTGGATTCATGATCTGACACAGGCCCTGTTCAGCATGGTGTTGCCGGAGGCATCCATGAAGGGCGACACATTACAGCCGTCACTTCAGAACCACACCTGCACTGCCTCAACCATTAGCACGCCCGAGGGCAGCGGAGTGATTGTGAGCTGTCAGTATGATGTGCCAGCTGAGAGGGCAAACGCGCTGTGCAGTGCCTTGATGGAGCAGGTGCAGCCAGAACAGGTGCGTCAGTTTGTGTAAGGATGAGGTACATATAGGAATACATTTCCTAATCTTATATCTCGAGTATGCCTTTTACAACGCGCTACTACATTGGTATCGAAGGACGGGTCCGGGTTGTTCCTCACGTCGTGAGGTCCCCGCTTTGAACTCTCGCGCACGCAGTTTTTGGTCATAATCGTCCTAAAGTGCTGTTCTTGCAAGTAATCACGTAAAACCTTTGGGTTAGAGCAGTTGTGATTAAGCTTTCAAGGACGCAAGCACATGAGGATGGGACGAATGTAATGATACATATAGGAATACAGTTCCTAATCTTACATCTCGAGTATGCCTTTTACAACGCGCTGCTACAGTTTGGCGAACAGCACAAGCTTGCGCAGAAAACTTGTCTAATAATAATAAGAAAGTACAAATTGGCTCCTTTTTCCTCAAGGCATGAGGTGTGTAACTCAAACTGCCTGTGCAGTCCCCTCTTATTCATTTCAAGAAGGCCTACTTGAGAACAAATCAGGATGATAAGCAATTGGGCTAGAACTTGTACTGACTCTCTCAGCAGAGCAGTTGGCCGATATAGCATTGAGCAGAAGCAAATCGTCATGCACCGCAAACAAATGCTTGTTACAACAGAAAAGGTGGGCCGGCTGCCGTGAGGAAAGCTAAGACGCTTTGCCTAAGTCACAGCAAGAAGGCAGCATTAAGTAAGAATGTGGAGGAACTCCCAAGAGAGTCGCTCATGCAAGCATGGAAATGGAATCTGCTGCTAACATTTCAAAAGACCATGCATATTTGCTAGTGTGCCAACACATCAATTATGTGCTCCCTAGAGCTGAAGCAGGTGGGTTGCTGCTTAGAAATTAGACTTAATCAAACAGCCAGAAAAAGGCCCATTTTGATCGATGACCTGTTGCCAGAGACTGGGGTTCAGATGTTGCTACTTGAACAATAACATTCACTTTGATGAGGCATTACATTTTTTGAAGAGCAAAAGTTTGAGCAGTCGCACAGCCTCTTTAAAAGGTCCTTGATCACAGGCCCTTGATCACAGGTGCCTCAGTGCAGTGCAGCTCTGACTAGGCTTCTGGCTGCTGCTGTGACGTGGATGTGTGCTTTGTGTCTTACACACGCAGCACATGTCATCACTGAAGTGTTTTGGATATGGTGGGAACGTATCTCGTATATTGTGGCTGCGATCGAGGCATCAAGGGCAGTTCTGAGGTAGCTGCAAGGTATGACAGGACAAGACATTAAAATACCAATCTTGTTTGAGGCGGAGATTCAGCATAAAACGTCAGGCTTGAGGCAAGAGAGCAGGGATTCCAGGAAGTGCAGGTGTGCTTGTACAGTGTGGATAAATGCTGGGCATATGCACCATCTGCTATTATTTGCCTAGATCATTAGACATACCATTTCCACAGTATAAGGTGCTCCATAAAAAAATCACACAAGCCCACCATCTTACTTACCACCCCTGTGCCTCCTCCCTCTCCGCTGCACCTCCGTCTCTCTTATATATACGCCCTTATTGTCATATGCATCTTTTTTCCCCTTTTACTGCACCCAGATGCTTGTATTGGGCACCATTCAATCTGAGCAATTCTACGGATCGGCCGACGCCTCCCAGGATACATCTGTGTTCAGCCTGCGCACGTCAAAGACGCTCTCCTCGCAACCTTCCTCCTCCTTCCCACCCTCCTTGCCTACGGGCAACACCGTTGGTGGCCTGCCTGCCGCGCTGCTCAGCTATCAACAGGTGATTATTATGTGTCTGCGGATGAGCAGATGAAAGATAAATTGAGATGCCGTAGATCACGTATTATACATAGTTACAGAAATCAAGTAGACTTAAAAAGAGCGCCTTTTTTCTTTTCAAACGTCTGCATCTCCAGGTGGGATGTTGTGTCTCTGCATCCATCGGGCGGTGCAGAACACGACACACCATCCTCTCCTAATCCAAAACCTGTGGTGTTTACGCTTTATATCTGCGATCTTTTTTCTTTTCCTTGCTTTCAAACATCTGCATCACTTTCAACCCAACACCTTTGGCTTGCAGCTGCGCAACGTGCCCGGTGCTGTTGTGGCTGTGCTGGAAATGGTGCCAAGCTTGCGTGCGTACGGCTTGCAGCCACTGGCACAAGCAGCTGCACGAGTTTTACAAGCCACGGGCTTGCATGGGGGAGCAGCCGAATTGTGTGACCGGAGCTTCACGACGAGGGCTGTGAAGGAGCTTGCCGCTCTCACTGGGCGAAGTCTGGATACGGCCATTTACACTTAGCGGTTTCATTTATTCATTTCAAACGTGGTGTGTCACTTTCCACGTCAGTCGATAAAAAGGAACCATTTTACAAAGAGCCAATTTCTGTTGTGGCTTTTCTCCACCGCGTTTCTGGGGCAAATTTATTTAAGTTCCTGTAATTAAAATCATTCTTACGAGAGAACACTGCGTTGGCCATGGAACTTGCCCTTGTAACCTACCTATGCAAGACAGAACATGCATGAATTGATTATGTTAGATTGATGTTGGTCCATCGCTAGCGCCCGACAAACGTGCGGACCGTTTGTGGCTCAATGTAAAAAGTGGTGACAGAAGAGCTGGCTGACTGGCTGATCACTTGTTTTTATTAAGCTTTTCATATTTGATAAAAGCTAACTAAGCTGAGTAAAATTAGTGCTACTTATATTTTGGGGTCTCCCGGCCAAAAACGCCCTCGCGCACGTTCTTAGGGGGTTAGGATAGGGTTATGGGACGGGATTCCGGCAAATTCGGGCAAAGGGGGCTCAACTTTTTGGGGATCTGCCATAAAATAAAAAGTGACCGGCCTGTCACCACTTTTAACGTGGTCCCGTTTGTGCACCTCGTCTGTATACGATGATGTGCGTAAGGCTTTGCTGAAAAAAATAAAAAAATGCAGCTAAGATACCGCTGAGTGCCATTGATGCTGGGTATCTCCTTCGCCAGGACTTCGGTGGTGGTGACTTAGCTTAGGCAAATGTGCACAAATGCACAAGTCAGCCTCTAGTATAGCCCTATCATCCCCATTCCAGCCCTTCGCGGCGAACGCCGGGTCATTCTTCCCAAAAACGGACCTTCTGCAGCAGGGAATTTCAGATGTGTACTCGGATCCTCCGCGCTTGTTCAGGAGCGTCAGCAATCTGCCCTCTAGCAAACCCACCCAGGACGCAGAACCAAGCCCTTCCCCTGAAGTCTTGGAGGTCTCCCAACTTATACCCCAGTCCCTTGTGAATGTGTCTCAGGTATGTGTTTGTGTGTGTGTCTCTGTATTTCTCCTCGTAACGCTCCGGTTTGCGACCAATGACTTCTGACTCAGCCTGTGTTTAATCCGGTCACATTTGGAGACAAACACACACGCACACACACAAACACACACACACACACGCACACACACACACACGCACGCACGCACGCACGCACGCACGCATACACACACATATACATGCACAAACACACACAAACACACACGTACACATACATACATACACATGCACAAACACACACATACACATACACACACACACTCTCTCTCTCACACACACACACACACACACACACAAACACATACACGCGCACGCACACACAAACGTACAAACGCGCACACATTTGCACACATTTTGTGGTATTGCACACACGCAAATCATATGTACGTACTTCTTTACACATATTTGCACACATACACTGTGTGCATACACCTACAAATAGCACACACGCACACACACACACACACACACACACACACACACACACGCACAAACACGCATACGCACATGGAGTGACACACACACACAGGACGAATTACCACCGCTGGAAAGCGTGCTGGGATCCCGGACCGGTTCAACAGTCAGTGGGACTGGGGCCCACCACTGTTCATCACGAGGCAGCAGCAGCAGGTCCTTAAAGTCCTCCAGTGTACAACAGCCCGCGCCCTGCAGTACCCTCAACGGGGGTGTTCAAACCGTGGAGGAGCAGCAGATGCATCAGCGTGGACGGTCCTCACCCCAAACCGCACCCATGCCCCCCAGCTTAGACCCCTCACGGGCACCGGACAGGCGTGCCAGCTTTTGCACAGCCAGCCTTCCCCCCTCCTCTGCGACTAGCAGCCATCATCGATCATTAGACGCTGTCCGCCCGCCATACCGTTTGCACCACCCTGCCGTTCAACGAGGCGCAAGCTTTGACCCCAAATCCTCAGCCCTCTACGTTAGCAGGAACCCTGCGCACTCCAAGGCTGTGCCCATAAAAGGAGCGAGCTTTAACCACAACCTTCAAGTAAGGCCCCCATACAGATGTGCACACTTGAGCATGCACACGCGGACACACACATTTAAACATGCTCAGACACACTTATACACATGTGCACTGCACACGCACAGACACATACATTTACACATCCACAGACACGCATTCACAAACACACACACACACACACACACACAAACACACATGCATACAGGGCGGCAAGCGTGAGGTCATGTATGTGCGCAACACCAGCACTGAGTACTACGATGTCAGCAGCAGTGAGGATGAGGGGGCGGAGGTAAGAAGGCGGAAATGAACAGCTGCTTAGTGTAGGGGGCATGATGGGAAGAGGAGCATTGCTGCCTGGGCCCAGTGAACAGCTACGAGCGCAAATACGCTGTGGATGGCCTTTTTTTGTTTTATGACTCACTCCACGTGCAGAGCACTGCCACAAGCATACACACGCATACACTTTCACATTTACACACGTACATACCAGGGTAGCACACTGGGTACCCAAATTACTCGGGTAGACCAGGAACAGCCTGTAAAATTGTTCAGGGTTCCCCGGAACTGCTCTCAAGATTATTCAGGGTGTTATAAAAGTTCCCAAGCGCGATATTACTTATTTTCAGGAACTGTAGGAGGCAAGCAGGAGTTGAGGGCATCGGTTACAATTTAATAAAACCTGCAAAATTTTCAAAAGCACTCACCGCTCGAGGTTATATGCTCGTTTATGCATGTGTGTGTATGTGTGTGTGTGTGTGCGTACGTGTGTGTTTGCGTGTATGTGCGTGTGCGTGTGTGTGTGCATGTGAGTGTGTGTGCATGTGCGTGTGCGTGTGTGTGCATGTGCGTGTGCGTGTGTGTGTCGTGTTAGTGTGTGGGTGTGCGTATGTGTGTTTATGCGTATCTGTGTACGTGCGTAACATGCGTGCGTATATGTGCATGTGTGTGCGTGTGTGTATGTGCGTATACGCGTGTGTATGTGCGTGTGTGTATGTGTGTGTGCGTGCTCGTGTGTGTGTGCGTGTATGTGTGTGTATGCATGTATGTGTGTGTATGTGTATATGCGTGTGTGTATTTGTGTGCGTATGCCCGGAGGGGCAGCCCAAAACTTAGTTATATATTCCGGCCCCCGAACGGGTGTACTACCCTGATACACACACACAATCGACACCTTATGTGCTAATGCAGGAGAAAGCCACGTGGGATTTGCTGTCACAACGCTCATCGGCTGAGCAGGCTGCTTGCTTGCAGGTGGGTCAGGACTGCGTGTGTTATTAGGAAGAAGGGAGGGGGCTGGGCAGGGTGTGCTTATATAATTGGCTATGATAGTAAGGCCTCCTACAAGATCATTACCAGAGGTAGATCCTTAGCATACGGTATGGCGTTGATGCATAAAAATTACCCCTGGTCCATTCAAGATCTCTTGAAGTGGTTGCCTAAACCGTTGCATGAAAATATTGCACCACTGATGCTGCAGCACAATGGCAGGCCGGCGTTGCCAGGATTTTGGTATGGCGTTGATGCCTAAATATTTTTCCTGGTCCATTTAAGATCTCTGGAAGTGGTTGCCTAAAACGTTGCATGAAAGTATTGCACCACTGATGCTGCGGCACAATGTCAGGCCGGCGTTGCCAGGATTTTGTGATGATTCAGTAAGGTAAAGCTGGGGGGGGCTGCGTGTGGGTCCCTGTGACTGCGTGCAGCACCGCGCCTTCTACCTTGTCATGGTTCTCCCCCCTTTTTCACCCTTGCACGCACGATTGGACATTCACTCACCCACATAAGCACCCACAAACACACATACATGTGCTCACACACACACATACAAACACACAAACACGCACACGCGCACACACACACACACAAATATACAAAACATTGTTTACGGTATACTCGCAAAGTATACATACACATGCTATTGTGCACGCAGCGCCGATCTGCAGAGCACCAGATCAGCCATCAACGTAAGGCGAGCTCCAATTCATCCCTACCTTGTATAAGCTCCCCTTCTGCAGGTGTGTCATGTATGCAACAGGTTCCTTTCTGTGCCTATATCTATGTTTGTGCTGCGGTTCGTCTCTCCGTTAGAAAGCTTGTTGCATTTTCTCCCTCTTTTATGAAGACGTGTACTATTTGCTCGACGTGTTGAGTTTTTTTATACACAGAACGTCCCTTTTGCCTCACAGCAATCTTTTTTATAGGTAATCTTTTTATTGCGTGTTCAATGTTGCTCGCGTACAAGCACATGCACACGATCACGTAAACATTCACACACATATACATGTACACATAAACACACACACACCTACGCACACTCTGCAGACTTGAACGAGCTGGCCAGCTTAGCTGCTGCAGACGGTGCTCCTGCTGTGGTGCAGGCAGAGCTGCAAAACATGCAGCGGCAGCACTCTGGGGTGCGTGCAGCTGTCATTGCATCTGTCATGCAGCCACCTCTCCCACTTAGAGAGAGCTGTGCGTTTGCTCCATCATTTTGGCAAGCCTTGATCGTGCATTTTATGAGTTTGGCAAAGAAGTCTGTTGTTATATATGATTGTTTCATGTGCATGTAGGTGTATGTGTGCATGTGTGCGCAACACGAGTATCCTATGTGCTTTTTGCGCAATTTCTTGATATTTGCGCAATTTTTTGATACCATCATCCTCGCATCATATTCGCCTCTGGTTTGAAACCAATTACTGATGTAAGGAAGTTTGATGAGTCCTAATACAACCCTGAGGGATGGTTTGCTCTTGTAGCAAAGGTGCTCTGCGCAGCCTTACTTTTCACCTAGCAAAGCACAGAGGCGTGGTTCGCCTTGAATTGCATGACTACCCCTTATTACTTTAGACTTCGGGCCTGGACCTGATTTGTTAAAATTGGCACACAGATTTGATTGCGCATGCCTATTTCATATAAGTCACAATTGAAGCCCATTAAACTTGAGCTCAGATAGTTCCTATTCCACACATGGCACGCAGCAGCCGTGTGTGCAAAGCGTTCTTTATTCGCACGCTTCCCCTGCCTGCACCTCACCCTGATGAGTCCCTCCTTCTTTTTTTCTGCTTTTACTGTTGCTGTTACCTACCTGATTGGTTCCACGCGCGTATTGGAACGTGCCACCTGACAATAGGAGCGCATTGTCAGCGGCAGCCCACTTAATTATCTCCACACACACATAAACACACACACATACACACACGAATACACACACATAATCTACACACTTGCACACACATGTGCTCACATTCAGTTCATGCAGGATATACTACATAACCGGTTACCTTTACTCCATGCAGGGAGAGATAGCAATCTTGACTCCGACTGATGGCATGCCTCCTCACTCTTCTTCGTCTCACAGGTGAGCCTAAATTACATTGTATGTGCGTATACGTGTGTGTACATGTATGTCTATGTTTACATGTATGCTTGTGCTTATGTCCTTGCAAAGTACACGAGTACAAGAAATTGAGGACACATGTTCATAAATGGTGTTATGTGTACGATTGTATAATTGTGGCACATCCCAGGCATCAGGCTCTCAGTAGAGGTCCTAGGGTTTTATGGACTAATTCACGATGAGCTCCTGAAAAAATCTTGCCGTGGCCCAATCTTGACCTGTCAATTGCTCCTACCAGATTGCCTTTTTTTGTCTCAGCTCGTACTGGGCCAGTATGATGTGATTGCGCTTGTGCACAAGTTATGATTTACAACACACGTTAATTGCGCTTGTGCACACGTTATAACCTATAACACAATTTCCACAGCACCTCACCCACGGCCAAGCAGCACTGGAACAAGACACACACATGCGCACACACACGCGTACACACAACACACATGATGCACGCTTTCATCTACCGTACTCAAAATCTGATGCCACTACCTCCTCACGCACAGCCAAGCAGCAGAAGAGCGTTGCCAGAACACTGCCTCTCCCTATCTCTCTCCCTCTCTCTCTCTCTCTCTCACACACACACACACACACACACACACACCACACACGCACACACACTAATACGCACACTTTCAATCTATCCCTCACAGACTCCGCAGCAGCTACCACCTCACGCATGGCCAAGCAGCAGTGGAGCTGTTCCTACGTCTGAGCAGGGCCAGGCAGACACTGGACTTTGTGAGGCGGCAGGTGCGACTGCCCTGTCATTTTGCTCCTCAATTTCAGGAGTGTCTGTGCTTCCTCTATACGTAGGTTTGTGGAGTGTCGGTGTCTGTGTGCTTTGCTGAGCGAGAGTGCGTCCAATTTCGGTTGTTGTGTCCACATCTGATCAGTGACTGCTCAGAGCCTTCTATCCTTGAGTGTGGACTTCGCTAGGTGGCAGGGGAACGCTTGTCCCTGTCTGGCATTTTCTTCCCCTGTCTCCCTTTGCATGTCACCAAACAGCATGTTTCAAATCATAGCCAGACCTCTCAACGAGGATATCCTTGGGTCCTCTTTGGTGACTGCCTTTTTTTCTACATTGTCAGAACTTAGGTAGCAGGCTTTTGTCCGATGAAAGTGCCAGGATCCAAGCCTTGAAGAGACTTGATACCTGCAACGCACCCTGGCTTTGAGGGATGCGCTTCAGATCACTCTTCAAGAGCTGACAAGTGCAAGGCGCTATCGATTGTTCAAGCGCCAATACAAAGAGCATTGGTGTAATTGCTCGCCAGTTGACATGCACACGCACGAAAAGGGCCAGAGCCATTTCCGTACACCAGATTCCCCTGTGCGAGCAGCAGCAGCAGCCTTAAATTACCCTACGAGCACCACAAAAGAACACTGAACAAATGTTTGGGCCAAGCCAACGCATGAGTCGGTCAGTCAGTCACACACACCTTCTGCCCCTGTTGTCTCATGTTCTCCCAGGCCTCGATGTTTGCGAACTTGGACCACACACACATGAGCATCTGGGGGGCCCTGGGCCAATTCAGTGGGCTACGGGAGTATGAGGCTGCGCTGTTTGACCCAGGGAGCTCCCTGCTTGACCCAGACATGCCCCTCATGCAGCACGCACTGCAGGTGTGTGCGCGCACACGTGCGCCAGCACGTGTGTCCGTGTGTGCGTGTGTTTTTGAGTTTACATGCCCGTGTAGGTTATATTGCTTCCCTGCCCCGGACATGCTTCTCGCGCAGCAGACATAAGTCGTCAAGGCATGAAAGGGCTGGGATGTTCTCCCTAGCAGGGAATCATGTGGGTTTGTCTATGCATGTGGATGGATCACCACAGCGTTAACAACATCAATTCAGAGTAGCGTCCTCATGCCAACATCCTCATGCGCACTGTGATTACCTGCAGAGTGCTGAGCTGTGCCGCCTCAACTTTCCGGACAAAGATTGGATGCATTTAGTGGGCCTCATCCACGGTCTGGGCAAGCTGCTAGCACACCCCATGTGAGTAAACATGTGTACGTGTGAATGTGTGTGCCTATCTGTGTTCATCTGTGTGCGCATGTGGTTGCATGTGCATGTATGTGTACGCGTGTGTATGTGTGTGTATACAATTTATGTTGTGCCTGCAGTGATGTGCTGATGCACAGTTGCAAGTGCTCCTGCCTGCATGCCACCTCCTTGCACACTGTGGCTGCACTTACACATTGGCATGTAATAGCAAGCACCCAGTGGAATTATGCATCTCAAACCGTCTGGCAGAACGCCAAAGCTGTTTGCATTACTGTTACGCTGAGCTCTGCAGTAAGCGCCACTGGCAAAGTGGTTGAGAGGTGTGGTTTTAAACATGCTGTCTTGAAGGTTTCAGAATACTTGTTTGCAACCAAGAAAGAGATGTGTGCATCAAACAACAGCCAAATCACAGCTTAGCCCTTCACCCATCGTCTTTCCGCAGTTTTGGATCTCAGCCGCAGTGGGCCATTTGCGGGGAGAGCTTCCCTGTGGGCTGCCGCTTTGACAGCCATGTGTCAGGGTCTCAGTTCTTCACGGTCAACCCAGATCGACGCAGGCGGCTCCTTAACACGCAGGTGGGGGACGCATTGTGTGTATTTGTGTGTGTGTGTGTGTGTGTGAACAGTTTGGTATGTCAAAATGGTGTCTGGAGCGTCTGTCAGCAGCATAGGGCGGTGTTCCCGGCTTAAGTTCTGAGTAGCTAGCGCCTGTCCTGTGGGCATGGTGGTGTGGTGTGTGAGCACAGCAGCTGGCACCTGGCATAATGGGAGGAGCATGCTTGTTCCCTTTTTGCCCTGTGCTGAATTGCTGAATCCTGAAGTACACGTTCGCACAGAATCATGCACGTGCCTACAACACATACACACAAAACAGCGACACACGCATACGCATGCACACGCGCGCACAACATGCAGACGGGCATCTACAAGCCTCGATGTGGGCTCCAGCACGTGTTCATGTCGTGGGGTGCTCCAGAGTTCTTGTACCTCGTCCTCAGTCTCAACCTCACCCGCTTACCTCCGGAAGCTCTGTTCCTGCTACGCTGCCAAAAGTTTCTGACCCTCACCAAAACAGGTGGGTGGAGGTGGGGCGTGGATAGTTGCATATTTCTTACCTAGGTGGGTGTAGGTGGGGGTTTGGATAGCAGCATCCATCCTCCCTACTCTCACCTGTGGCCAACTGTTCCATGTGCATGTTTAGGGTCGGCCGAATCCATGTGACAGTTTGTATGTGTGTGTATTCAGTCTAACCCAATGCAGATGGTATATGTTTGGCATATGTGGTTCTGGCCAACCATAAACAAGCGTTGCCTACATATATATACATATGTGGTTCAGCCAACCTTGTGCAAGTATCTGCTCAAACTTGATATGTTTGGATTTGTCTGCGGTTCTGGCCATCCTTGTACAAGTGTCTGCCTAATATAGGTGTGCTTCAGGCCTACCCTACCTTATTCTAGTGTCTTTGTCACGCTTGTACTGCTACGCCCCTTACCTATCAGCACTTGGTGGGAGTCCAACCATACGTTCCTGTGTATGAAATGGTTTATTTGAACATTGTTGATTTGCTCCTCCCTGCGTCAGACCCCTGCTGAAGGTCATACTATTCATATCCAGCCCTGTGCATTTGTCAGAGCCCCATGTACACCATGCTCCTAGATATCAGCAGGAAATGCCGTTTGCCTGGTCTTTTAAGCACGCAGGCAGCGGTGCCTGCCAATTGCCAATACTTGATGAGCCCAGAGGTTGAGGCCCTGCTCACATATACACACACAGACAACCACCCGTGCTCACACACGCACATACAAGGTTTACAAAAAAAGGCCTTCAGTCCAACAAGTTTTCTACTGAGATATACACGCACATACACACGCAGGCAGCAGCGCATACCAGCACTTGATGAGCCCAGAGGACGAGGCCCTGCTACCCCTTCTGAGAGATTTCCAACGCATCATCACCTACAGGTATTGTTTACGTTCATAAGAATTGTTGTTTTAACGGCCGGGGCTCATTCAAGACAGGATGTCGCTGTTTAAAAGTGTGTGTGCGTTTCTGTGGGTGGGTGTGCGCGCGTGTAACAGTGCAAGGATGTAGCCAGCATGACCCATGCTGCAACTGCACCAGGCTTGTGCACAGACGGTCAGACGGTACGGTACAGTGAGTACGGTACGGACCGTCTTTTTGTAAAAGACGGCGTATTTCCGAATTTTAGCGACCGTATTTTACCGTCTAGACGATACAATACGGTACGGTGTACGGTACGGTGCCAAGCTGGCACTGCCAGTGCAATTTTGGCCTCAGAATGGCCTCTCCGCCCCAACCTCCCATTTTCGCTCCCCGGTGTGCTCCTCCCATGTGCTGACGCCACACAATGCTTCCATGAACGACCCTGAGGCTGGGTTGGGGCTCCATCAGCTCGGGGGCTGGCACTGCCAGTGCAAAGTTGGCACCAGAAAGGCCTCTCTGCCCCAACACCTTCCATTTCCACCTCCCGCATGCTCCTCTCATGTGTTGACGCCTCACAATACTTCCCTGGACGACCCTGAGGCTGGGTTGGGGTTTCATCAGCTCGGGGGAAGGGCCCAGCATTGGCTTGCATGGAAACTCAAAGTAGGATGCAGTACTTGATTCCTGGTTAACAAATAGCATTCAATACTTGAACAATTGTTGCAAAACGAAAACAAGTGTTTTGGGCCGAAATTGGAGCCAAACGACCAAATTACACCAAAATCGCACTGTACGGTGACTGCCGTCCTGTACGGTTCGAGACCGTACTAGTCAACTCGACCGTCTTTGTTCAGTACGGTACGCCGTATTACGGTATGGTACCGTAAGTATGGTCAAAATCGCTCTAGTACGGCGTATTTGCACAAGCCTGAACTGCACACAAACCTTCGCCATTGTCAATGTTCAAGCCTCAACACCATCATGCTGAAGGACAGCTGAAGTTGAAGTCACACGGGTTGTCAGCTCCTGTACTTGCTTGTTCCCTACTGCGCAGGCGCGTGCCCATTCCAGACCATGCCCGCCTGAAGGACCCAGAGCTCCACAAATACTACGAGGGGCTCATTGAGAAGTATGTGCCAGGCGTCCTGCTGTGGTAGCTCAACCGACTGTGTTGGTAGCACCCGTACATGCTTGGCAGCTCGGGACGTTTGCTGGTGCTCCTTTCGACTGCAGAACTAAATTGGGGAGAACACACAGAAGGTCTGCTGCTTTGTCATCAGAAGTTCAGGGAGCAATTCATTTGTGTGTGTGTGTGTGCTTGTGTATGTGTATGTGTGCTATGTGTGCACAGGGAGATGTTGTCGTAGGATGTCAGGAGAGCCGTTTAGTGTGGTGTTGTTTGGTTGGTAGTATGTTAATACCATTTTGCTCCAGGGGGTGCATGCGCTTGTGTGCTTGCTGTGACGCGCAGGCCAAAAGGAAGCACCTTTCTTGGCCTGCATAACCAACAAGTTGCACTGCTTCATGCGCCCTGCTGGCAACACCTGAATTAAAATGAATGGAAGTAGTCTTTGCTTTCATCAATTTCTATTACTTTTTGTAGCCTTAGTCAGCACCTGCCATATTGTCAATTTTCTTCCTCCTCATGCTTGGGGTACGATGCCAGCCTGTTGGCAGGCTTATTTTTGTGAGTTTTGATACTCGACACTGCTTGATGATTGCCAGAAATTGCTTCAGACTGTGCAAAGCGCCCAATTTTCTCTGTTTCCTCCTCTGGCACGATAACTACCATCTCTGACATTTTCCTGTACAGTTGAGGCACGAATACTTGTTTCCTTTACGCTCACTGTAGTGTGTAGGAACTAGTGAGCGCTTCAATGCGTCAATAGATGGACAATCGGCTGAGCCTTCAGATTTTCTTCAATTTTCAATTGTGAATTATGCATTTCAATCTTTTGCTTCTATCTCTTACTTATACCCATGTTCAAAGGCGCTTAGCCAAGCATGCATGTAAGATAACACATCGGACACATCCTACTTAGGAGAAGCGCATCCACATATTTGCTGGCTGGCTTGATTACCATGCTTACTGGCCATACATGCTAGTTACTCAGGTTGTCTTTACAAAGGGCAAGAGACGGTCACTAAGTTGGGCCAATGGGATTTTTTGCTGGTCTCTCAGCCGGCAAAAATGTAAATGCTAATAAGTGATTTCCCCCTTCTAAAGCATCGCTGACACCTCCATCAGAATAGCAGGCCCTGAGAAAATCCTTCTACAATGGTTACAATGGGGGGTGACCTTCAGCCAGGTTGTTTGGCTGATCGGCTGCTGACTGGTCTCGGCCAGCCACAAATAAATCCATAAGCTCAGAAAGAAAAAGAAAAAGTCTATTGTTCTGC
>Ga0307951_1000887_pt1 | contig 17779 bp, 19 predicted proteins | sample OrgLakmetagen374_FD_201842 | JGI IMG/M metagenome (GOLD analysis project Ga0307951, IMG submission 201842) | Saline water microbial communities from Organic Lake, Antarctica - #374 | ecosystem: Environmental > Aquatic > Non-marine Saline and Alkaline > Saline | place: Antarctica: Organic Lake... | reverse complement strand
ATTGCAAGGTTTCCTTGATGCTCACTCTCCTTTGCATCAGGTGTTGCTTTGATATGAAATATTAGTCACACGTACTAATAAGGCAGGTGATTGTACGCAACACACACGTTGCAACCTGATTTCTACGTACCTTCGATCTGGTGCCCTGCAGATGTGGCGTTTGCCTGCAGCCTTACTCAGTGCCCCTTTCTTCACACAGCAGGCAAGTCCATTAGACGGTGTATGCGCTTGCGTGTGCATATGTGTCTGTTTGTGTCTGTGTATAAATCAAAGCGTATTCATGTCTCCTTGAATACGTCATAGGGCTGAATCTGTAGGCAAATGCTAGAAGGTCTGTGTGAAATCGACCCTCCTCCTCTCAAGACCGCGTGTAATCACCTTAGGGAACACCCATGCAAGTACTACCGTTGTGACGAGATGTTGACAGAGTAAACCCTAACCCAATACCTCTCCAGCGCAATGTGCAGCGAGGGTTTAGGGTTTACTGGTTTACTATATTAAAACACAATCTTGTGTACTTTCTCTAATTCACTCATGCTTTCTACCTGCGTCTTGGCCTGCTTTTTTGAAGGGGATAGAGTGAGGAAATTGGTGTGCGGTCTTGGTAAGTGTAACCATTGTTAGTTGCCAGTACTGCCAACTACCACCGACTGTGAGCCTCACACACTGCTCTGAAGGCTGAAGCTTGCAGGGCTCCTGCTCTCAGCAAGCCAGACTGCACCACTTACAAAGCAAGGATGATACATGTTTAGGGTTGGCCAGAACCGTATTTATACACCGTATATGACCGTATATTTGGTGGTTTCCCTGCCAAATTTTACTGTATATACACCGTACATATATGGTTCTGGCCAACCCTATACATGTTCTCTTGGTAGTCACAAATTAGATTGTTGCACTTGAAAACGTGTAAGGCACAGGTAGTTCAATGCACTTCCGGCATTATTTGATCATCTGTCTGGATTTTGCTCACCTTAAGGATACGGCTTTTAACTTACTTACTTACTACCGTACGAATAATATATCACGCCGCAAAAATATTGTTTTTGGGGGGTGCGGCGAGCTCACACCCCCTGAAATATATAAATAGTCGAGGGGGTGCGGATTTTTGCGGATTGAATTTAAATAATTACTTTTGAGTTTTTGACGGGTCATGAGTGGGAAGAGCCCCCGAGAGCCCCTGTGGGTCTGCAAGGTGCACATCGCTGCTGAATTCCGAGACTGGCTGAAGAAGCGGTTCCCATTTGTGCACATCATCTTGGTGCCACTTACTTACTTACTTACTTATACAGGGTTGGCCAAAACCATATATATATATATATATACGCCGTATATAGTGGTTAATCCCTGCGGTGAAGACCGTATATACTGCAATCATTTATGGTTTTGAAAAGCCCTAAACTTATAACAAGCTCATGCTCAAGGTGGCGCGGACGTCAAAATGTCACAACTTCACGTCATAGCTGCACGTGTGCATCATCCTGTGCGTTCCTGTGCGTGCATCATCCTGTGCGTTAGGTCTGGTCCTCTTCTGCCCTGTTGTGCCATTCACCTCCCCCTGTGATCCTGCCCATGTCAAATAATTCGTTTTCCTGAATTCCATGCTCTAGCAGGTGTGGTGTCGGCATGTAACCCGCTTGTTCTGTCCCTTCACCTTCCGGACCATAGCAGATCCCACTGCAACATTTCGTTTTCCTGCATTCCATGCTCTAGCAAATGCGGTGCCGGCACGCTACCCGGCTGGGTCCCTTATCATTCTGTCCCTTTACCATCCATAGCAGAACCTGCTGCAACATTTCATTTTCCTGAATTCCATACTCTAGCAGGTAGAGTCGCCACGATACCCTCATACCTCTACCTCCCTGACCACAGCAGATCCCACAGCAGCCAGTCAATTGCCACATTCAACACTTGTTTTATCTCCATACTGGTTGTCCAGAACTATACACGTATACACGCTGTACATACCTATGCCTTTAAAGGCTTTTGTATATATACTACTTAGTATATGCAGGTATTAGTTTAAATTTCCGGCAATTTGGCAGTGAGTTAATGGTATACGGTAGGTACGCACATACACACACACCACACATTGTGCGGTATATATATGTATGTATACAGAAATACCATATACGGTACTGGCCGACCCTATCCTTGCTACACAGGTTGTACCCGCTGACGCGCATTACCCTGCTTTGTATCAGCCCGGTCATCCGTAGCGCTGCCATTATGCACACTACAAGTACTTGAGAATCTGCTCTGTGCAGATTGTACCCACTGGCCTGCACTTTCCCAGAGGGGGCTGACTGAGCCAAAAAAAAGGTGTTTTTAAAATGTGGATTGAGCATGCGCCCCATGACTGGCAAGCTCTAAGCTTGGCACCCAGAGGCCGGCCGTGCTCTGAATTTTTGTTTGCATCTGAGCATGAGGCTTGCCCGTAATGGGGCGCATGCTCAGTTTTTCGTGGCGTGAACCCCACTTTCCAAGAGCCCTCACACTGTATCTGACCAGCCAGAGCACCAAACCACACCGTTTAAATTGCATCACGCGTTTTAGATAAAATAAATTTTCTATATATAATCTGAAAAAGTCACATGGGCGTCTCAGATCACACATTCCAGATCACACGTCCCAGATCACCCCAGATCACTTTTTGTCGGCCCAAAATATTTTTGGGTGCCATATCGTTTCATGAGCAACCCGCATGCAAAACAAGTGTCAGAAACGATGCTTTTAAGTACAGGATGAATGCATGAACATTGGCAGGTCAAGTCACTAAGTTGGATGAATCATGAATTGATGCACGAGACGATGAATTCTGAGTATGGAATGCATGAATGCGTCCGAAAGTGAGCCACCCCAACCCCTCCCCCCTCACACTTGTTCCCACTGGGCCACACAAAACGTCACCCAAGCGCTGCGTTGCAGCAATCAGCGCTTGTGGTAGGTGTGCCTGATCCCCCCGTGCTTCATCTCCGCCAGGGATGCATCTGCGGCATGGACACGTCTGTCCAGCTCAGCCTGCTGTGCTGCCCTGCTGAGCTTGCTGCCATTGTTGAAGCTGTCAGCTGCAGCTGCCCGGCTTCAACAATGGCAGCAAGCTTGGCATCAGCATGGGCACGCTGTGCTGCTGCTGGCTGCCTCCGAAGGATCACCTGCACAGCTGCCCGCACATGCTGCTCAGCTGCTGCTGCTGCTGCTGTGTCCTCCGCACTGCTCTTGCGGGTCAGCCTTCGCGCTGGTGTGCTTGCCAGATGCTGGTCAAGCAACCTGACAGCTGCCACAAGGCGCTTGCTGCACCCCCTGCACACTTTCTCCTCATCAGGCAGCTCCCATCGGTCCAAGAACTGAAGCTCGAGTGCTGCTGCCACGGCTGCACGGTCCTCAGCTGTCAGTCCTGCCACCAACTTAACCGTATCTCCCCTCTTCTTGCATCCGGCACAGTGCTGGTGAATCGTTTTTATCATTATTGAAAAATTTGGGGAAAATTAAGCACTCGGTCAACACCCCAATAATTCAAATCTGGGGTGCCGACAGCTCACCCATACTGCGTCGAATCGACCCCCAACTTTTGCGCCTGCCTTACAATAATGTATAAACATGATTTGTATCGTCACATTCCCAGCCGCTTCCTCAGTCAGCCCCCTCTGGCATTTTCCCTACCGCCCTTGCCATCCTGTGCATCAGCCTGGCCATCTGTAGCACCGCTTTGTACACTAAAGTTTCTTTATATAAACTCTCCATTCTTTAAATTCTACCCACTGGCCTGCATCGTCCCTACCGCCCTCGCAATGCTGTGCATCAGCCTGGCCATCTGTAGCACCACCAAATTTGCTTCACATCTACTCTCCATTCTGCAGATTGTACCAACTGGCCTGCATCGTCCCTACCGCCCTCGCAATGCTGTGCATCAGCCTGGCCATCTGTAGCACCACCAAATTTGCTTCACATCAACTCTCCATTCTGCAGATTGTACCAACTGGCCTGCATCATCCCTACCGCCCTCGCAATGCTGTGCATCAGCCTGGCCATCTGTAGCACCGCCATGGTACACCAATATTGCTTCACATCAACTCTCCATTCTGCAGATTGTACCAACTGGCCTGCATCGTCCCTACCGCCCTCGCAATGCTGTGCATCAGCCTGGCCATCTGTAGCACAACGTCCGTCCCTCACCCCCCACGCGTCATCATCGGTTGTTTGGCGCTGCTGGTGCTGGCCAGGTGTGTGTGATTTTGTGTGCATGTGTGTGAGTGTGCGTGTTGCTCTTGTTTTCATGCTTGGCCCACAAAATCACTTTTCCTAGATGCTCCTCTGTCTCTCAATCTCGCAATGGAGTTTTTCAGAAGTCCATCCGCATTAGCGTAGATCAGTGTGGATCAGTGTGGATCAGTGTGGAATCGATTCAAGTGTGGAATTTGCATTTTTACAGCAAATTGTCAACACACTGTCAGCACATATATAGCAAGCCCAGAATCGTATGTCGTATACGTGTATGTGCGACGTAAGAACGCCCCCACAGGATAGTTGAATGGACATTTTGTAATGCATACCACCCATAAAGTAATGCACCATCACCCATAAAGTAGATAAAACGTCACATGCTTTCCAAAAGTAGCAGTGAGTTTGTTTGATGTATTTCCATTTGACCTCCTACTTGCTGCTTCTACTCCCTCCAGCACCACTCAGCTTCCGGCCTGGTGCTTCTGCTCTCCATGAGCTCTGTGGCATGCACCGATACTGACACATATTCATCCCTGCCAGCCTGCTGCTTGGTGCTTTCCCTCACAAGTATCAATCGGTCACTGGCCTGCTGCTTCTCTCTGCTCACTGTGCGCATCACGGCAGTTCGTTTTGCACCCACAGACTTTCTCTCTCTCTGTCTGCCTGCCGCCTGGTGCTTTCCCTCACAGGTACCAATCGGTCACTGGCCTGCTGCTTCTGCTGTCCATGAGTTTTGTGGCAGGCGTTTACATAAGGAGCCTGCAGATGGTGGCGCAGGAGGGTGTGTGTGGCAAAACGTTTCAGGGCCAGCAACTGCCATGGTGCGCTGTTTAGTTGTTGGCGTTTACGATATAATTGGCATGTGCGTTATGATAAAGGGGTGTGTGTATGTGTGCGTCAAACGTGCCAGGGCTAAAGGTTGCCGTGCTGCGTTTCAGTGGTTTGGTGGCGCTTGCAAGCTGCTCGGCACGTAAATTGAATGTGTGGTGTTGGTGAGGAAGGGTTGGTGTAATGGAGCGTGTAGTTGAATACCTGAGCATATGGTGGAGTGGCAATTTGTAGGGCGTACGTGTGTGTATGTGTGTTGCGTGTGTGCGTGTGTGTTACTATTAGTTTATGATTTCAGCTTAGGGTGGGGTGGCAGATAGGGTTAGGGTGTGTGTGACTGCCGTACGAATGTGTGCAAGGCACATATAGGGAGCTAGTGGTTAGGGAAGGTTATAAGGAACTGTTATTTGACTGCCTCATATATCTTGCTAGGGTTGGCCTGAACAAGGGTTTATGAAGGGGTAGCTGGCAGCCACGTTTGCCGGGCTGACAAGTTTTGATGTCACAAACCGTAAATGCTCACATGCACACCATGTATGACCGTATGTATGTTAATTTCCTTGCCGAAAAAAACATCTATATTTACCGTAAGTATGTTTATACAAATAAATTGGCCAAGTATGAACAGGATTGTTTTATGCTGTTTTCCTGTCCAACCTTAATTGAACAAAACATTTGGGATTTGTTGTATCCTATTGAGCACACTTGCACACAAGCAATCACAGACACACACATGTCACATATGTCACATATCTGTATACATTAAGGATCAAGTATGCTGCTCCTAGGGTATCTTGACAAGCACACTTGCACACAAGCAATCACAGACACACACACACACGTCACACACGTCACAAATCTGTATACACAAAGGATGAAGTTTGCTGCGCCTTTTGGCACCTCTCTTGGCGTTGTAAGTGTGATTGGCAGGCATGAACGTCAGCAGGTGCTGTGAAGAGCACAGTCTCACACACACAAAGTGCAACACATACCAGCACACACGTACAATCATATAGCGTACAAGAAACACTCACTCACATGTACACACACGTACACACACATACACACACACGCACACTCACACATACACTAACGTGCACAGGCCTGGCCTTCCAGATGGCGCCCTTTTAGGAGTTGCTAATGGCCATCCAGACCATCCGCAGCAGCGGCGGCAGCAGCACGCAGGATCAGAGGAGGAGGAATGGCGTTGGCCTGATAGCTCTGAGATTGAGGTACTTCATGCACATATACATGCACGCAAGCACACGCACGAGCATACGCGAGTTCATACATACATGCGTGCACACACAAAAATGTGCATGCACACACGCACAGGTGCACGTGCACACACAGACACGCACTCACACACACAAACAAACAAACACACACAGGAGGCCCTCTTTCGTGGTGAGGGTGCTGTGGCTTCAGAGTGGAGAGAGCAGCAGGAGGGAGGGGAGAAACAGTTGCAGAGGTGTGCTAGTGGTGGATGAGTGTGCCTTCTCTCTCTCTCTCTCTCTCTCTCTCTCTCTCTCTCTCTCTCTCTCTCTCTCTCTCTCTCTCTCTCTCTCTCTCTCTCTGTCTCTGTTTGTGTGTGTGTGTGTATGTGTGTGAGTGTGTGTTTGTGTGTGCACGTGCGTGTGTGTGTGTATGTGTGTGTGTATGTGTGCACGTGTGGCCTTGTGCAGAGTGTGCGTGCGTGCATTTTATTGGGGGCTGGTGCAGGCTGGGAAGTGGGGAGGCTAGCAAAAGAAGACAGCATGAATAAGGGGGGAAAGCCGCAAAAAGCGCAAGTGCGATGAATGTCTGGTGCTGACTGGGGAGGTTTGATAAAGTAAGGAGTGGTCTGAATTCTATGCATGCACCATAGGTTCCCCTGCTTATATTTCCATACACGAGTATGGTAAGTGTGCAAGCACGGTTCTGGCCCTCCCTAAGAAGGAGAAGAAGAAAAGAGAGAAGGCGAGAAAAGAGCCACAATGGCGACAGCCACAATCGTTGTCCACTGACTTTGCATTTAGAACCCGTCTCTTTTTATGAGTCCAATCAATTTGTCCGTGTACATGAAGTGGAGCGTTTTGTGTAGTGCTCCTAATAAAAAGAGCACCATGAAACGCTCCGCTTCATGTACATGGACAAAAGCAGTGTACCGTACCTTTCCTATAACACCCCGCATGAAACGTTTTTTGCCCTGCGGTTTGACTGCGGTATGCTTTCTTTTCTGACTCTCTTTTTTGACTTTTGACCCTGCGGCGTTGTGCGGGATTGGCGTAAATAAAGTTGTTTGGGTCGCTGCAACTCACGAGCTACGAAAAGCCCCCCAGACCCCTCCCCGGCACCATCCCGCCTCAGCAGCAGCGACAACAGCAGCAAGTGGAACGGGCTGAGCGACAGGTGCAGGGAGCAGCGATGAAAAGGCCTCCTGTCACGCCAAAGAAAAACCTTGGTTTTGGAGGACCAGACTGCAACACTTGCGTACGCAGAGCAAATTAAAAGCAGCCCAGCAGCTAACAGATGAGCAGGTGGGGCAGCTGGTGTGGCAAACAAGATCACGCACCAAGGCTGCCCGCACCCAAGCTGCACCATCAGCATGCGCAAGCACAAGCAAGGCACCCAGCAGCAGCAGCAGCAGTAGTGGCATTGAGAAGAGCGAGAAGAGCGCCAGTATCAGTGATAGTGTCTAGATGGAGTAGATTTTGGGGGAAGGGAGGGCAGAAAGGGGTGCAGGGCAGGTGAACACAGAGCGTCAGGCCTCAAAATGCAAAAACATGGTGACGTTTCTCACCCTTTTGTGGTGTTTCCTTTCATGTAAAGCTGATCGATGCTACACAAGGCTAAAAGCCCTGCTGGATGACAGGGATAAGGGCTAATCATTAGGGTTGGCCAGAATTGTATATATACGTATATATACACCGTATATTTGATGGTTTTCAAGCAAAAATTTCCGTATGTACACCGTATATATATGGTTCTGGCCAACCCTACAAATCATATATATTGTTGGAATGCAAGAAAGAGCGGGGTTCAGTATAATATTCCTGAAATCTGGGGTACGGGATGAGTATGTAAGGTACGGTATTAAAAATGTCAAGGCGCTTGTAGTGCTTGTTACGTCACTCTGCATCACTCTACGTCACTGCTCTGTGCACAACAGTTATCAACGTCCGTTCATCGCATTTAAATTTTATTATAGACTATGTCCTGGTGGGCAACTTGGCAAAACTGCCTTAGGTAGGTACAACAAAAACTTAGGCTGGCTAAACACCTTCACTGGTGTACACAGCGGCTCGCCCATGCTGGCCTTCCACGGCGCACTTGGGGCCTTGGGTGCAGCTCCTGCAATCGCAAAGGCAGCAGCAGGTGTAATAGGAACAGCATGTTGATTGTGCGCAGCAGCCCATTACGTAACCTCGTTGCTCACCTCGTTTCACAGTCAGTCTGGGGGCTGTACTCAAAAGCCTTGCACATACACCATGCTCTTTTGTCTACACACAATGCATTACAGTGTGGGGCCTCCTGCTGGAAATGCCCTGTATGCCAGCACTCTCGCTCGCACCGGAAGCACCAACGGAGGCTGCAAACCTGCTCATGGATTCCTGTGGCCAGTGATGGTGAATTTTAGATGGTCCTGGTTCTAATCGTGAATTTGTACAGTGCTTTGTTGCCGTCGCTTTTTGGTATAGATTGTGCGAGTTTGTACAGTAGCTTGTGTTGATGCCATCAGACTGCATACCACTCATGGCCAGAGAGAGAGTGTGTGTATGTGTGTGTGTCTGTGTGTGTGTTGGTGCCACTAATTGCCATTGACCAGCTATACTGCTGGTGCAGTGTTGGCTGACCTATGTGCGTTGCTGACAAGGCCTGTCACTGTTCTGGTGTCAACTTCTCTCGGCCACAGAGCGTTGTTGCCACTGCCTCTTGGCATACCACATTCCTGACTGCAATGGCCAATCAAATCCTCTATCGTGGCCCACCAGTTGTGTGCTCATCAAAGTAACTGAGCGCATTTTTCCCACTGAATGCCTCAGCTGTGTGAGTGTGATCATTGTTCTTTTTGCCCTCTGTTGTATCTCATAATGCTGGAGCGTCTATGTTGTATTGCGTAGCAGACGCTCTGTTTTTGTTGGTCAGAGGTTGACGTGCGCTTTTTCCTGTCACACTTATGATCCTGTGCTTTTGATAGATTTTTGTACGTATCTAGATTGTCACCTGTACATTATGCGTCTTGATCGTTGATAGTTACTTTTACTAAGACTGCTTTCTGTCGTAGGCGTCTGTAAATTTGTATTATTGCAACTTTATGGCGCAAACATTCTTCTGTACGTTTGCCAAGCCGTGTACTTTGTTGAAAGAGCTGGGTGTCTCCTGCTAGCAATGCCTCTGTCACACAGTGTAAAAGGAATCAGTTGAATTAGGCAATCTTTGCTCGTTGACCTTTATTGGGAAGGGGACACAATCAGGGTTTATAGGGGGGCACCAGTTAGGCTGATGCACTTTTTTTGCTGGCCTAGCATTGCAAGGGATTTTATACAGCAACAAAGGTTAGGCAAAATATATAGCAAGAAGATTTGGTCTCAGCCAAAGTTACAGATAAAGCCATCAGTCACAACGTGGGACTGCTAGGCTTCGTATTTTAAATGTGTAAAAACTGGGATAATTTTTGTTGTAGCACCAGACTTGTAGCACATACAAACAAACCTGGAAAGGGAAAAAAGGCACAACGCTGTTTGTGACATTGCAGCACTGAGTAAAACCAAGCGTCTGCCAGGACCAACTGACCGCAATAAATTAAAAAGGGGGAATCATCTGTGAGTTTTGGGCACAGAAAAGAGAGGGCACCGTTTACAACACTCACAGAATGGTCGTGCCTTACCAGTGCCATTCCCCCAATCCAATCCCAGCTCTCATTGGGAGCCGATTTCAGGTCAAATTATAGCTTTACTTCCTGTTTTCAATCTTCTTTTGCTCCTCCTGGAGGTGAAGTTTTAGTTTGGTGCCCAGTACCAAGTGTCTCCCTTTGTTTTATTATTGTGGGGAATGGTTTCCTACTGCCTCCTTAAACTTTTATATTAATTGCCAAACAAGCTCGAAGAAGAGAGGTTTACCGGGATTTCTGTTGAGTTGAAAAGCGGCGTTGTTTTATTATAACATGCAAATTTATATGATATGATCGTAAATAACAGCCTCGCACAAATAATCGATGTGAAGGAGTCGATTTGTGTGCGGTACCAACGCGTCCTTTTAATAATTTAATTGTAGCAATAGCCACCAAATCCGGTCATGATCCACCACCCATCAGCTATAGCACAGTCCTCGCAAAAGGGAGCTAAGGTCTTGTGGAAGCAGCATGGATGGGGAGTAGAGGAAGGGGCAGAGGGTAGGCCAGTTTTTGAGCCAAGTCCGATGCACAATTCAAAAGCGACAGCTATACCCAAAATTCATTGATCAATGGCAATCCGCATGCACGCTAGTGCTAACAGACTCCTCGATTATTACTCTCGTCATGCGCTTCTGTAAAATAGTCGGGCAAATGTAAATGGGACATGAGGCTTTGTAACTCTATGTACCGGCAGTCACAATAACTCTTCACCTTGCAGGGGAGGCGAGAGCCATTGGAGGCTTATTGAGCGAGTGTGGTGGCAGCATCGTGGGTCTTATTGATAACAGAGCAAGGGAGGTGAGTGACGAGGATCACAAATCTGCACAGCTATGAGGACACCAGTAAGGCGAATAGAGCGACAGCTCGTTACTTTTGCAAGTGCACCGATGCGTGGTTCTGCCTGCTTGCTAACTCTTTGACGTCAGTTCTGGTGTTTTGTAAAGTTGCACTCACAATGTTGATAATGTGACCAATTTGACAAAGGAGTTGAGAGTGTGCCTGCAGGTAGGCTTTGCAGCCTTCAACCCCTCCAACCTAACGCTGAGCCTATGCCAGTTCATCGAGTCTGGCAGCTCAGCAGCTGTCACCACGAGCATGCTTCTGAAGCTGCATGATGCTCAGGTGCGCATCAGATGACTGCAAAGACTGAAACAAAGCAACGGCTAGCTAGCGACACGCTAGTTGTGACTTTGGCTTAAGGTGGGCGCGTATATTGTCTCTACTCTATGGGCACACATACCAATAACTCAGCAGCAGTCCTTCTTACATGTAATTATATTCAGCCTGCGTGCTTTGTTTAATTGTTTTTGCAGTATCAGCATCAGGCAATGATTGCCTGCTTGCGTACTTACCTCAAGAGACAAAAATGAGCACAAGGACGCTCACAAAAACCCGCTCTCATATGAAATGCAGGAGATGGTGTTGCTCGCTCCTCACACTGGGACCGCCGCGCTTCAGGGTAAGACCTAGGAAGGTATTAAACCTTGGAGAGGAAATATGTGCACGGGCAGTAATACATCATATACATGGCTGATGGTGCCTCAACTTTTGTTGCATGTAAGAGGGTAAAAGACCTCAGGTAGGGTCTTACAGCAATTGCACATGCAGACGTGCTGGCATGGCATCCTATGATATTCTCTTTGTCAGAGGCACAAAAAAGTCAATAATGACCTTTTATTTTTATTATTAATAGAGAGGAGTGCCTCTTACAGCATAAGTTTGCAATGTGCACCCTTCCATTTCTGTGTTTTTGCCAAAGCAAACATCTGACGCTGTTTCAAAAAGAACGTTGAACAACAACAAAGCATTTTCACCACCTACGTGGCGTATTACTTTTTTTTAAAGTATAACTGAGGAGTAGGCTTTGAAGGAGGCACGTATTAATTGGCCAAGGACGCACACATTACTTGGTCATTGGCTATAGCCGACAACACGTTTATCCCTAATAAATAAACAAGAAACTTATAAGCTGATGGTGATGGTAATGACACCTTCGGCACAAATAGACTCGGAACTGTTACCCTCATATAAAGAAGCACAACACATCAATCAGAACAGCCAGGTCCTTCTCACAGTCTACTGCCGGAAGCGAGATCCTCGTTTTACAGCAGCCCTGTCCTTCATTAGTGTGCCCAACTTTTATCGTTGTGCCCAACTTAACTGGTTTGCAACAGCCACTGTATTGTTACATTCATCGCCAGTGACATACTAGCGATGTTTGGTGCTGCTGCTGCTGCTGTTGCCGCTGCTGCTGCTGCTGCTGCTATGCCCCTCTTTTAAACAGCAGCCCTGTGCTCCAGACACGGCACAGCTTGTCCAGCGTGCAGTCACTGCTGCCACCACTCACTATATTCAACGATGTTCATTGACAGGTGCTCCCTTGAAACCTGCTGCTGCTGCTAGCGCCCCTCCCATGAACAACAGCCCTGTGCTCCAGGCACAGCACAGCATGCCCAGCATGTGTCACTACCTCCCACGCTCGTCTTTCAACGACACAAAAGGCCTGATGGCCATCCAGGTGTGTGTGAGTGTGTGTGTGTGTGTGCGTGAGAGTGTGTAAGCTACGAGATGTTTCCACCATTCACCCACTTGCACAAACACACAACATGGAGGCAACTATGCATGCACATTCACCCACACAATAAGCTGCATATACACAAAGATGCATACACCCACACAATAAATTACATACACACAAATACACACTCTCACGCATGCACAAAGTTCCTGCCACACAAACAATATACACAGACATGTGCAAACAAACCCTCCTGGGAGAAGTTAGCCAGGGCCACAGCAGCAGGGGGTGGCAATGCTGGATTCTACCTAGCGTGTGGGGCTGCAGGTAAAACAATTCTTACCCAGCACTCATTATTTTAATCTGTGCTTTAAATGTGTCGGCACTAAAAATTTGCAAAGAATGGAAGGGCAACGCTGGAACTTTCTTGCGTTTGGGGCTGCAGGTGGACGCTTCTGTGGTTGTTCATTATTGTGGAAATTTTTTTCTAAGAACTTAAACACAGGCTGCATGACAAAGGAGCTAGGGCTACATCCCTCGCACCCGCTCACTTGCCGCCTTGTGGTTGCGATCTACGCCCCTATTGTGGTTGCAATCTACGCCCCAAATCGCGGTTGCGATCTACGCCCCTATTGTGGTTGCAATCTACGCCCTGCCTTGTGGTTGTGGTCTACACCCCTGAAATTGGTCTCCTGTAATAGATACCATGTGCATTATTTTTAAACGTACAAAGTGCGAAGGTGGGTTCCTCAAAGCACAGGGCGCAGGTGCTGTAACTCATCAACCTGCGCTTGATATTTTTGGCTTGTCATACTGCAAAAGTGGGCACATACGAGACACTCTTTGTTCCTGCCGCTTCTATTTGTGCACAGCATATGCATGTACACACACATCATACACGCAACAACACAGATACCCGTGTGTGAAGTCAAATCAGTTGTATACTGTGCAGATATGGTATCATTTGGTGCTTGCTTTACACAGACTCATTTTCATTTGCGAGCACGCACGTACAAACGCACTATTACAGGGGCTCTGCTTCAGCACCTCATGGACGGGGCCCACGTCTTGGCCCACAGTCTGACTGTTGAGCTGGGCACGTGTGCGCACATGGCCCTGGACGCTGGTGTGTGTCTGTGTGTCTGCATGTATGGTCTTATGTGTATGTTGTGCATGTACTGTGGGCAGACTTGACAGCTACTTTTAAAGCTCTTGGGCACGTGTGCGCACATGGCCCTTGGCGTACGTGTGTATTGCGTGTCTGCATGAATGGTGCTCATGTGTGTGTGTGTTGTGCTGTGGACGGACTGGACAGCCTCCTTTCTAGAGCTCTTGGGCAAATGTGCGCACCTGGAAATTATTGCGATCAACTCAAGCGCTAGCTAGATTAATGCGCACGCAAAGCAGGGAGCAAAATTTTGCATCAGTTTCTACTGTAAGCTGGCACGCTGGTGCTTTTTGCCGGTCACGCTGAATCACTGATCTGCATACATACATATCTGCATGCAGGTGTGTGTGTGCAATTATGTGTGTACGTGCGTGTGTGTTTTTTGTCCGGTGTCGTGTATGTGGTCTGGTTAGTGGTGCGTGCTGAGCCTGGTTGGCACATACAGGGCAGAAAGTGCAGCCGCTTTAAGTATTATGGATACGGTCAGATATTTTGTGCACGTTCTCTTTTGTCATTGTGTACTGCACATTTGACTCTAGATCATATGTATCAAGAGGCTCTTTTGCGCTTTTTCTCTCTCTCTCTCTCTCTATCTCTCTCTCTCTCTTTCTATCTCTCTCTCTCTCTCTCTCTCTCTCTCTCTCTTTCTCTCTCTCTCTCTCTTTCTCTCTCTCTTTCTGGTTCTATCCCGTTTGCATCGTGAGATGATGGTGGGATTATTCACAAGGACACAGTACAACTGCTAACAAACATGGTCCTCACAAACTTTCCAAAGGGAAAAGGAAACGAAATTCAAATTAAGCTAGGAAAGAAGTGCAGTTGTGAGGAATAAGGAAATGTGATTGCTGCTCTACAAGAACTGGAGTTTTAAGTGTTACACACTAAACTCAGCAGTTTCTTTTCATAGACGCCTAGAAACGAAAACTGTCGAAATACCGCACTGGAACTGGAACTTCTGACTGCATCATCTTCGTTGCACCATACTTAACAGGCAGCATAGAATCCTTAAAAATCCTGCTGCAGCAACCCACTGGGTTTGGGAACTTTTAAGTACGCCATCTTCGTTGCACCATACCAAACTAGCAGCATGGAATCTCTGGAAGTCATGCTGCAGTCGCTGACTGGATCTGGGAACGTTAAAGTGCATTATCTTTGTTCCTCTTAAATGAACAGGCAGCATAGGATCTTTTAAAATCCTGCTGCAGCCACTCACTGGGTCTGGGAATTTGAAAGTACGCCATCTTCGTTGCACCATTACCAAACAGGCAGCATGGAAATCATGCTGCAGACACTCACTGGGTCCGAGAATTTCTGAGTGCAACATCTTCGTCGTCTAATATAAAACAGGCAGCGTCGAATCTTTAGAGATCCTGCCGCAGTCACTCACTGGGTCTGGGAACTTGGGCTCTGCTGGTGTGGGTCTGGGCACCAAAAAAGGGCCTGCGGTAAAGCAGTCAGCACAAAATGGAGAAGGAGGAGGATTCATAGGAGGGGGAGGGCCGACCAATTTCAGGTGTGTGCTTTGCTGTCAATAGTTTTGATTGGGCAAGAGGAAAGGGCTTACGGCAAAGCAGCCAACATAACAAGCAGGAGGAGGAGGAGGAATCGTAGGAAGAGCTGGGTAAAACGATTTTAGGTGTGGGTGTATGTGTATGTGTGTGTCTGCATGCGTGTGTGGATGTGTAGGATTTGCTTGCCTTGATCATGCTGGCTGTGTCATCACTACCAGCGGAGTCTTTTCTTTTTCTTTTTTCTTTTTTTTCTTTTCTAAGATTTGCTGACATCATTTGTTGGGAACAAAGTGAGTATTGTCTGCTGCTGCAGTAAGGGCAGTACAAAATGTAGGCAGTACAAAATGTAGGCAGAACAAAATGTAGGCAGTGCAAAATGAAGGCAGAACAAATTGTAGGCAGAGCAAAATGTTGGTAGAGCATAAGGTGAACAAGGGGCAATCCAAGATCAGGAGCGCCTTAGTGCTGTGCATTCTCATCACTTTTTTGGCTTGACGTGCTGATTGGCTGGTGTACCATGCCAGCACGCATAAAATGGTACCTCTGCACATTCACCTGCAACATATTGTTTACTCCTCTGAAGGGAGGCTGTTTCATTCCAGTGCTAGATTTTATTTCCCCACTACCGCATGATACACCCTTGCACTTACACGCACTTATTGAAAATATTTTATTTTTCCACTGCCGTATGATACACCCTTGCACTTACACGCACTTATTACACGCACTTAGTAAAATTGATAACTAGGCATCTCACAAATATACACTTGTTAATTACACACACTTATTGGAAATAATACCTAGGCATCTCACAAACATACACTTGTTTCTCTCTATCTGTTTTTTGGCACCTTGCTCATGCTAGTGCGTCCATGCATGCCAACAACACATCACTGTGCACCTGACAAATATGAAAAATTATCAACCTCACGCACTCTTCACACACATAAACAATTATCTCCGCTGTCATTGTGTGCGCGCCTGGAACTACACTATACTGTGCACCTGACAATTAAAAGCAAATATCACCCTCACGCATTCTTTCCGTGGCTCCAGGCGGCACCTCGCCCATCGCAGCTTGCTTCACCACATGAACCACACGCGCACGAGCACAGGGCAGCGTTTGCTGCGTGCGTCTCTGCTGCAGCCCCTCACAGATCCTGATGTGCGTGTATGCACGTGTGTGTTTGGGTGTAGTATGAACAATTTAACTATAATTCGATTGATTGTTTGCACCTAGCAGGCACAAGAGATGCGCTACGGCAACATCATGTGTGTAAGCTGTTGATAAATGTACGCTTCTAAATTAAAATATTTAAACTAGAAAAATCCTGGGTTGTTGGCAGGCTGGATGACGTGGTCTGCTAGAATGAATGTGCAAACTAAGTTTGTTAAAAGAACTGCAGAGTACTCTGCAGCCTGCTGCAGAAGTACTCACGTCCTTGGAGGCGAGTGCGACCAAATGTCAGTTGGAACTATCTTGCCACAGCTTGCGCTGTGGGAACCATCCACTTTAGGGATCCTGGATGGTTGGCCATGTAAATTCCCTTCCAACATTTGGTGGAATAGAACGATTATTGAAGTAAGAAGTCCTGTGTTGTTGGCAGGCACTGGTGGCACGTTGTACTAGTATAAGTTTGCAAGCTCATTTTAGCGATAGAACAATTATAAGGTATAAAGTCCTGTGTTGTTGGCAGGAACTGGAAATGCGGTGTGCTAGCATAAATGTGCAAAGTGAGATCACTTTGGTTAAAGAGCGATTATAAAGTAGAAAGTCCTGTGTTACTGGCAGGCACTGGAGATGCGCTACGACAGCGTGGAGGAACTACGAGATCAAGTGGACATGGCTGCCAATGTTGGCCAGGTGTGTGTTTGTGTGTGTGTTTGTATGAATGGATGTTTAAGTGTTTGTTTGTGTGTTCCCCTCAATGCCACGCCACAGATGGGAGTTGTAGCAGCAATGTACCAATGTATTGATGCATTTGCATGGGAAGGTTTGTCTAAGAATACTTTGTCTGACATTAGATTGAAGCCTCACATGATTCATGCCTCTGATGGTACTGCGCCCAAAGACTTGTTTAGGATCTGCAGCTGTAACTCTGTAAATGTGTCAAAATGTTCGTCAAGACAAGTGCTGCGCCCGAGGTTATTTCGAGTTTCTGCATCTGTAAATCTGCACACGTGTCAAATATTCAATAAGTGTCGTGCCCAAAACATTTCTAGAGTCTGCAGCTGTAACTCTGCACACATGTCATTTGTATAATAAAATAAGTACTGCGTCCAAAGATATCTCTATTGTCTGCAGCTGCAATTCTGCACACGCGTTAAATGTTTGTTAAACAGGTACTGTGCGTACTGCCCAAGGATATTGACAAGGTTTGCAGCCGCTTGGTGATCCAGCCACCCAAGCCACGAGCAGCAGGCAACATCCACGCGGATCCAAGTGTGTACTGTGGTGTGATCTTACCTGTATTCTTCTGTTAGATAAATAAGTGCAGTGGTGGTGTGATCCAATTGCCCGAGCCACGAGCAGCAGGCAACGTCTTTGCTGATCTAAATGGTCACTGTGGTGTGAAATAACCTGTATGCTTCTGTAAGATAAATAAGTGCAATGGTTAGGTGGTTTGGTGATCCAATTGCACTTATTTATCTTA
>Ga0307951_1000885_pt1:5000-17810 | contig 17810 bp, 22 predicted proteins | sample OrgLakmetagen374_FD_201842 | JGI IMG/M metagenome (GOLD analysis project Ga0307951, IMG submission 201842) | Saline water microbial communities from Organic Lake, Antarctica - #374 | ecosystem: Environmental > Aquatic > Non-marine Saline and Alkaline > Saline | place: Antarctica... | reverse complement strand
GTTCAAGATGAGAAGCATGTGCGTTTCTTTTGCAAGTGTGCTGAAGTGTGCGAGCTGCGCATGAGATACAGAGACCTTTTTGAAGGAACATTTAAGACTCTGCATGCGTTTGCTCCTTCGAGCTCTGAATTTATTCCTTTCTTAACTTGTCATCACAGTATCACTGATTTTGAGATCAATGCATTCCTGAATCAAGACTCATACAGACTCCTCAAGTTTGTGTCAGATTTAGTTTCAATTTTTGGCACTGGTTGATTTTGTTTCACCAGCCAATTGCCATCAGCCAGAGACTCGGGCTGTAGGCCATCCTTGTAACCCCTTGTAACCCCTTTCAAGCTTCCGTTCATATGCCCCCAGAGGCTAAACATTTCACTATTGTCACGGCACATGTGTTGTTCTGTTGGTTCCAGGTACGCAAATCATTGGTTTTCATGCTTCTGAACTAAATGCGCAAAAAAAAGTTGAGGACGAGTTAGCAAAGAAACAAAGGCAAGACCTCTCATGAAGATGGACAGGAGTAGTAGTACATAAAAAGTGTAGGACATAAAAAAGTAGTACATGGAAATCTAGTACATAAAAAACAGGCTGCCATAAAAGAAGACTAACAAGAATTGACGGTTAATACAAGCAGAGAGCCTTTTATTAAACAAGTGGCATATAAGTTGGGGAATAAAGAAGGTACCACAAGACGGATGTGTACTACCTTACAACAACGCAGTCAGCATTAATAAGATGTACTGTTGAAATCGAGCAGTGAAAGGAAGGAATTAAGACCCTGCAGGTTGATGCTTGGCCAGAACGACACTCCTGCTGAATACAATAAACTGCTCTGCAAATTACTAAGAGCTGAGTGCTCCAATACACAGAGTGAACCAAGCAGCAGTCAAAGTGGGCCAGCACGCTGCTGCTGCTGCTGCCAATCTTTATAACCAGGGAAGTGACTGTCAAACTGAGCAGGCGTCATGACAACAATCTTGGGAAGGGACAGGGTAGTGTTTGTGATAGAGGGAGGGAGCAAAGGAGTGAAAGGCAGTAGGAATACAGGGCCGTGCATGGCTCGGTACCGGCAGCTCTTCTGCTGCACTTGTGACTGATTGTGCATAGGCTGCTGTTGCTGTTGCTGAAGCTCGAGGGACGTTACAGCTGGAGTGCCTTTTGTGGTGCCACTGCTTGCGTGTAATAAAGAGGCTGGTGGTATATTGGTGTCAGGACCTCGCTCACAAGGGCTTACATTTGTGAAGCAGCGCTGTTCCTCCTGGTCAATTGCTGCAAGCGCACGTCATATGTGTAAGAACTGGAACAGGGCCTAATCGGTGTAAGCACTGTACCAGTATAGACATGCTTGAACAGCACATAAAATTGTGTCATTACCGCCTGCAAAATTGGAAATGCTGACCTTGACTCAACTGGGCTTTTTGAGGATTTTTGGCAAACGGAAAGAGCCAGAAATGTAGTATGCTAATAATTATTCATTCATACCACAAAACTCAGGCCAAAGGAGTGGATGAGGTGGTTTGTAGAGGCTGGTACTCTGTGGCAGGCTGCACACTTCCAAGTTGCCCACCCTTAAAAGGCAATTGAGCTACACAAAAATAAATGTGCAGCTTCATTATGGTATGCTTCTCTGGCTTCCTAGGATATGATGACGCATGCAATTTTTATGACGACGTTCCCACAATCACATATGAAAATCTTCCTTGTCAAACGGAAGAATGATCAAATTTGAGAAGGCTCTATCATTTATATGGCTAGGCGGCTCACACGCTTATCCAGCCCAGTCACTCCACTCGTATCTCACAGCATCTAACATCTTGACACAGCACGTCCCTGTATTCCGCTCTTTTGCTTAGAATCTTTCTTCCAAAATCGACCACTTATCTTTTGCTTACCCGTGCAGTCAAGCACACACCCACGTTTTGAACGCCTTGGCTGGCACTGCCAATATTCCTTTTCACATTTTTACGGCCACCTATGGTCTACACTCCCTACGTTTTGGAGGTGCCACCCTTGTTGCAGCCAACAAAGTGCCTGATCACACTTTTCAGGAAAATCTTTGAAAAAAGCTCTGTCTAGTGTACAACGACCCGCACGGTGTGTTTCTTTGAAAAACAAACTCCTTACTACGTCAGCCACGCAGTACTGATTTTCAGCGTGACTGATGGTTATCCTTTGTAAGTAATTCCACAGCCATCTCACGATGCAAACGGAATAAAATTGCTGAGTTCAGTGTGTAACGCTTGAACTCCAGTTCTTGTTGAGCAGCAAAGTGATATCACTTTATATCTCTTGCTTTTTATCTGTGTTTCTCTCCTGTTTCTTCACATTTTTATTTCCTTAGTCCTCACAGCTGCTCTTCTTTCCTAGCTTAATCTTAATATGTTTTTGGTCCTCACAGCTCTCTTCTTTCCTAGCTTAATATGTTTTTCCCCTTTGTGCAGTTGTGAGGACCATGGCTGTTAGCAGTTGTGTTGTGTCCTTGTAAACAATTCCACCGCCATCTCACGATGCAAACGGAATACAACTGCATTTGCATACAATATATGTTTTCTGGAGGGGCGATTGGCATATTACAGTGTACAAAAGATAGAAACATTTTAATCTGCAATTTTTAGCGTTTCTTCTGGTGTTTTCCAGGACGTGAGCGGCCACACCAGTTGTTTGGATGGGTATTGAATCAAAAATCAAACTCTCATGAGCTGTGAAAAGAGGCCCGAGAGAATGGGGGGCAGTTGCTCTACAGGGTAAATATTTTTAGGGGGGTGGTTGCACTCTTTTTAAAATTTAGGAGCTTGTTAAAATCTGTATTTCAGTTGCAGGAATAAAGCGGGGATGCTCTAGGTAACTGAATGGTCTCATTCACATCTTCATCTGGGTTCCAGAGCTTTCTCTGTGTTTCGATTTCTGCATTAACTCAACAGTGTGATGGAAAGGTTTCTGACAGATGGAGGGCTGCCATACATAAGCTAAGACCACGCTAACATCGTGCATAGCAGAGACACCTCATAACCATTTGATAGAACTCCCTTACAGTCAATAGATAATAGGGCAGAAGATTGAGCTTTGGATCCTGGGTCAAGGCTGATCTTTGCTACTCACAAGGATTACCAAACACATAGATTGAAGCAGGTGTAAGGGGTTCATAGGCTCATGCCTCTTGTGCTCTGTGTGTTTATACAGGAGTCATACGACTCAGCGTGTGTTTATTCGGGAGTCATACTACATCGTCATACAGGAAGAGTGTGTTTATACAGGAGTCATACTACACAGCCCACCAAACATACTGTGGTACGTCACTTGTGACCCCTTAGTAACCCTCGCACTAGGCCACCCCTACCTGCAAGACTCCAAGGCAGGCCAGCCAGGAGGGGCATGATGACGGAAGCCACGTAGTCCAAGCGGTCTAGCACCGAGTGGGAGGCACCTAGACAGCGCCCCAAGAGCTGTTTACAACAAAGGACGCAGGGCAGTACGTGTGTGTATGCGTGTATAGGCGTGTTATGTGTGATTTGCATACTAAAATTAAATTGAAGGTCTCGAGTCTATTGACGCACATAAGAACGTGCGTGTGCGTTGTGCTTGCATATGTGCATATGTGCGCTTGCTTGTGTGTGTGCGTGTGTGCATAGGTATGTTGTGTTTGTGTGTACTTGTGAGTGCGTATGTCATGCACGCACGCATGTGCGTATGCTTTGTGCATGCACGCATGTGGATGTGCGTTTCATACGTGGGCATGTGCGTGTATATTGTGTGCAAGCATGTGCATAAGTGGCAGCAAAACTTTGTGGGTTTATGTGTGTGTGTGTGTGTGTGAGTGTGTGTGTGCGGCTGCATGCATGTCTGCATGCGTCTTACGCTTGCACATGTGTGTGTTTTTGTATCTGCGCATATGCGTGTGTTCATGTGTGTGTATGTCTGTGTGTGCATGCCTGCCTGCATGCGTGAATGCTTGCATATGCGTGCATGCACGTACATGCATGCACAAATTAATGCATGCGTATGTGCTAGTTTATAGAAATCTGCAGGTGCTGTTCACAACTTTTTAAGGGAGTTGAGCCTCTGCAGAGGAGATGGAATCTTGTGCGTTCATCTTTGATGGTTTAGTTAGAATTTCCTTAAATTCGGAATCGATGGCTTCGAGCTGGATGATGTCGAGGTGTTAACAAGCGTGGAGCCTGGATGTGCGTGTGTGTGTGCTTATATGAATTTAGCTTAAGTGTCAGAGTTGTAGAGGACATAAATTCAGGCTGCGTTTTTTTACTAGTTTAAATAACATGAAATGGTTCCAACCCTTTCTAAAAAGCCTGGGCCAATACATGACAAAGGTTAGGTGATGCTCCTTTCTATGACACAGAGCAAGCGGGTCATAAATTTGACAAGAAAAGATCAGTGCTCATCTCTGGTCAGGCAAAAAGTCTCAGAGGGGTCGACTGAGCAAAAGTCCTAGATTGTGACTTTTTTGCCTCAGACCATATTTGATCAACATAACTAGCTGGTCCACAAAGTTTGGGGTCAATCGGACCACCCCAGTGGCCTGGGCAGAATCTCAGCTCAAATTTTGGCATAGAAATTTCAGTCTGACCCACCACACCCTGACCAGGCCCTTTTTTTATCCCAAAACACGATAGGTATATTTCTTATATGATGCCAAATCAGTGGGTGTGCTGAAAACCAGATTTGGTGGAACTTTATTTTCCACCTCTTTGGCACCCCTTTCGCTGATTTTTTTCAAGGGAAATGGGCCAAAATGGGGTATCTGACCAACTACTGGGCCGTTTCACCCCATTTTTGTTGCATTTATGTTTATTTATGCTCAAAACACCTTCAAGCAAAAAATGGTAAAGATTGGGTCAGTGGGTGGTGAGATATGGTGGACTGGTACCGAAAAACAGGGTCCACGCCGCGGGCAATTAGGGCATGTGGCCCCAACTTGCAAGCTTCAAGCTCAGGTGGGTGCTGAGTTTGTCCCTTGCAAACTGGGGCCACCATGATAAATCCACATTTTAAAAACACCCTTTTTTTAGGCTCAGTCGACCACCTCTGAAAAAGTCTAAGGTAAGTAAGTAGCACGCAGCGTGTTGCTAGAGTGAGGAGTAAGGGATTCACATGAATAAAGGGCTGGAAGCGGTAATAGCGTGGGATTGTGAAGATGGCCGCATGAATAGAGCAGCAAGCTCACCTCAATAAAGGGTAGAATCATTTGCAACTTAGCATGTTTGTTTGTGTGAGTACAACTGTGGGGGGGGGAGAACGGCAGGTCCCATAACAACAGCCACCATGAAACAACACCTATAAGGATGCTTAAAAACATCCACAGTCGTTTCACATTTATTTGGAATTTTTCTGCAATAACAAAAAAAGCAGGCGCCTGAGCACTTTGATAATAATCCTCACAAATCTCTCTTTCTCGTCAGACCTTGGGGGAGGCCTGCGCTAGCTGGCTTGCCCACGAAGGGATAGGCAGACCACCTCGGCCATGAGCAGGGATGGTGGAGGCAGAGCTCATCAATGATTGCTGTCCCATCATGGCGAAAGCCTTGGCCCTTTTCTTTGCTCGGTATCTCCTGGTGTGTTCCAGCTGGCTCTTTGGGGAAGGCTTAGCCTGGTGTTGCGACGGATTGCAATTGAAGAACAAAAGTATTTTCAACCCTTCTCATGGACCTGGTGAGCATATGCATGTAAGTGCATTCATGGCAAACATGATGACAAGTGCGAATTTCTGTTCCGGCGGTAGAGCAAACGTGTCAGTGTTTGTCATCATCCCAGGCTGATACGTGAGAACTGCCAAGAAGTGTGTGTGTATGCGCGCGAGTGTGTGTGTGTATATGTGTGCGTGTTTACTTAGCCTTGGTCAAAGAAGGTGCGCCCTCTATGCATGAATGGGACCAGTGACATCCTTCCGACATGTGAGCTCCAAAAAGCTGCAAACTTGGTATCCAAGCAAAAAAAGGAATCGTTTTTTCAGCAAATGGCTTGCTAGTTGCCCTGCAAGCAAATACAGGGGATTCACATATTCATGGAAGCAGCTGCACAGTACCTGGTACCTCCTCTTCAAGATGAAGCTCCAGCGGGCACTCACCAAGTCCTTGCGCTTGCGTCTACCGCAGTTCTTAGGAGGCGCAGTCAAGAGCAAAGCTTGTGCACGTTTTCTTCGCTCCACCCATCGCCGTGCACGCTGCGCCATGCTGCGCAAAGACACTGGAGGTGCACGTTGTTGGCGCTGCACCTCCCGTGCTGCAAACTGCATGTACTGACGACGCAAAACAGACTGTCCTCTTGCTAAGCTGCTGCTGCTGCTGCTGCTGCTGCTCGTGTGCCCTCTGCTCTGGCCAGCGCTTCTGATGGAAGGGTGTATGCTGCTCAATTGAGCAGTATTGGCCCACAGCTGCGCATGCTGCTCCACAGCAGCTGCCTCCAGCCTTTTCCATTTGGCTGTCAACTGTGTTGCAAATGGAATGGGTAGGCAATGATGGCATATGGCATGGGCATGAAGTTTAAGAGATGAGGTCCATGTACAAGAGCGCGGTGACGTGTGGCACGCACTACCAAACCTGTAATGCCTCCAATTAAGCCCAACAAGTTCTGATGTCATGCAAGCTGATCATCACACATCACACACACAAACCCACCCGTGGCAAAAATCACCCCATGAGCACTCCTGCCACAAGAGATTTAAGAGCTGGCTCCTCAAATGCCTCAAAGCAGACTCACCCTCTCTGCAGTGCATCTGAAAAGGGTGGGCACGGCAATCAATATGTGCGTGGCCCGTCCTTCATTGCTGCTATCATTCAAACTGCTTTCGGCATCACTTCTACCGCTTCTGGAAATTCTGCTGTTGCGGCTAATCAGCCTGCTACTGCTGTTTGAACTGTCAGAGGGAGGATCATGTTGTTGGGTTCTTGGGGTTCCTCCACTCAAGTTCCAAAGGCATGAGTGAGAGAGCGCCTCCTGCAAACCATCCACTCTTCCTGAGCCAACAGGGAAAGCATAAGGCTTTTTAACAATGGAAAGAAGCAAATGCAGAGTTTTGAGGATGTTGTTAGGTAGTCAGCTCATCACTCTAAAATGTGTCGGCGCCAGGGGGGGGGATGTGTTCTTTTTTTTCAAATTCTTAAACCGGCATATCAGACCGTGTAGTGAGTTCACGTTCAATTGCGTTACTGTGTGGAAAGCAAGCAGCTGCAAATGCCAGCATCAAGCGCTTGAACAACAATATATTTTTAGCAAGCAAGATAAGCACGAGGTGCTTACAAGCAAGTTGAGTTATCACTTGCCTTGTACAGTGTTAGGGGACATGCCCAGGATGAAAGGACATGCACATGCTGCCTGCAGTAGTGATGATGAGCAAAACAATGGGTTTGAAGAAATTTGTTGTCTCCTGCTCCAGTGCATGGACTAGGCTCAAACTGCAGCAGGAACAGCCAAGCCTCGTCTCATGCTTTGCCAAACAGTGCATCAGAGCCATTGTTAAACACTATACTTCACTCACCTCAGTGACTTGGGCAACATCTATGCCCTGATTTGCGTGTGCCACTGCGCTGTGAAAGCAGGCAAAGCTGTGAGCCACAGTTTGGGGTGCAAGCTCCAGCAACAGGGGGAACCTTTGCACCATTTGCACCACCTTCAGCCTGCATTTCAATAAGCAAATGCAAAGAGTGTGCTTTGCACTTTTTGACACACTCCTGGAATACACAGCAATTTTGCTCTATAAGGCATCCAGCCTCTAAACACTGTGGATGACTATGGACACAGAACAGCATTTTGGACACAAGTCAGTCCAAGAGATGTAACAAGACGAAGATTCCTTCCCCCTTTTTCTCAGAACCATACAGCTATCAGCAATACAATACCATCAGGAACGAGTGTGCCAGACCTCAGGGCAAAGAGAAGCGGTTTAGGCCTCATCTACATTTGATTGCCACAATCTTTTCAGATCATCCAAGCTACTACAGCGGTACTCACCGGGAGACGCCCAGAGATTCGGTCAAGCTGTCTAGGTTTGAAGCCAATACCTGCACATGTTCATAATCATCATACAATCCTTCGTGCGAGGCCCTTTATTCAAGATGAACTTGCTTGCAGACACTTCTGCATGAACTACATCAGGATGCTTGCCGCCTTATTCTTTGAACACATGCACGTGCAGCCGGTTGGTTCTCTTAAGCATAATTGAAGCTTGGCTGATCCTGCTCCTCCACGCCTGCATTCTACTCACAGAGATGTTGCGCAGCTTTAGCCCAGGTGCCTGCTTAAGCAGCATCCGTGCAGCTGCCCTCCCCTCCTCTTCAAAAGACAGAGATAAGCCGTGCTCGTGCATCATGCCAAGCAAATCCTGGCGCCGAGTCGATAGCATGACAAGTATGTCGATTTGGTTGATTGATTGAGATGAGAGATGAGCGCTTAGGATGGCAACACAGACGTGCAATCCTAACTCTATGCCGAGACGAAAGACAAGTAGCAGCAAGTGGAGGTGGGACAGGCAAGTCATTACGTTCAGTGGTAGGCAGGCCCATAGGGATGCACAAAACCAATTCATGGAGTCGCAAAGAAAGTCAAGGTTTGCCACAAGAAGTGACGGTTTGTATGTTGCAGATGGATCAAAAGCTGTGCACTATTAGTTAGTGATTGCACAGTCGTGCGTCTCATACACCCACCGTGCCTCCATCTGCATCGCCTTTTGGAAACAAGAGGTGTGCAAAAGCCTCCTCGACCTCATCATCTGTGGCAATGCCACGTAAATGCCGTTCCAGCAGCTGAGGCTGGGAATGCTGCTGAATGCTGGGTGTATCAGGCCAGTTGCTTGAGGGGACGCACGTTGCTGCGGAGGAGCGCACAAACAGTGGTATGACGACACCAAGGTAGGGAGCGAGCAACAATGGATGTAAGTATAGCGTATGCGTACGTGTGCTTTTATGATATAATTGACTTCTTTGCACTTTAAGCACGCACGCATGCACATTCACGTAAATATTTTACTGGAGGGGGGATACTAAGGCTCAAAAGGGTACGATTTAAGCATGTCTGTAAAGTATGTGCACTGTGACTGGCACTTTCAAACTTAACACTGAAAAGACATCAAAACTTTGCAGGGCAGATCGGGAGCTTGGTCTGTCAATTTTGTACCTAGGCTTTTACGCGACCTGCGCGGTGGCCGTGAAAGACGATCAAGGCCACCTTTCTCTTCGGTGTGTACCACCCCATCTGCAGAAACTTTAGCAGCGGAGTCCTTGCTTGTGCGAAAAAAGGGCGGCACTGGCATGTTATTCTGCACCCCTGCTGCTTTGTGCTCTACAGGAGCTACAGGAAGGAGGTGATGCTGATGCAGGCGCTGTTGCTGATGCTCCTGAGTGCGCGTGTGCTGCTTTTGGGCAAGAATGGTGAGGGGGGTAGGCTCAGAGGTGAGCTGATCATGCTGCTGCTGCTGCTGCTGCTCAAGAGGCGAATATTGTCGGAGGCGTTGCTGTTGCTTTTTCCGCAGACGTTGCTGCAGGTACTGCTGCTTTTGCTGCTGCTGTAGCTGGTGCTGCACAGCAACGTTTTGCTGATGTTGCAGGTGCTGCTGTTGGAGTGGGTATCTGCCCTGCTGTTGCTGCTGCTGTTGCATTTGGAGGGCCTTGCGCCTTTGAGACAAAGTAATCTGCCGGATTCGAATGGTGCGGTCCACACCTAGGCAGACAGAATAAAGAGCAAAGTGGGGCCCAAGGGTGCATGACCACACTACACAACAAAACGTTGTTAGCTAGCAGCAGAACTTGAGGCCCAACTCAAAATGACAGGGGCGCAACCGTACCCAGCATGACCAGCTGACATTTGACTGATGTTCCCGTTTGCCCTTCAGCAAAGAGGGATGTGTGCGTTTGTGTGTTTGCCCTCTCCTTTTTCACTTTCCTTCCTCTCACCTGAGTGCCCGGTCAGGGGCAATGGAGACACAAGGAAGTCATCGGCATCTGGGAAAGGCAGCAGCCCTGCCTGCATGCCTTGCTGGGTATCATGCTGCTGCAGCACCGAAAGCGGCCTCTGTTGCTGCTTCCCTAGCTGCTGCGGGCCTTGCAAAGAGGATACGCAAAGGCCGCAGCCGTGCATTTGGCTGAGGTTGGCATGCTCACTTCCGACCAAACTCCTGCTGCTCCGTGTTCCCACCTCACCAGCCTCGTCAGCCTTGTGCATCGTCCATTGCCCCCCTTCTTCTGGCTCGAGTTGCCCCTTACATGCACGTGCTGCTCTGACACCTGAGCCTGCTCCCATCCCTGCTGCACCACCATCCTCTACCCCTTCTCCCCCCAAATCACCACCCGGGTCCAACAGTGTCCCAAAGTCGCACGAAGCATCTGTGAACAATGGGGCACAAGACGTTTGCATGAAGGTGGAACTGCTACAATCTGGTGTTCTTGATTGTACTGAAAGTGGTCAGCAAGGAGTACAGGAACAGGCACTCACCAGGGATGCCAACGCCCTGCAAAAGAACGGGCACTCACCAAGGATGCCAACGCCCTGTACAGGAACAGGCACTCACCAGGGAGGCCATTGCCTTGTCCGGCCATAGACAATAACGAGCCAAGACCATAATTTGCAATGCCGTGAGGGGCAGGGTAGAGCACAGGCGCTGAACTCCTGCACCAGGAGCACACATTTTTTAAGTATCAGCAATGCGTGAGTGCAGGCAGGCATGCCATACCCATACAGTAGCAACCACCCGCCATGTGCCTGTTGCAAAAAGTGTGGTTCTACGACAGCACAAGCGTACGCAAGCGAGAAGGTGCTTTAGCAGAGCCTGTGGGCTTTTCTCGGTCACTTGTGTGTGTGGCAGCTTTAGCTGACCACTACCCTATGGAAAGTGAAAGTGCAGAAGGAGAAGCCATTGAGCGGATTCAAAAGATGGAACTGAGTGCTAAAGAGCTCATTTGATCCAGTATGACAGTAATGACCTGGTCCCAGGTGGCCCAAGAAAGACACTGTCAAATCATGCAGCCCTGATTGCCTGCATGCCGCCCTTTTGCAGCATACCTGCCAGTGTCCCTGAGGCTGCCACAGATATCGCCAAAACCCCCCGCTCGTGTGAAGCGATTAGGGCTGCTTGTTGGGAGGCAGTTGGAGCTGCTTGTGGAAAGGCCTGACGCAAATCGGTTCTGCAGCTCCTTTTTACGAATGAGCCTGCATTGAGGCAACAGAGGGTGGGCTCCCTTTCAATAGGACAAACATGGATAAAAAAAGGAAACCAAAGACGGCATGTACGAGCTTGCATTCTGGCAGGCGCCTACCAGAGGGTGCCAGAGGGCGGGCTTGCTTTGATTAGGGTATACATGGATCAAAAAAGGCAAATTTTAACGGCTGTAAGGTGGAACACAAGCGCCTTGACGCATGTGTGAGGCTGATCTCAAGGGATCTTGATTGGCAAGTGGTCAGGTGTAAGTGCTGCAGGTGTGGGTGCTGCAGGTGTGGGTGCCATCATAGACTGGACTCGTTAGAAAAAGAAAAAACTATGCAGGCAGTGAAAACCGCTCCCCACATTAATTAAGGAAAATGAGCTACTTTGGTACCGAGTACCATAAAGCTCCTCCACCGCGAAAAGGAAAGAAAATCAATGGGGATCAAGAGGGTTGCAGGCTTGGCCTGAAACCGGCTCCTGATGAGAGTTGATAACAGTACTGGAAAGGGCACGTCTGGTATGGACTAGTTTAGCAGCAAAGTTCACAAAGTGCACATGGAGCTTGGAGGCAAGCTTCTTAACTCTTTGCGAATCAAGACCCAGTTCCTTGAAAGGCTTTAGAGTGTGAATGTTGTAGATGGTGCCACCCACACCCAAAAGTATGATGTGGAGAGTAACGGAGACTCCTTGGAGAATGTTGCAAAGGTCTTTCTGCTGTTCCTTTGCGGCGTTCAGCTGGTTCTGAGGTCTGGTGTCCTCACGATACTTGATCTCGACGTTAGTAAGAGATCTAAAATTTGATTTGGTTAAGTAGCTATGGGGCTTGCTGTCTCTGAGGTTTAGACCTTGTGGTCCGTGCCAAAAAAGGCAAAGTAGAAAAGTTGGATTCAGCCTGGCATGTGCACATATACATAATACACCTGTATGTAAATATATCTACCTGTACACCGGGTTCATTCGAGAGCCCTCCGACACCATGTAATCGTCCTGGATAATACTGGGCAGGGACTGAGGGGGGGGCGCCTGTCTGCTTTCGGTGCTGCTTGCTGGATCAAGTAGTGCCTCGCCACCTGGGGTGCCATCAACACCTTCAACCCTTCCACTAATAACCTTCTTTCTTTCCAGCTCTGGTTGCTGCTGCTGCTGCTGCTGCTGCTGCTGCCGTTGCTGTGCCTGTTGCTTGCGCTTTAGCTCCATTTTGCGGATGAGCCTGGAGGGTGTTGAGGGCGTATGTGTGGAGGTGATTGTTCTTAGTGTGCATACAGGTTGCACATAAGCTTGCACCGGCAAAAATAAAGGACGGGGCAGGACGTTGAGCGACAAAGAGCGCACTCCGCCATATGCCTGTTGAAGAAGTAGTGCTCTACGTCAAGCACAATTACAGCTAATTATGTCCCCAGACTGGCTTCAAAAGGCCAGGCTGTTCAGGGCTCTTATTCCCATGCCACACCTGAAAATTTGTGGAGCAAGGGGATGGTGGCACTCCTTTAGCCTTGGCAACACACTAAACAATCAATTGTGCAATTTGCTTTTAAATCAGGAGCCAGACACCTGTGCACTGCGTTTGTCCGCTCCTGCGTGTGATAAGATGTCTGGTGTGTGCTGCTATCTACTGCTGTTGCTCCTCCTCCTCCTCCTCCTCCTCCTCCTCCTCCTCCTGAATCTTC
>Ga0307951_1000882_pt1 | contig 17816 bp, 22 predicted proteins | sample OrgLakmetagen374_FD_201842 | JGI IMG/M metagenome (GOLD analysis project Ga0307951, IMG submission 201842) | Saline water microbial communities from Organic Lake, Antarctica - #374 | ecosystem: Environmental > Aquatic > Non-marine Saline and Alkaline > Saline | place: Antarctica: Organic Lake... | reverse complement strand
GTGTGTGTGTGTGTTTGGTTGCCATATAAGCGAATATGGCTGTGCACTCACAGGCAGTAGCTTCATTTGAAAAGCTCCATGTAACGATCCTCTAGAGGCTGGTCAGCCTTTTTGAGCCAAACCCACATTAGAACTAGAACCCTGCCTTTTGTTGTGTTTGCTCTCTTCTGTGCTACTCTCTTCTCTGTGCTGCTCTTTTCTCTGTGCTCTCTTCTCTGTGCTGCTCTTTTCTCTGTGCTCTCTTCTCTGTGCTGCTCTCTTCTCTGTGCTCTCTTCTCTGTGCTGCTCTCTTCTCTGTGCTCTCTTCTCTGTGCTGCTCCCTTCTCTGTGCTCTCTTCTCTGTGCTGCTCTTTTCTCTGTGCTCTCTTCTCTGTGCTTTCTCTTCTCTGTGCTGCTCTCTCCTCTGTGCTCTTTTCTCTGTGCTGCTCTCTTCTCTGTGCTCTCCTACCTGCGCTGCTCTCTTCTGTGCTGCTCTCTTCTCTGTGCTCTTTTCTCTGTGCTGCTCTCTTCTCTGTGCTCTCCTACCTGCGCTGCTCTCTTCTGTGCTGCTCTCTTCTCTGTGCTCTCTCTTCTCTGTGCTGCTCTCTTCTCTGTGCTCTCTTACCTGCGCTGCTCTCTTCTGTGCTGCTTCCCATACGTGCTCCTCTGTCGGGCGGTTCATGCAGATGCCGCCATTGAATTAGGGTCGTCCGCACAAAAGGCACACCCCAAAATGTGCTGTACAGCTTCCTGCTTCCTGCCTATTCCATGAGCACAGTGGCCTCCCCTGAGTAGTGCAAATATATCCATACACAATTTCAAGCCTCATCTCATTGAAATGCAGGGGCATTGTGGCCCTGCGCCTGTTTTGCACACGTCCTGTGGCAATTTCGCATTGGAACAGCTCAAACTTGCTGCAAATCACGTGTGCTCCAGGACGTTAGCTACTCTTGCATTTCACTTTAATTTTGTTGGGCCAGAAATTGCATTTCAAAATTTGTTGGGCCAGAAATTGGTGCTGGAGGTCTGGATGGTGGATGCTGTTTGAGTATGACGGTCATATAGTGACCTAACAGTGGGTCGGTGCAAATTCAGGTGTGTATTTGCGTCATTCCCATGCAAAGCATCTGCGTCCTGACTGCGCCGAATGTGCCATATATAAATTCTGCGCCGAATGTGCATGCCGTATGTAAATTTTGCACAATGGCGCCAAGAGCTGGTGCCAGATGATGGCTCCTATCAGGTATAGTGTTGCTTTGAAGTACGCAGGTGTTTCCAATCTCTGCGGAAGAAGCGCGGCAGCTCCCAAGTCCTTTTTGCATAAAGTGTGTGAGCCATTCTATTCTGAGGTTTTGGGGCCAACAAAAATAGCAAAGCAAACTGCCTGGTCCCTGCTCATGCTTCCTGCTTATCACACCATGATGATTTTAAGATTGAAGCTTTCCGTTTCAACCCTCTCTGTCAATAAACGGTCAAGCATTGGGAGAGATATGATTGAACTACATTTCTGGCACAAAATAGCTCATGTTAGGGTATGCCAACCGTGGGGACGACCTGTGACATTTTCATAGGGTTTGCCAGAAACGTACATACGACGCACCGTATGACCGTATATTTGGTGGTTTCCCTTCCAAGAATACCGTATATGTAGGGTTGGCCCAAACCGTATGACCGTATATACGCCGTATACTCGGTACGCCGTATATCCGGTACCGTATATGACACTGAGCCACCGGTTCCGTAACCGTATGACCGTATATGGGTTTTGGTCGACCGTATATATACGCCGTATGTACGGTCTAAACCGCCGTATATGGACCGTATTTGCAGGTGGTGCAGGGTTCGATTCCCAGCAACAGCAGTCTTTTTTGCTCTTTTTGGTCAATTGTTTTTCTCGCGCCTCTTCTTCCTGAGCTCTTCCTTTGCTTCCCTTTTCTATTGATGCATGTGTTATGCAATAAACATTAGTTTTATTGGTGGTTATGGTAGTTGAACTCCCTTATGCACTGAAAAGGGCCTTTTTGGCCTTTTAAGCTTGAAGCAGGCCTAGCTCCCTAACCATTCACTTTTTGGGTATCAATGATTGGTTCATGCGTGCTCAGCACTTCAAGAGCTACAAAATGGACCCCCTATGAATTAATTCTGCGTGAGTCAATTTTCTCCTATATACGGTATATACGTATATACGGAAATACGGCATATATACAGTATATGGGAATCCCATGTACGGTTCTGGCCAACCCTACGTATATGCACCGTATATATACATGGTTCTGGCCAACCCTACGCATCCATTACTACCTACATTTGTTTGCATGCTTGTGTGTAGTTGGTCCTAAAAACCACAACCCCTCCGTTTTAACCTAACAGCAGCATGCATTGCAAATGTCATAATGCCCTCCTTAACATTGCCGTGCGTGCAGCCTTGTCACATTGGCTCACTCACACACCCTTGCCGTGCGTGCAGCCTTGCCACATTGGCTCATTCACACACCATTGCCGTGCGTGCAGCCTTGCCACATTGGCTCACTCACACACCATTGCCGTGCGTGCAGCCTTGTCACATTGGCTCACTCACATACCATTGCCGTGCATGCGGCCTTGTCACATTGGCTCACTCACACACCCATGCCGTGCGTACAGCCTTGTCACATTGGCTCACTCACATACCCTTGCCGTGCGTGCAGCCTTGTCACATTGGCTCACTCACACACCCTTGCCGTGCGTGCAGCCTGTACGACTACCCAAAACAAGGCACGCCTTTTAAAAGAGGCGACAGATACTACTACTACTACAACTCCGGTCTCCAGCAGCAGTGAGTGCACGATTTATGTGGCTGTGCGTGCGCAGTTGGCAGTGCAACAGCAACAGTGAGTGCACGCATAACGTGATATTGAGTGCGCAAGAAAAAGAGGCTGTATGCGCGAAGATACAACGGGCAGGGTGAAAGATCGTACTTTTGCGGTTGCAGCAATGAGTGCACAGTGGGTGCTAACAGTGGGTCCTAACCGATAGGTCCTAATAGTGAGTCCTAATATAGTAAGTCCTAATCAATAGATCGTAATAGTGAGTTCTAAAATAGTAAGTCCTAACCGATAGATCCTAATAGTGAGTCCTAAAATAGTAAGTCCTAATCGATAGATCGTAATAGTGAGTCCTAAAATAGTAAGTCCTAATCGATAGATCGTAATAGTGAGTCCTAAAATAGTAAGTCCTAATAGATAGATCCTAATAGTGAGTCCTAAAATAGTGAGTCATAATCAATAGATCGTAATAGTGAGTCCTGATAGGAAGTCCTAACAGTGGGTCCTAACAGTGGGTCCTAAATGCAGCTCTACAATTACATACTCCACATTGCCAAGGAGTAAGGAATGCACCAGGGGGGGGTGGGGGGGGTGTTAGTGAGAGCTTTTTGGCGTGCAGCAGGAGTGGGTGCAGGTTAGCGGTATTGCTCTCTTGCACGATTGGATTCGTAACAGCACAAGAGATGCACTGTAACCTTCTTTGAATGCCTTGCACTGTTGCTGCTCCGATTCTGTCACTGACCTACTGCTCCAGAACTCCCTTTTGCTGCTTCACTGTGATAGCTGTAAACGCTAACAGCTACAGCTACAGCTGCACACACACACAACACACACACACATGCACATGCACATGCACATGCACACAACACACACACACACATGCACATGTACACACAACACACACACACACACAAACTTCATAATTTCTAACTTGTAACATAGAGCGGTCAAGTACAAGTGTCTTGCACGCCTGATTGCTTAGGCTCAAACTTTGTCTTGTCCATGCCCGTTTAACATTTTAGCTAAACACCCCTGCTCAATATATTAAAAGTACCAAATAAAATTCCCAAAAGTTTAAGTTATGTCACTTTCACACAGCCCAAGCAAGGTGTTAATTACATCTTTTAGCCAGGTGTGCCAAATTTTTCATTCAGGTGTGTCACGTTTTCTGTCACTCTCAGTGTTTGTCACTCAAATGCAGCCCTCACTGGCCTCCCTGCTTGTGTGTTATAGGTACGTTATTTACACGCAACCCACCCTGCTTGTGTGTCATAGGTACGTTATTTACACGCAACCCACCCTAGATGCTCCGGCCACTGTGCTCCTGGACCCCAACATGCTGTCTAAAGATGGCACCATTGCCCTGAAGGTGTGCTCAAGATGGTGAAGATAGGTGTGTTAAAATGGCACCATTGCCCTGAAGATAGCTGTCTAAAGATGGCACCATTGCCCTGGAGGTGTGCTATAGATGGTACCATTGCCCTAAAGATAGGTGTTTAAAGATGGTACCATTGCTAATAAGTTTCTGCCAATAAATTTCTGTCTAAAGATGGTGCCATTTCCCTGAAGGTGCTGCTGCCTGTGTTTAATCGTTGTCCGTTAAGTCCCCGTCATTTGCCTGTGCTCTCAGCTTGTAGGCATCACCAGCTTATAGGCATCATCAGCTTATAGGCATCATTGTCTACTTCTGGCATTGTGGTCATTACCTTGTCCATTTTGTCAATACACATACACATACATACACGCGCGCACACACATGCATACACACACACCTACACACGCGCACACATAAAAACAAACACACACACCCGCTTGCTTGCTCAAAATGCTGCAGGACACAGAATTTAGTGAAGATGGGGGGCTGATGGCGTACAGTCTTTCGAGTGGGGGCTCGGATTGGTCATGGATTGAGGTGAGCACAATTCTGAGCATGGATGGTTCTGAGCATGGATTTAAGTGAGCATTGGGCATGGATGATCTGCGCATGGGTTGAGGAATGATTCTGAGCATGGATGGTTCTGAGGTGGGCATGATTCTGAGCATGGATGGTTCTGAGCATGAAATCAGATGAGCATGGATGATTTTGAGCATGGGTTGAGGTGAGCATAAGGTGAGCATGATTCTCAGCATGGATGGTTCTGAGCATGGATCCGGATGAGCATGGATGATTCTGAGCATGGGATGAGGTGAGCATGACCATCGGCATGTTAAGCTGTTGAATCAGCCAAACTTGCCTAAATTTCGTGCCTAAATTTTGATGATCCTCTCAACGTTTTCACCGCTTTCTTGTTTGATCGAGGTTGGATCACGTGCACCTGTGTTTCCCTTTGTGCATTGCAGTGTTGCCAATTCAGAGCTTGCCTCTTACATCGAGCTGCATGCTTTGAGGAAAAAATGAATGACGTGCACCTGTGTTTCCCTTTGTGCATTGCAATGTTGCCAATTCAGAGCTTGCATCTTCCCCACCAAGCCACCAAGTTACACTGTGCTCCAAGCAGTTTGCCTTTGCCCTCTGTCCTTTCAATGCTTTAGAGTGCACGTTACGATGGATGACCCTGTGGATGGTACGTTACGATGGGTGCACGTTACGATGGATGACCCTGTGGATGGCCCTGTGGGTGGCCCTGTGGGCACTGACCCTGTGGGTGACCTTGTGGGCACTGACCCTGTGGGTGACCCTGTGGGCACTGACCCTGTGGGTGGCCCCGTGGGTGGCACTGATCCTGTGGATGACCTTGTGGATGGCAATGCTAGTCACTGCCCATCTTTTGCCCAGTCCTTTGGCTACGGCACAACTAAGATTGGCCAGCTCCTTGTTATTGTTTTTGTGTTCATGTTTTAGGCATAAAATATCTGCACTGCAAGCACACACACACACACACACACACACACACACACACACACAACACACACAATAATTTTGTACAGCTCTCAGATTCCACCAACCACAGGTATGGCTTTTTTAGGTGTCCACTTGCCACGTACTTTAAGATGTCAATTTAATACTACAATGGTTGTTCTCCCACACTGATGCAGGTTATGAGGATCAGCTCTACAGTGGGGTCTCTCAGGGGCCGGAGGAAACGTCAACTTATTTTTTTGATGGCCGATGCAGTGTGCTTTTTTGCTCTCAAACACCAACGCAGGTCATGAGCATCAGTTCCAGCGGGGTCCCCCAGAAGCTGGACGAAAAACTGGAGCTGGTCAAGTTCTCTTCGATTGCTTGGACCCATGACAACAAGGGCTTCTTCTACAATAGGTGCGACTTTCCAGGCGCTGCGTCATGGAGCCTTGTAAAGATATGCTGAGGTCGGCCAGAACCGTGTATGTACATCGTATATTTGGTGATTTCCCTGCCAAAAATAGTGTCCGTACACTGTATAAATATGGTTCTGATCAACCCTAGATATGCTGCACGCGTTATTGTGTCGCTAATCTCTGCCTTGAAACGCGCACGCATTTTATGTGATTCCTCGACCAGGCTTGCAAAGGCAGAGAAGGAAGTTGCCGTTTAAAAGCTAAAATGAAGAATCTGCAATTACATTTGACTAGGGTGCGAGGCATAATATGGTTTTTTTCTCATATCATATGATATCATATGATATTATCATAGAAATTTCAAGGATCTATCCCAGACTGTGCACTCTGGGTTTTTTGGAATCAAGCAGTTGATTGGTGAGGGCCCTGCATGAATTGGTTGAGAAGAAAGTTATCAAATGAGGAAGGGAAAAAGCCAGCGGTTTACACAAAGAACGGGTCCGTTGTTTGAGTTGTTTAAAACAACTTGTTTGAGTTGCTCGTTGCCCATTGTCTAAGGCTGCCGGACAAACTAAAAAACAAGACGGCTGATGTGACTGCTGCTCCTGGTGCTGCTGCTCAATTTTATCCCAAGGCCACCATTTCAAGCTGCACCCAGCTGACCCCTGCTGGCCCTTCGGGGGTTGTCCAGCTTCTTGAATGGGAGCTCAGCATCAATGACAAAGCGCATGAGCTCCTTGTGGCAGTCATGCTGCTGCTTAAATGTTGGAGTGTAAGGGCAAAAGGGAGTTGTCGTGCCTTGCGCTTTTGGGGGGGGCCACCTGCTCCCTCATCAGGGTCCTCCTCCTCCTTCAGGCTGAGCAGGGCCCGTGCAACGCCCATCATGCGGCTTGGTTGACTAGGATGAGTTGCAAGGGCTAATGAGGTGGTTGCAATGCTGGCACCTCAGGGCACAAGGCTGATGTTCCTGGTCGGTGATGATTGCATCATAGCCTGCAATGGTGTTTCTGCTTCTGGTCTTCAGCTGCACTTGAGCTCCAGCAAGATTGTTTTGTAGGTCCCCAGGAGCTTGTATTGATACTTGCCATCTGGGCCCCTTCCTATCCCAAATGGTCCCGTCAGTTGTTAAACAGGCGTCTGCAGCGCGCCGTTGCCATTCAAAAATATAATATTATGCGGAAAATATAATAGAAAATATAATATGATGCGGGGCCCGCATAATATGATATAATTAATATTATATTATGTATAATATTATGGGGGCGCCTTGCACCCTACGTTTGACAATTTGCTTCATTGTATAACATTGACATGATTGGCTTATGTAGTGTGCACATTGGAGGAGGGCTAGAAATTCAATAACGATTGTAATCGATGAGCTGGTTGTTTTCAATGAGTTGCATTAATGTGACGTGAAGTATGGTCTGCATAAAAGACACTGATGTCAGCTTAGCCAAGCCCACCCAAAAAACAGGGAATTAATGCATTTGGAAATACACATCTAAAATCATAAAGGTTTCTGCACATTAATATATCACTGCTGCGTTCAATGAATGGGTTTCGGGTCCGGGACGTGAGTCGGGAGCTGAATTTGTGCCATTTCCAAGCCAGAATGGTGGCGCAGGTGTAAAAGTGCAGCTTCTGCTCCAATTTCCACCGTTCTTTGCTGTTCCCCAGATAGGATCATGGTCAAAGAATACACGCATTATTCATACACCTGCGTGCAACCATTAAAGCATATAAAAGGGGGGGTGGAAATTCGTTCATAGGATCAAGGACCTAATAAGTGGGCCTGTCGCACGCCCTAGCTGCCTTATGTGCTTATGTGCGCACTAGTCTAACCAGTGTTTGAGTTGAACGCGGCAGGCCGGTTTGCTGGCAACATGGGGGCATTTATGGAAACTGGAAACCCTGGAAACGCCCTTTTCGGCCACCGCCTGAGAATGAATAATTCTTCACTGTGCTTTTCAGGAATGCCCTGCCAAATTTAATGGTTGGAAAGTCGGGGGTACACGAATCTGCTGCAGAAATCAATCCTTGGAATCATGCAGGGAGAAAGAGTTTGAAGCCTTTTGGAATTCTCTGCCAAACGTTGGTTAAAGAGGGGCAAAAAACTGGACTCTCATCCCCCCAAACCCCCTGAACTTCACCAACAAGTCAGAAAATCTGTGAAGAGTTTTATAATAAGCACCCCTTTTTTTGCTTTTGCCCGGAAAAATTCGGAAAATCTTTTGATAGTCGGCCTTCTGGCAAAACATTATCCCCCCAAAAACACCTGGACACCAACCAGCATGATTTAGTGTGCAAGGGTTATTAAATATGCCTAATTAAAGGCCATGCATGCTCAAATTGTGGTTTTTGTTCTCAGACATCAATTTAGGTGGGCTCGGCTAAGCTGAAATAAAGTAATGGTATCAGATCAGGCGTCTACTCATGTTCACGTTATTGTCTTCATGTTATGTTGCAAACCCACACACATATACATACATATACACGCACGCACGCACGACGCACATGCACACATGCACACACACACAAACATACCTATACGCACACATTCTTGCACACACCCAGGTTTCCAGCAAGCGGCAAGGATGGCCAGGATCTGGGCACTGAGACAGACATCAACACAAATCAGCTCCTGTAAGTGTGTACGTTGGAAAAGGGGCTGTTAGGTATGCAATAGGATAACAGCTATGGTTAGGCGGAACTTGCCTGTTTACTCTTGTGGTGCCAGTTTTTTTTTTAACGAGCTGCATGCATGTTACACCCAAGATGTGATGCATGTGAGGTATAGTGCCCTTCACACACGCACACACGCACATACACACACATACGCACACAAACATACACATACACACATACACACGCACATACAAACACACGCACACACACACACACACAACACACACGCACATACACACGCACATACACACGCATACACACGTACACACACGCACACGCACACACATCACAGGTGCTACCACGCGCTGGGCACCCCCCAGTCAGACGACCCTGTGGTGTGGCACACCCCAGATCAGCCCGAGTGGATGACCGGGGCCAGCATGAGTGATGATGGCAGGTGGGTGTGCTCTCAGCACGAGCGATGAGTGGGAGGTGGGTCTCCGAAATATCTGTCGTTCAATCCGGCTTCAGTTACCTTTTGATACAATGCATTGCACGTGCAGAACCGACCAAGTTAGCGACCGTGGGTTGGTGATTGACATGCTGATGTCCCATGCTCGTCAGACAGGCTTCTGTATTTGCATATGCTTGCATTCACCCAGGCTTCCTTCTCGCCCATCAGCCAAAGCTATTGCCCGGCGCACCTGCTCTGCGCAAATCCGACCCAAATGCTTCTCTTTTGCTGTCCCATACTCTTCATGTTTTGCCTGCAAGAAGGGGCCTGCAAACACATGCTTCTTCTGCATGCGTGGCTCTAGCCCAGCTGCCCTACTACAAAAAGAACACGGCCGGTATTTACAGCCATCACATTGTTCCAAACTCTTGTCTGTCAGTCACACAGGTACCTGCTCCTCCTGCAAGCCAGTGCCAGACATCCAGGGCTGGAGTGTTACCTCCCACCTCTCCTCCTGCACCCTGTCAACCCTCTGTGCCTTTTATCCTACCTAGGGTTGGCCAGAACTGTATATATACGTATATTTACACCGTATATTTGGTGATTTCCAAGCCAAAGATACCGTATGTACACCGTATATATATGGTTCTGGCCAACCCTAATCCTACCCCACTCTCTGCCTTTTGTCCTACCCCACTCTCTGCCTTATGTCCTCCCCCACTCTCTGCCTTGTGCCGGTTGCGAAAGTACAAGCACACCTAAACCATACACTCCTGTCTTGCACAAACACAGGTATGTGCTCCTCCTGCACGTCTGTGTGCCTGGCATCCAGGGCTGGGGTGCCACCTCCCTCCTCTCCTCCTGCGCCCTGCCCTCCTTCCGATTTCTGTCCTTCCCCTCTCTCCTTTTTCTCACCCTTCCCCCCATCCTCCTTTTGTCCACCCTGCTCCTGCTCCTGCTCCTGCTGCCCCTCATACTGCTGCTGCAGCTGTGTTTGCTGAGTGCCAGCAGCACCATCTTCCTTTTTGGCCGTGCAAGAGTGTTTCTCCGTGGGAGTGGCCCTCTTGCAGGCTTCCCCAATCTCCTGGGTCCCCGTCCCCCCATCCTTCCCTGTCTTTCATTCTACACCAGAAGGGCTGCAACACACCCGGAAATGTAAGGAGAGGAGGGAGAGGGGTGAAGGACGGGGCCCTGCAGAGAATAGGCGACAGCCTAACACAAGAAAGGACAGATGCCTTGATGCCGCGCACGGCGTTTGAAATTGCTACAACCACACATGCTTCTTGCGTGTGTGTGTGTTTGTGTGTGTGTGTGTGTGCATGTGTGTATGCTCTGGCGTGTACGATAAGCATTTTGAACCCTCGCCACCCACACAGGTACATGATGCTGTACGTGAGTGAGGGCTGTCGCCCAGCCAACCGGCTGTACATCGTAGACACTCAAGCCTTGACAGAGCGCACTTCAGACGGATTAATTGACTGGAGGGCGTATGATGTCAACACTGGTATGCACCGCCTCCCTCCTCTCTGATGCTTTGTTCTTCTAAGGAAGTGTACTCAATGTACTTTTGTGGTCATGTTTGTGTGTGTCTGTATGTGTGTGTATGTGTGTCTGTGTGTGTGCGCGCCACTGTTATCTGATAAGTTGGGACCTGGTTAGGCTCAAGGCTTACCTGGGGATATCGGCAGCCCAGCCCATCTCACCATGCACTTTTGTGGTCATGTTTTGTGTGTGTCTGTATGTGTGTGTCTGTGTGTGTGCGCGCCACTGTTATCTGATAAGTTGGGACCTGGTTAGGTTGAAGGCTTATCTGGGGATACTGGCAGCCCAGCCCATCTCACCATGCAAGTCTATTGTTTTGGATGTACTTTGTGTTTGTAGCGCCTTTGTCAAAGTTTATATGTAACTGTGCTGGTTTAGCAATGAGACTGGGTCGGGAGAGCATGCCCTTGTAGTAATCGTTGGCAACGTATTCAATCGTTGGCAACGTACTCAATCAAATGTTGGCATGTGGCCAGGTACTTCTGCAATTTGTTTTGCAGCCGTAGACTTTTGTAAAAAGGAACAAAGGTGCCACTTGCACTAACACTTTCACACCTGCCAGCATATAAGACAACATGGATGTGACCCGCTCTTAGGATGCGATATTCACCACGTAAAGCATTGAAACACACATACACACACGCACGCACGCACACACGCAAATGCACACACACATGCACTCACACACACACTCACACACACACGCACACACAATCATACACATGCATGCACACACACACACTCAAAAACACACACACACACACACACACATACACACACACACACACACGACCATCACATGGTGCATGACGTCATGCTGCAGGACGCAAACAGCTTCCGGTGATCAAGCTGGTCGACTCCTTTGATGCTAGCTTTGGCTACGTGGCAAATGAGGGCGCCACCTTTTACTTCAAGGTACCTGTGGTGGTGCTGTTTGTCAACTTTCAAACACACTTTGGTGTTCATCACTGTTGCAAAAAAGGTGCTTCACAGCGCCTCTCAAATATAGTAGGCTCGTGCAGCATTGTAGAATGACACACTAAGATGATACAGCATTGTAGAATGATACATTAAGATGATACAGCATTATAGAATGAACCACTAAGATGATACAGTATGCCTGACGGTGTATACGCGGGATATGACTTTACAGTATTAAAGTCCCCTCTGACAGTGCAGCAAAGTGCCTACACAGACAGGTGGGATAAGCTACCCCCTTTTCCTCGATTGTTAGATACGACAGTAGGTCAAGCTGAATAATTATATCTGTCAATAATAAAATATATATAAGCACCCGACGCTCCCAGCTCCCGTCATTTGTCTCCCACCTTGCATGCTGATTAGTAGTAGTAGTGATGAAATTGAGGAAGTCGACCAAGTGAAGGGGTGGAGTTATTAATATGGGCGCTTGGTTACCAGTTTGCATAACCCCACCGCAGTTTTTATTTCACTCAATCGCTGTACACCAAAGGTGTTATCAGTTTGCATAACCCCACCGCAGTTTTTATTTCACTCGATCGCTGTACACCAAAGGTGTTATCAGTTTGCATAACCCCACCGCAGTTTTTATTTCACTCGATCGCTGTACACCAAAGGTGTTATCAGTTTGCATAACCCCACCGCAGTTGAATTTGCTCGATCGCGGTGCACCAAAGGTGTTACCAGTTTGCATAACCCAACCGCAGTTTTTATTTCACTCGATCGCGGTGCACCAAAGTTGGTGTGAGGGACTAGCTGAGCAGAATAACATGATTGTATTGGGCTAATTGGGGTCGGATGGTCGGGCAATGCAAGTGAAAGCAAAAGATACATAAGCAAAAGATTCAGGCCCCAGTGCTTATGCGAATCAGGCCATGCAGATGAAGGGCTGCAGCATGATCTGAAGAGCTGCATGATCTGAAGGGCTGCAGCATGATCTGAAACTAAGCATACTAAATAAACAAGGAAAGGCACAGATAGTGTAAACACTACCGGCACGGACTAGGAAAGTATGTGTACTTTCAAGGACCTTTGGCAGCACACTTAGTGCCTAATTAGTATAGGGACGTAACTAGGGTTTGGGGCTGCAGTGCGTGTACAGTATTTCAAGCACAGAATCCCATGATTGTACAGCCACGTGCCATGTATGGTATGTGTGAGCAGTTCTGGCCTCCCTAGATATAGCGCCAATTGGTGCTTGTGCATCTCAGACGTTGCCACAATGTCAGGCATACAGAAAGATGACCTTGTGAGGGTCAGGAGGTTGGGTGCAGCAGCATGCCCAAGCTTCCTCCTAAGTACACTCAAGCCCTTACTCTCCACAAAGTGAGGAGGTGCCTATTTACTTTTTAAATGCTGATCTTTTGCTTTGCCGCGCAGACGAATTTGAAGGCCCCTCGCTACAAGTAAGTTGGATCAGATCTTGCGCGCCCTCCTGGTTTTCCTTATGGATCTAGCTTAGTTTCTCAATTAGATCTTGCGTGCCCTCCTGGTTTTCATTACTAATGAAACTACTATGGTCTAGCTCAGTTTCTCAATCAGATCTTGCGCGTCCTCCTGGTTTTATTTAAGGGCCTATTTCAATTTTCTTAGCGCCTTGTATACTTTAGGTTGCTTCTTGTGCGTTTAATTATCAGTGTCACTCAGGGGCATGCAAACCTTGCAAAGATACACACACATAAAAACACAAGCTTGTGCGCTTGACTGTCAATGTCGCTCAGTGGCATGCAAACCTTGCATAGACACACATACATAAGAACACAAGCTTGTGCGCTTGACTGTAAATGTCACTCAGTGGCATGCAAACCTTGCATAGATACACACACATAAAAACACAAGCTTGTGCGCTTGACTGTCAATGTCACTCAGTGGCATGCAAACCTTGCATAAATACACACACACATACTTGTGTGCTTGACTATCAATGTCACTCAGTGGCATGCAAACCTTGCATAGATACACATACACACATAAATACACCTCGCATAGACAAGCACACACACGCATGCTCATACTCATACACAAATAAGCACACAGCACAGCCACCAAGCGCAACACGCCTTCCTTCTTTCCCCTAACTCAATCCAAGCCACTCCTCTTCCCTAGTAATCATTGCTCGATAACAATTCCAAATAGCAGGCTTGTCGCAGCTACGTGACCCTCTCTCCCAATGACCATTGCTCAATTACAATTTCCAAATTGCAGAGTCGTCACAGCCGACATCAGTAAGCCCCCCCCCACACACAAACATACACACATGCACACACATACACACACATACAATTCACAAATTGCAGAGTCGTCACGGCCGATATCAGTAAGCCCAGCCCTCCCTCCACATGGACTGACTTGGTGCCTCAGCACGAGAAAGACGTGCTGAAAGGAGCAGCTGCCCTAAAGGGAGATGCTTTGGTCACTCGGTACGGGGTGTGGGTAGAAGGGCATTGGGTTTAGCCGTAGATTATTGGTAGCTGCCTAGAAAGGAGATGCTTTGGTCACTCGGTATGGGGTGTGGGTAAAGGGGCAGTGGGTTCAGCCGTAAATTATTGGTAGCTGCCTAGAAAGGAGATGCTTTGGTCACTCGGTACGGGGTGTGGCTAGAAGGGCATTGGTTTTAGCCGTAAATAACTGGTAGCTGCCTAGAAAGGAGATGCTTTGGTCACTCGGTACGGGGTGTGGGTTAAAGGGTAATGGGTTCAGCCATAGATAACTGGTAGCTGCCTAGACAGGAGATGCAGAAGCCACTCGGTATATTAAGTGGGTAGAAGGGCTTCTACAATTGACCGTAAATAATCGGTAGCTGCCTTAAAAGGAGATGCATAAGCCACTTGGTATGGGGTGCGGGTAGAAGGGCAGTAGGATCAGCTGTATATAATTGGGCAGGATGTTCTCCGAATGCAAAAAAGATGTAGCTTCTGGCAAACCCTCGCTCTTTTTGAGATCCAGTGTTAATACACAGCTGGGGTGGAATTTTATGTGCAAGGTGGAATTTTATATGCAATTTAGGGTCTGGTAAGAAGAAGACTTGCACTTCAGGCCTTGGCTGAGAGGGGGTTGCGTGCATTTAACTAATTGCATGACATTCTGTAGCCAGAACCCACCTGCATAGTCGTTGCACATATTGTCAAGTGGCCAAGACAATTTATCAGTTGCCTTAGTTGATTCGTTTGTCTCCTTGGTAATAAAATCCCACGTCTGCTGCAACTCACGATGCAAATGAAAAAGAAGTGCTGCCACCTCCACGTCGTTTGCAGCATTGATAGCCCCTAAGTGTCAGGGCAAAGGCGGTGCGTTTATAGCTTGCTTTAACACTGCAGATGCGCATGCCTGCGCTCATTTAAAGTGCCAAGTGTGCATGTGCGTGTGTGTAAGCATGCAAGTAAGTGTGTGTTTGCATATGCATTTAGTTGTGTGATGTGCAAGGCCAGCTGCAGCTACGCATGTGAGTGTGTGTAAGCGTGCAAGTACTTGTGTGACTTTGCATATGCAGGTACTTGCATGATGTGCGTGGCCAGCTGCAGCTACGCATGTGAGTGTGTGTGTGTTCAAGTACGTGTTTGTGTTTGCATATGCAGGTACTTGCATGATGTGCGTGGCCAGCTGCAGCTACGTAGCCTCTCCACCGGAGAATTGAAACAAAATTTCGATCTGCCAGGAGTGGGAAGTGTCACCGGTTTCTCTGGTGAGTGAGTGAGTGAGTGAGTGAGTGAGTGAGTGAGTGAATAAGTGAGTGAGTGAGTGAGTGAGTGAGTTAGTGAGTGAGTGAGTGAGTGAGTGAGTGAGTGAGTGAGTGAGTGAGTGAGTGAGTGGTGAGTGAGTGAGTAAGTGAGTGAGTGAGTGAGTAACTTGTCCCTATAACTTGTCCCTATTGGGTCCACAGTGTATGAAGGGCTTAGTGGAAAAGCGGGTGCAGGACTGAATTCTGATGACGAGGTAGAAGGACGTTCCTGCCATCACGTGAAAGAGATGTACACCCACATCGTTTACGTGCGCACTGGCGTTTGCTGCAAGATGTCATTAAGTGCAACTTTGGTTGCGCAGAAATTCAATGATTCAATGCTTTCTACTTTCTATGCACACTAGGTAACTAGGCAGCACTTGCGCACGATACCCTCTCTCAACGCATACTCTCTCGATGCCCACTCTCTTGAAGCACTCTGGCATTGGATAGCATTTCATGATTCAAGCATTGTTGTGCATGCCACCGGGCATTAACAAGTGCGTACACACAAACACCTATAAAAAACATACACAATTGCAGCACACACACACACGCTTGTAACTGATCATTCATGCTGCAGGAGAGCGCAAGGAGTCAGAGTTTTTCTTCTCTTTCACGTCTTTCTGCGAGCCAGGTGAGCAGCAGGAAGGGTTCACAAGTGTGCTTGGATCAGCATCCAATCCGAAGGACAACAGGAGCGTGCACGTTTCACGCCACACTTGATCTTTAACCCAGGGCGTGACAGCTTTTAGAAGGGGCCCAGTTCCCTCTAACCGGCATTTCTAGTAGATGGTAGTAAATGGTCATCCAGCTGCTTTCAATCTAAATTAAGAAAAATATGGTTGAGTAGAAAAAACAAATCCAATCCGATGGACAACAGGAGCGTGCACGTTTCATGCCACACATGATCTTTAACCCAGGGCGTGACAGCTTTTAGCAGGGGCCCAGTTCCCTCTAACCGGCAATTCTAGTAGATGGTAGTAAAATGGTCATCCAGCTGCTTTCAATCTAAATTAAGAAAATATGGTTGAGTGGTAAAAACAAATTTCGGACTTCAACAATCAACTCGCCTTTTTGGTGTACCTGGTGCACCTCTGCAGCATCAAAGTGCGGCAAAAGCCTTTTCCTGCCGTACTTCAAAAGCCCTTCTTTCTGAGCTGTGTGTGTGTGCGTGTGTATGTGTGTACGTGTGTGTGCGTAGGGTGTGTGTGCGTTAGTGGTTGTATGTGTGCTTGTGTGTGGTCCATAATGGCAGGTCTTGGCAAAGCTCTTTCCGCTGTGATCTGCATTTGCGACCACCTTATTGTGTTTGGTGCAAGCCCAGGAGTGTTCGGTGTGTTTGTTGCATGCATGGGCTTTGTTTGATGTGTTTGATGCATGCACAACTGTATTTGGTGTGTTTTATGGCGGTACGGAACTCTAATGACACAATGACACCCGGACACTTATATGGTCGGGAAAAAATGAATTCGAATGACTTCAAATGACCCCAAATGATCGGAAATGGTTGAATTTGTTTTTTGACGTCATTGAAGTGTTAGTAGACGATTTGTGAGGAATTGGGGTCGTGGGGTATAATCCTCTCACTAGGAGCAATTAATCGCACACTGCACCATTCCACGTGTGTTCCTGAGATTGAAAGGGACTACGGGAATGGAGCTCGGGCCGGAATCGCTTTTGAGGTCATTCGAGTTCATATGTTCCCGACGAAAAAGTGTCCGAGTGTCATTAGAAATCCGTACCGCCATAATTTCATGCATCTCTACTTTAGGTGTGTTTGATTGCATGCACAGATTTGTGAGTGTGCGTGTGGTGTATGTTTGATTGCATGCACAGGTGTGTGTGTGGTGTTTAATGCATGCACTGCTATTTTTGGTGTGTTTGATTGCATGCACAGGTGCCACATACCGTGTGGACCTGTCCGAGCCTATCGCCTCCTCAGACGCAAAGCACGTGCCAAAGCTGTTCAAGCGCGCAGAGCTAAAGGTCCCCCACGACCCTGCAGACTATGAGACTAAGCAGGCACGTTTGAAACCTTTCGTAGGAATATTTGCAAATGAGCGATTGAGTCTTCCTCTTACAAAGTAGGTCCCATGTGTGCTTCTGCTCGGATGTTGGGAGGCGACTGGTTAGTTTTACTTAAACACTGATCCATCTAACTTGCTCATTCAACGCGTCCACTGGTCCACCTACCCAGCTGGTTCATTCAATGCATCCACTCACCAATTATTTGGATGGTGGCAGCCCGGCCTTGCGTGTCTGGGAGTGGGGGCTCAAACTTCTCCCTTGCTTTTTCATCATGTAAACAAGGTCCCTGCAATTCAGACATCGCTGTGTGGCATGAAACTGAGCGCGGCTGCATGATCTGTTTTGTACTAATCATGATCATGACCGAAGACTGAATGAGTCTGCAATCCATTGCTACTATTATGGACGGGAATGCTCTGCACCAATC
>Ga0307951_1000875_pt1:5000-17839 | contig 17839 bp, 20 predicted proteins | sample OrgLakmetagen374_FD_201842 | JGI IMG/M metagenome (GOLD analysis project Ga0307951, IMG submission 201842) | Saline water microbial communities from Organic Lake, Antarctica - #374 | ecosystem: Environmental > Aquatic > Non-marine Saline and Alkaline > Saline | place: Antarctica... | reverse complement strand
CACACACACACACACACACACACACACACACACACACACACACACACACACACACGCACACGCACACGCACACGCACACGCACACGCACACGCACACGCACACGCACACGCACACGCACACGCACACACACGCGCACGCACACGCACACGCACACGCACACGCACACGCACACGCACACACAAACACACACACACACACACACACACACATACATAAACACACACACAACACAAACACATACATATACACGCCCCCATACACATACACACACACGCATGTACACACTCACTCACGCACACGCACACGCACACGCACAACACACACACCGCAAACATACAGATACACATGAGCATTTATAGACATATACCCATGCACATTTTCACCCACAAACATACACACACACCACAAACACAGATGCACACATGCACTCACGCACACACACATATACCCACACCCACGCACGCAAGCATGAATACACATACCCACGCCCACACACTCCATACACATGTGGAAACACTTTTTAAATAGGCACATGCATAATTACATACCCACACATAAAAGTACACACATGATGTATCACAGACTCATAGAGTCCATGAACGCCGAGGAAATGGAGTCAGAGATTGCGCTAGGCGGCATTGAGTTTGATGCGGAGTTCTTCCACCAGCACTTCGGGCAGGATGACGAGGGGGAGACCAGGATCAAGGGGTACAAGGACCTGAGCATGAATCTGTGGATACATGCACAGACGTACCACATGTGGCTGGACATTCAGTACAGCAAGAAGAAAATGGGTGCTGATAAACTGGAGAAGGTACGGATTCTGAATGATGGTACCTCCGATAGTTTAACAATGGAACAGCTGTAGTCTTGTAATGCGTTCTACCTGCCGTAATGCAAGGTCACACACACGCACACACACACACACATTCACATACACAACAAGCGCGCAAACACGCACACATACACACTTATACACACACAGGTAGGGTTGGCCAGAACCGTATATATACACCATATATGACTGTATATTTCTTGATTTCCCTGCCAAGAATACCGTATATACACCGTATATATATATGGTTCTGGCCAACCCTACACACAGGCAAACAAACAAACACAAATTGAGGCACACGCACACGCACACACATGCGCATATACACACCCTCTCTGTCTTCCGTCCGACACAACCATTTCTATTTGCAGGATTTCAAGAAGGGGTTCCCTCTAGGCTACGTCAAGAGCAAGGAGGACTTCATCAGGGCGGTGACCAGCACTGCACCTTCTTGGCCTGACCTGAGCAGGTACATAGGTACATACCGTGGTTAGGCATTCAATGATCATGAAAGCAGATGAAAGCATGGTTTCCTTGCATGCTTGCTAGCGTTAAGGAATGTCTTGCATCAATGAAATAGACACCACAATCTCTGGCATTGCACGTGCTTTGAGCTGCTTTGAGCTGCTTTGAGCCAACATAATGGTGACCCTTGTTACAACTCTATCCTACATCTTCTGGGTAACATCAGACAAAATAGTTTTCTTTTTTTGGGGCGTTGCACCTGCTCCCAGCCTCGGCGAAAACATGGACACCATTGCGCTGAAGGATGATGCCAAGGTGTACATCAAGCGCTTCAACCTGGCAGCCTGCCCCCAGCCTGTGCAAGTGAGTAGATTGTGCTACTGGGTGCAAGGGTGGTATGGCTGCGTGTGTGTTTTATGTCTGGGTGTCTGGGTGCAAGGGTGTTCTTTGAAAGGAGCTCAGAGGTAGTGGATTAGTCAATGTCATCTTCGTTTGTTGCATGTCGTGCAGTTTTAGTGAATGGTGAGTAGGTAATCGGGTCTGTTGCCCCACTGGCTTGAACAATTGAGCGACCAGTGGTTGCCACCTTTATTGCTCACAGCCGTTTTAAGCCCGGCATTATGGTTTTATTTGCCATGCTCGCAATCTGTGACCCTTGACCCTTTGACCTTTGACCGAGATGGCGCCTGCCCCTTTGGCTGTGCCCTATAATAAGGCTTGTGTCTGTCTCCTAAAAATGTAAACTGAGTCTGAAGTTCCTGGAGCTCAAGGGTGCAATCTCTCGTTTTTCCAAAAAACCACAAGGCTGCATGCGCACTTGGGTTGGTTCTGCCAGACCCACGAGGCTGCATGCGCGCTTGGGCCCCCTTGAACCCTCTGAACTCCAAAAAAAAGTCCAGCGTCTTAAGCCACAACTGTCATGCCAATCAAGCGTGCCTTCCCACTTTCAAACTCCCTGCTTAATATCATGTAGGAGCTGCACGCGCGGTTTGAGCCGCTGCTGCTGTTCTTCATTGACGGTGCCCAGATCATCGAAAAGGGGGACCCCAAGTGGGATGTGCTGATGCTCATCCAGCCCACACCCAAGGGCTGCCAATTGGTAAGCGTACATTGATGTGTTCAGGCGTGCGAGTGGAAGCCTTGACAACTGTGGGGAAGAGGCTTGGGTGCTGTTGTTTCAAAACTGAGGATGATTTGTAAAGCCTCGCTGGTTGGTCTCTGCGCTTTACTATCAAAGCCCCAAATTGATGTTAGGTGGCAGCTTGTGAGACTTGGGTTACAAGGGGCTCTGTTTCCTCATATGTCGTACCTCATGCGTATTTTGGGCTCTCTGTACTTGCAGCTGGGCATGACCTCCATGTACAACTTCTGGGCCTACCCTGAACATGTGCGCCTTCGCCTAAGCCAGATCCTGGTGCTGCCCCCGTACCAAGACGCGGGCCTTGGCAAGCGCATGCTGCAGGCGGGTACCTCGTTGCTGTTTGCTTATGTGCACGTCTATGCTTGTATGCGTCTGTCTGTGTCGATGGTGTGTATCTGCTTGTGTGAGTGCACGTGTGTCTGGCCATGATCATTGGCGAACTCCCCTGTCAAGGTACAATCCCGGGCATGGTTTGTAGCAGTTATTCACAAGCTGTATTTGTGTCAAGTGTTAATGCTGGAGGTCAAGCCTGTGCCACGGGTTCAATTTGTTGCCTCCCCCATGCAGAAAGCATATCTTTATGCGCACTCATCCTTACCAGGACAGTGATGAGCATGGGTCAAAGCAAATCTGCACATTTAGGTTGTGTGGGGACCTGCCCAGGTGTATTTATGAAGGGGAGAGGTCTCTGCTCATAAGTGCAATTGCAAAAGGCTCCCCTCTGAAAATATTCAGCAACTCACGAGGAAATATTTAGCAGATATGAAATTTAAATGTTTGAGCTTTCTTACGACCAGGAAGATAGAGAGAGAGTGTGTGTGTGAGAGAGAGAGAGAGAGAGAGAGAGAGAGAGAGAGAGAGAGAGAGAGAAGGAGAGAGAGAGAGAGAGAGAGATAGAGAGAGAGAGAGAGATAGAGAGAGAGAGAGAGAGAGAGAGAGAAAGAGAGAGAGAGTTCTGTGCTTGGTTGTGACCACATGAGCAGCATTTTTGCAAGCGAATAAAACCAGTCCCAGTGTCTCTGCTTCCATAGGTTTTGCAATGTTTTGCAGTTTTCCATCTAGGCATGCCGGAACAGCAGCATCAGCTGCTGTTGGATGGGCTTTGTTTACCCCCTCCTCATGTACGTATGCTTCAGGGTTCAAGGTTCGACCCTGGACTTATGGGAACCCAACAGTTTGTTGCAGAGCTTGCACTCTTTCTCTCAGGTCACACCTGTCAAGGGTGCGGCACAGAATCATTCATCCCCCATCACGCAACCTGGACTCTGGACTCCCTCTGTGATATGCAGGAATGTTGCTCAGCCTTTGCCTGGAAGTGCAAATACCTGTGGGTATGCGTGCGGTGGCCCACGAAATATGTGTCGTTCAAACATGCACTCGTTTTTTGGCGGAAGGCAAAGTAAGCTACCGTTCACGCTGGAAAAAATGTGCACTAGGGATATTGGGATAGGGAGGGTTGCGTGAAAGCAAGAATACCGATCTCAAAATCTGTACTGACTTTTACAATTTTTCTTCTTATGTAATGCAGGTCACTTATAACATTGCGCGAGCAAGGGAGTGCATTGACCTAACGGTAAGTTAGGGCGCGACAATTTCTTCCCCCTTCATCCCTTCTCTTTTAACTCCCTCAGCAAACTCAGAGTTTGGGATGGTACTGAGCAAAGCTTGTTGCTGTGCTTTTGCACCCACAGCCTGGTTGTATGTTTCTCTTTAGGAAGTGAGGCAGTACGGTAGGCGCTATCTTTTGGTTACTAGGATACAGGCCTGCACCCTGTATCTGATTTCTCACCGACAATTCATCCCTTGATTAAATCCCTCACTCACATATTCTTCAACCGGTTTGGCTGGCAAACCAAAACTAAAGTTGCCTTTGTAACTTTCTTAGTGGTGCATTATTGTGGAATGCTGGTATGCATGCAGATTGAGGACCCCACCCCAAACCTGCAGTGTGTGCGAGAGAAACTAGAGGTCGAGCAACTGTTGGCACTCCCTTGGGCGGCACAGGTGGCTTCAGAGGTTGGTTTGTGTGTGTGTGTGTGTGTGTGTGCCATGTGTATGTGTGCGTACTTGTGTTTGCAATGTGTGTGTGAGTGTGTGCATATGATGGTTTGTGTGCTTGCATGCAGCGATTTGGGCATCGAATGCCACCTTGAAGCGTTGTGTTGTACGACAATTGAATAATGCTGGTGTCAAACTGTGATTGCCTTTTAACAACCCCACATGTGTATGGTTGGCCAGAATTGTTCATACACCATATATATGACCATTTACCTAATTAAACATACCATGTATATATACCGTATGTATGTGGTTTTGGCCAACCTTACACATGAGCAATGATGTATGAATATTGATAAAGTGGGGATTTCAAGTAAGCCCAGACCTTTCGCATTAGCAGGAAATTATTATGAAGTTGGAATGCATTACCAATGTTCAAGGTACTTTTCATGTATCGGGTACTTTGTACAGTCTAAGAGCTTACATAGATCCATATTGTGCAATGCTACCGACAGCCTTTTTGTAGTCTTGCACAAGCGATGGGGTATGAAAACACATATACACAGGTACGCAGTGTTTTGCTTCATCGCCTCATTTCTACCCGCTGCAGTGTGCCTGTGCGATGGTAGAGGGGCGCCCACCACACTATGGCACCGGCAGCACTGACGGGGTCAACGGATCTGTTCTGGTTAAGCAGCAGCAGCAGCAGCAGCAAGAACAGCAGGAGCACCGGCAGACGCAGACCGACGTTGGAAGGATGTTCGCCCCGCCCCCCACCTTTATTTCTCAGGCCCAGCAGGAGCTCAAGATTTACAGAAGAGAGGTGGGTCTCTGCAGCAGCTGATGCAAAGAGAGGTAAGAGCTTACAGTCTGTCGCAAAAGAGGTGGGTGAGCCTGCATGACTGCTGTGCAAGTGCGGCAGCCTTGTTATCAGCTGGGGTTGAAGCCCTGCTGCATTTCATGGCAGAGCTGTAAAATCTGTGCTGTGTTGCATTGCGCTGCAACTGCAACTGCTTCAAATGTGGCTTGATACATCTGCCTCTTGCAACAAAACTAAAAGTTTCTTACAGGGCCTGGGTTTACAACTTCCTGCTTGTATTCCTTACTTCGACAGTGACCACCTGTACCTTGATGTTGCCCTTTGCGCTCATACACACACAGACACACAAACACACAAACACGCGCACTATCGTACGCATCCATTTTCAGGCACGCTTGGTGTGGGAGTCCCTGCTGTACATACAGCCTGGACTATGGCAGAATGCACGTGGGCGCGCTGGGCTGGAGGCCCTGCTGGCTGCCCGTCTGGAGGAAAGCCACTTCAGCCACTGTGGTTTAGCTGCAGAACGCAAGCGCCTGGTAGGAAGTGTGCGCCTGCACGCATACAAGAGCTTAGCACACAGGTCCAATTAGAGTAAAACTCCAGGCCTTGCCATGCCAAATGGCTGCATAATGCAAGCACCTACTGATTAAAGAATAGGGCAAGCACTCTTCATGGGCACACACAAGTATGTTAGTAGGTAAAGTCAGCAGGTGGATTGAAGAGCCGTCGTTGGCAACTTTAGTCATTGCAGATAGTGCAAATTGCAAAGGCCCGGTACAATGGCTAGGCCAGGCCCGTTTTCATGTATGCACAAGTAGAGGTGCACAGACAGTGGCTCATCATCACTGTGTTAGCGGCTGCAACATAGAAGCAGCAACAAACAAAATACAAAATAGGGGAGAATAACGGAGTTGTATGTTGTATGTTTATTGATTTGTCGAGGGCGTTTTAAAAGAAAGATGTCAAGAGTAGCTATTCAGGCACAACATAACCTCTCCACGCGTCGCTGAGGTAGAAGTAGTGCAGGGACTCGGGCTGCTCGTTATGAGTTGTGCTCTCACCCGATTTACTTGTTTTGAAGTCTGCGTGGCTGAGTTGATTAGGAGAAAGCTAGAAAAACGTCAGCAGATGTCCTTGAGGTGTGAATGGTGCACTTTGGAGCGTCAGAGCAGCCTTTGCTTGCTACCATTACTAAAATTGATAGTTGTATATGCCTTCAACGCTTTTCCTTGTGGAATTGGAAAACGTGCACTTTCTAATTTGTGTCGATAAAGCAGGACAGAAGTGCACCGTCTCGTACCTCATCGCTGGTGACCTGACCCTCTTCTAATATCAAACTTTGAAATGGTGTTGGTGATAAAAGGTAAATCAAATGGTACCTAAATTCAAGTGATCTGGTATTGCAGGTGCAAACAGCCAAAGACGAGGAGCGCAACTTCATCGTCATGCGGGTCTCAGACAGCTCCCAGGCAGCAGGTGTGTGCTCCTCTCCAGGATTACAGTTTGTTAGGTGCAGGGGTGCAGGGGTGCAGTCTTGCCGCTGAAAATGTACATTTTACACGGTACATGGTAGTGTGGGATTCATGATGTGTGACCGTGTGACCATTAATCCACACAATCACTGACCTCAAATTCAGGTGGTGAGGCAGGCACGGCAGGGGGAGAGAGCAGTGCGGAGGGCAGGGAGTGCGCGCACGGCCGATTGAATTTGGTCACCATGAGTGCCGCGGATAAGGACAGCAAGATGGGGGAGCTGGTGGAGGAGAGGCTGGAAGCAATGGCCGCTTTGAAGAGGCTCTTGGACAGGTGAGCTGGCTTTGCGTGTAATCTGACTGTGGTATGCAATAATGTGGTTTGTTTTTGCTTGTGCATGTGTGTATTTGTGTGTGTGTGCCGTTTGAAAGGTGTGGTGTGGGGTGGTGGATGTGGTTTGCTTTTCATGCAGGTGTGGGTTGAATTTGCACGTATTTCTCTATACAGGTACTCCCTCTATGTGTACATTCTTGCTCTCTTGCCTTACAGTCTGAGGATGCATTCATCTAGATGTGGAGAAACTGGAAGATTTTTGTGTTAGTCCTTTAGGTGTGGTTGTGCAAAGCTCTGTACCCTAGTCTCCATATATTTACCCCTGTCTCTTGTAATGAAGAAGTTTATGGTGTCCAATGCACGCTCCTTTTCCTTTTTTTTTGTGGAAATAGGTTTGCACCCTCGTACAGCTGATTGCTCCTCTTGTGTTCCTCTGCTTTCCCCACACCGCAGTTTCCCCAATGTATGTTTGCAAGAAGTGTCAAGGAGGTTCGTTGCTTACACTTGTATATTTTCCTCTGTTTGCAGGAAAATACGTGCCGAGCGGGGTGTAACGCCTATCACAACAGATCCTTGCGACACTGGCAAACGTCAGTGAAGTGTGTGCCTGTATCTGACATCTGCCTTAAGGCTTGAGTTGGGTTCCACTCTTCATCATTTATGGATCAGAGGCTGTTCTATTCTATAGACTGTTTTCCTCTGATCAGCGTGCGGATGTATTAGGCTTGAATTTCAATCTTAAGATGCTCTACCTTCTGTGACAGTTTGGCCTTTGCATAGCTGAAAGCCTACAAGGATGAAGATGTCTAGGATGTTTTTCTTCTCTCCACACCCCTGGCTTCAATGCGGAAGTATTCAAACAGGATGAAAGAAAGGATGTTGGTTTGTGTCCTGCACCACCCCTGGATGCAGAGCCACACATCCCACCTGGAGAACTAAAAGGGGAACGGCTTTTCAAACAGGCTGGTTAAGTGCATAAATGCATGATCATTCATCTTAATGACGTTTAACTTAGGAGAAGAGCCTGCGAAATTCAAGGCTAACTGCATGCTAACGACTTGGTTTTCCTGGAGGGGCAGTTCTGCAACGTCTTGCACGTCACAATCACTCACCTCTGTGCTCGTCTCAGTACATACATCTTATAACATGCTCGTTTCAGTACATGCCAGCCACTGCCCTCGTCAGATGGCTGACCCACTTATTCCCAACATGTGTATTTGAACGGTCACAAGGTTTACAAAAAGAAGGCCTTCAATAAGTGCGACTGCTAGCCTGCTCATGCAAAGCATTAAGTTCATAAGTTCATACGCCGGCGGAGGAATAAATAAAGCTTGTTACTGTTCTGGCTTAAAGAAAGTAGACACATCGTGGGCTCCTGTTGGGGGAAACAGGTATGCATATTTCCAGCAGGAATAGCGTACGGTCAGGAATAGTGAACGGTTACAGAAAGGGGCAGCAAGAAAGTTTTGCTGGTCTCGGGCTGGCTGACCCACAAAATCACTTGTTTGTGCTGATACATTTCACTCACTCCCTTGGGGACCCCTTCCAATGCTTCAAACAGAAACCGTTGCAGATTCACTGTTTTCCACTGTCAACTTCAAGCTTATTAAGTAAACGCTTTTGATTTTGAGGGTATTACAAGAAAAAGAAAGAAAAGACTTCGCTGGTAGTGATGACACAGCCAGCATGATTAAGGGGACCACATAAATCAAAGGGAGACCCCCTACTACGCTGAAACAAGAAGTAAAAGTGAAAAAAAAATGGCAGCAAGAGGGGCCGGTTGGATTGCAACAAAATAAGGAGGCACGTGGGGAGATCTTAGGGGGAAAACAAAGGTTAAGGCGGAAAAAGTTGGATCCAAGGAAACCATAAAAAGCTGCGCGAAGAAAACTAGTGTGACGGTGCAAAACAGAGGGTCGACAAAAAAAACTGAGGCCTGGGTATCTACACTACCAAAGGATCGCAGCATCCAAAAACGAAGTCAGGAAAAACTAGGAGCCATAGCAATGACTGGTGTGCCGAAACAGGCTCCAAACACAATTCTCCCTATAGGAACTCATACCCCTCTAAAGCGCAAAACCTAGGCCTAGCTAAACAGAGTAGCCTCACGGGAAACATCATCGATCTACGACCTACTCTCCCCAAAGCTACAAAAAAAAGCTATCCTACTCTCAACATTACAAGCCCATAGTAAGGAGAGTAGCGAAGAGAAGACAGTGAAGTAAAGGGCTAGATCTCAGGGGCTCCAATATTAAGAGCCGAGGGCAGGGGGAAGATGCCAAAACTACTAGACCTAGGTAAAAAAGGCAAACCACGCTAGGATGGAAGTGGCAATAAAACAGCCAAGGAGCCGTTTGAGCTAGCAAGCACAAAGGGGTTTGCTTAATATTAGCCAACAGTGTCACTTTGCGGAGAGGGTGGTCCAGGATGACCTCAAATTACAGCCTCAATCTAGTGCCTGCTGGGCTGCTCAATTACTGGGCGCTTTTCAAGGACTACATGGGTGTGAATCATATATACGAGCTATTCAAACTGGGCGTGCTATTCCCATGCAGGAATAGTGCTGCGGATTTAAAGCATAGGATGAGAGGTGTTTGGAGAGACACTGAATTGGTGGACCCCAACACGCACAACAACAAACTGGCCACTGATAATTCTTGGCTTGCCATCCCTTCTTCTAGTAATGAATGTACGCCGACTATTGTACCACGGATTCTTCATCCTGGTCTGTCCAAACATGTCATGCGGAATGTATATAGGCTCCGTTTGCGCACGCATACTTTAAAAGAGGAGGCTGCAGTATGGCTCGAAGGCGGTTGTAGCCCACGTGACCAGAGGCCGCCCTGGTGAAGATGAACATGTCCAAAACGAGGTGCACTTTTTATTTTGCCAAGACCATCGGGCTTGTGAGCTGAGGAAAGATTTCCAGAGGGGGTTATCACTCAATTCAAATACCTTGAAATCACTCTTACTCGTGATGGAAGTGAGCACACAGCTGCTGAGAAGATGGCAGACAACTTCAGATTTGCCATAGCAAGAACTGGTGACATCAAGCCTTGAAGGGTAGCAAACACAGAAAACATGCGTGCCGTCAAGCTCCTCCACCGCGAAAAGGAAAGGGAAAATCAATGGGGATCAAGAGGGTTGCAGGCTTGGCCTGAAACCGGCTCCTGATGAGAGTTGATAACAGTATTGGAAAGGGCACGTCTGGTATAATGGACAAGTTTAGCAGCAAAGTTCACAGAGTGCACATAGAGCTTGGAGGCAAGCTTCTTAACTCTTTGAGAATCAAGACCCAGTTCCTTGAAAGGTTTCAGAGTGTGAGTGTTGTAGATGGTGCCACCCACACCCATAAGGATGATGTGGAGAGTAACGGAGGCTCCTTGGAGAATGTTGCAGAGACCTTTGTGCTGTTCCTTTGCGGCGTTCAGCTGGTTCTGAGGTCTGGTGTCTTCACAATACTTGATCTTGACGAGGTGGATGTCACGCCGAGGTTTGCCTCCAACAATCCTGCATGTTCAAACAGAAGTTGCTAAGGAAGCTGTGAGCCAATTGACCTCAGTCGTTTTGTCGTGGACCTTAGGGAGAGGCACTTAGAATTTTGGACACCTGATTCAGATGGTCACCCAAGTAAGAGAGCGCAACAGCAAAACGCTGACTTATCACCAGTGGTGCGCACTACCTGCTAAAAGAGCTCTGGTTGCCCAATCTCCTTTAAGTCCCTAGATACATGTCCCTTGATTTTCCTCAAGATGTCATTGGCAGTATAGTTTGTGTGGTTTAGACTTCGTGTTCACACCCTTCGCTATGAGACAGCCACTTGAAAACGCACCTCCTCTTCCCAGCTTGTGACTTGTGTGAGGCTGATGATGATGTCTAGGATGAAAAACATGTTCTAGCGATGTAACCTTACCTTACCTAGGATGAAAAACATGTTCTCTTTTACTGCGCAACCCTCAGATGGTCTCTCTCCGCAGGAGTATGTGTCCTTATTTTTAAAGGCAGGAGGTGCGTCTGCTTTTTTGCACCAGGAAAACAACAAATTCCATTTTTTCTTCACGAACCTACTGTACTTTATGTACAAGCGAGCAGTCATACCTCTGGACTGAGGTTTTTTTCTTTTTGTAGCTGCCTTAAACCAGCCAGCTGTGTATCGTGTGGCCTCTTTTGTGGCTGAGTGCCTAGCCCTTGCTTTTTCCTAGCGTCTTTTTGTAGGTACAGCCCTATTTCCAAGCTCCCGCTCAGATCAGCCCCCCCGAGGCGTTTATAGCCCTAACCTTACATTTTGGTGTACCTTTGGGGAATACTTCTGGATGGTGGGATGACAGAAAAAGAAATCAAAAGCCTGTGTTGCCTCTCTACCTTCGCTTAAACATTCCCAGCAACCTCAGCCGAGCACTTTCTTGCCTTCGCCTTTCTGGCCACAACTTTCTAGTCCAAAGAATGCGTCATGACAGGAATAGAAGGCCTTATGAGCTCAACTGCCCTCGCTGGCGGATATAGCTGTGTAACCCTTACCCTTATGAGCTCAGGATCTGTGACAGATGTGACTGGCACACTATTTAGGATGAGGAACACATTTTGTTGGACTGTCCGCATGAACATCTAGTCAGACTTCGCACACAGCAACAGCTTATCTTCCCACCTCAGTTTGAGGATGACCCAGCTCGTTTGAGGACCTTTTTGAACCAACCTGACATTTTTGGAGTTGCCTCTTTTGTAGCTAAGTGCCTAGCCCTGTTCCCTTGATTTTTCTAGCGTTTTTTTTGGTTTGATTACAGGCTTTGTTTCCAAGCTTCCGCTCAGATGCCCACCAGAGGCATATATAGCGATGTAACCTTACCTTACCTTATACTTTCTGAGCTTATGGATTTATTTGTGGCTGGCCGAGACCAGTCAGCAGCCGATCAGCCAAACAACCTGGCTGAAGGTCACTCCCCATTGTAACCATTGTATTGAAGGCATTAGCGTCAGGTGTTAGGAGTACCTGGCTGTGCCAGCCAGGTCACCCCCCAAAACGTATCATTGCATCACACCATACCATCTGTTACAGCACTTTCAGGCAAGAATCAGCCAATCGCTTCCCTCCCCTGGTTTTAGCAAAGGAAAGGGTTTATTGAAGATGCCACAAAAATGCAATATGCATCAATTCAACGAAGGCTAGGCTGTTTAAAAAGCCCACCTAAGAGCTTATGTTGCATAATAATACTATACAATCTGTATTGGGTAACAAAACTGGGTGTTTGGCACATTGACCAGGGCACATTTAAGTACAGATGGTTGCAAGCAGATTGGAGGCACCGGTACACACTTCAACCTACAACCTGAAACATAAACTTGACACGTTTGACGTAACCCCTTCTGCTGTAAACCAGAGGAAACCTTGTAGCATGAAAGGCAACGACAGAATGGATCGAATGAAATTAGGATAGAGGAGGCGTAGCAGTCCCCAAAAGGTGTGCTTCCCGTTGCTGTAGACAACAGCATGATCACGGCTACTGAAGAACTTCAAGCTCCTCCTCCTCCTGCGCATGGACGTGTTTGTGTGTGTATGTGTGTATGTGGGAGTCTGTATGCGTGTACTCGTGTGATTGTACATGTGTGTGTGTGTGTGTGTATGTGTCACAATGTGCAAGTCAGTGTGTGTGCAAGAGAACTTATGTGCAACGCACACACCCGCACACCCAATACGCGCAGACACATACAAAAACATACGCACGCTTACACATGTACAAGCATACACACACGCACATGCACATGCATACACAAT
>Ga0307951_1000875_pt1:0-2500 | contig 17839 bp, 20 predicted proteins | sample OrgLakmetagen374_FD_201842 | JGI IMG/M metagenome (GOLD analysis project Ga0307951, IMG submission 201842) | Saline water microbial communities from Organic Lake, Antarctica - #374 | ecosystem: Environmental > Aquatic > Non-marine Saline and Alkaline > Saline | place: Antarctica: Organic... | reverse complement strand
ACCCAGATGTAGAAAGAGGTCATAATACGGCAAGTGTGCTGATCGTCCAAGCCCTACAAAGGGACCATGCGGTGCCTGTCATAGCAAATCACTGTCACTGCAAAGTATAAGACTCAGCACAACAATCTATAATGGTTTTATAGCCAGGGTCGAGTCTCTCTCGAGCAAAGGCTGGGAACTGCACTACAGACTGCAATTCTCCTGATAATCTCTCTCTCTTTCTCTGCTGTTTCTCAAATCCGACTTACTTGACCACTGACGTATACTATACCACACACACACTAGTCGGCTGCCGCGCCTCTCCTCCCCAGGGCTGGGAAGTTTACTCAACCATCTGGCTGAGCATTGTGTAGTTTACTGAGCTAATTGAATACCGCAATATCAAAACCAGAAAATGCTATCTTCAATAAACTGGCTTCCGCTAGCTTATTGCACGAGACATGGCAAAACAACATCAACTGAAAAACCAACTAACCAAATCACACGAATCGTCACTGCCAACAATTGGGCGTGACATGCCAACCAAATTGCCTACTACACTGACGTAGGCAGCGCAGATAAACTATCAGAGCAAGGCCTAGATCTGAGAAACACTGCCAACAACAAAACACTGCCCTCTTGGCTGCAACCAAAACTAACAGCACATGCTTTAAAAGCCTCTTCTCGTCCTGACGCCATCCTATTTTTACCTAGCACCGTGTGCTCCTCTCGCGTAACCACCCGCAATTCAAACTTTCAACAGCTTGCTAAAGACAAGAAATTGAATCCAAACCAGTGGGAGGTTCACCTGATTGATTTTAAATTATGTGAAGACACTAGGCCTGATCCCCAACTCCAAAAAGCAAAAGCACAGCACAGCATGCTTATTGCCAAATTAAACAGACAAGGATATAGGGAAGTCAAGCCACACGTGATCCTCGTTGGAGCTATGGGGACTATCTACAAAGACTATACAGACAAACCTCTGGCAGACTTTAATCTGGATTACCATACGATTAAAAACCTGACACACAAACTGAATGAACACACCATCAGACATGCAGACCTGCACTCATAAAAACAAGGTATGCACTGCAATATAACACAAGCAACAACAGTCAAGGATTGGGTCTGGGTGCTACGGCACACAACCCCCCTGACCCACATTGATTTCTTTCTAATTGTTTGCGCGGTGGGGGGTTGCCTGGTGCGGGCACCTATGTAGCCCCCTCCCTTAATCATGCTGGCTGTGTCATCACTACCAGCGGAGTCTTTTCTTCTTTTTTTCTTTTTTCTTTTTTACGGCATGAAACTTGTGGAACGCGTTGGCTGCGGAGTATGCTGGGCTGCCTTGGCCAGCTTTTTGAACAAGCCGCCTGCAGCACACTGCTGATTTGACAGGCAAGTTATCAATAACGAGTTTTACTTGACTTGAGGGTTTTTCAAGGAGGGTTTTTCTGTTTAGGCAGGAGTTTTTCCTTTTCCCAGTCTTATAGTTTTTTTCCTTCATTCTGTCAGGCCCTTGCTGAGGACCGTGTAACAACCCCCACCAAAAAAAAAAAAAAAAAGAGTTTTACTGGAGAAATGCATTGCAAATAGGTAGTACCGAGGGTATGCTGTAACGTGATTCATTCATAGGTAGTATCCTTGCGCTGAAACAAGGACCTAGCAGCAATAGGCAGAAAAGACCAGGAAGGGTTTAGGGGTTGGTTAGGTCCTAATCCGAAATCCTTAGGACCTAAACCCTTTTAAACTAGGAAAAAGAAAGAAAAAGAAGGGTGGAGGGAAGGGTATATTTAGAATTGCTACCTTCAACAAGCATTTCAGAACTGAAACAATCGAATAAAGATCTATCAGGATGTGAGAGCACATGAAATTTTGATGTGTAATTTTGGTGGGGATTTTTAAATGGCCTGATGAGTCTGGGTTTGGGTCTTTCCCCTTGGGGTTAGATGTTGCTTTTTGACATTTACTTAACCCAACTAGGTATTTGAATAATTGTGTGCGTGGAGTCCAACCAAGTATGGTCCTTGGGCCCATCCCCTCGGCAAGCAGCTCCTACCCCAAACCTAAACATTTTCAGCCATCTTACGGCACGGCAGGGTTCCGATGCGAAGCCAGTCTGTTGGCATCAACAGTTTTTCGATGTGGCCTGCTCACCGCTGCCCGTGCAGCAGTCCTAGGCAGACACTGTGGCCTGATGATCACAGCATCTCACAACCCAGAAGAAGACAATGGTGTAAAAATAGTTGACCCGGATGGAGAGATGCTGCCACAGGTGGGGGGGATCGGGCAAACGCACAAGCTGGCTTCATGAGGTGCACACACATGCACACACATGCACACACATGCACACACGTGCACACACATGCACACACATGCACACACATGCACACACACATACAAACACACACGCGCGCACGCACGCACACACACGCACGCACACACACGCACGCACGCGCGCACGCACGCGCGCACGCACGCACGCACGCACACGCACGCACACACACACACACACGCA
>Ga0307951_1000874_pt1 | contig 17847 bp, 15 predicted proteins | sample OrgLakmetagen374_FD_201842 | JGI IMG/M metagenome (GOLD analysis project Ga0307951, IMG submission 201842) | Saline water microbial communities from Organic Lake, Antarctica - #374 | ecosystem: Environmental > Aquatic > Non-marine Saline and Alkaline > Saline | place: Antarctica: Organic Lake... | reverse complement strand
GGGTGGCCTCCTACGTTGAGATTCCGGTCGCCCCCGGGGTGGCCTCCTGCGTTACTCCGCTAGGCTGAGTTCTAGCTTGTCGCCGTCGTTCTTGGCGATGGTCACCTGCAGCGGTTGGTTTAACATGAAAGTCTGTTCTTCGCCTTTCATCATCATGCGCAGTGGGTCATAGCTGGGCCTTTTCTTTTGGCCCCTCAGGTCTATAAAGCCTGCCGCGCCGTTGTCGTCTAGCTGCGCAATAATGCCGCCTGAATTGATGTGCACCACCGTCGCCTTCCAGACTTGATCTGGCTGTTGCTTCAGCCATTGAAGCCGCAACCGGTTTTCGACGTCGTTGGCTGCATTGCGACTGTTGCGCAGACGTGCGTTCAGGTCATCAATGAGATCGGCTGGTATCGGGTGGGTTTCTCCAGCCAGTTTGGCGTGAATCAACCGGTGCAGTGCCAGGTCGGTGTATTTTCGGATCGGGCTGGTGACTGTAGTGTACTGGTCAAAACCCAGACCAAAGTGCGGTGCTGCAGTGTTTGACCAGAGACCGCGTTCCAGTCGCTTCAGCAAGACACTTTGCAACGGAAAATCCTGTACCTGGCGAGCGCTGCGCATAATGGCCTTGAACCCTTCGGGGTCGTGACCGTTGGTGTCGGCGATCTCTTTGGAGAATTCACGCAACAGGCCTTTGAGTTCTTCTTCACGGTCGGGCCGGAAACCGGCGTGGGTCATGAACAGGGCGTTGTCTTCGATCAGCCAGGCCGCGACGATGCGATTGACCGCCAGCATGCTTTCTTCAACCAGGCTGTTGGCTGTCGTGCGTTGCTCTTTGACAACGCCGGTCACGTTCAGCTTGTCGTCAACCTTGACCCGGTAGTCGGGGCGCTCGAGCATGATCAGGGCATTGGCCTGTCGCCACTCAAACAAAGCCTCGCAGCACGCTTTAAGTGTTTCCAGGTGCCAGTGAGCGGCAGGAATCGGATCTGTGCCATCGAGCCACTGGCTCACCTGGTCGTAGCTGAGCTTGCCTTTACTGCGAATGACCGAAGGCGTAATGGCCAGCTTGCTCAGGGTGCCGTCTCTGGCAATCTGAATATGAAAAACCAGTGCCAGACGGTCGGCATCCGGCAGCAGGGAACACAGGTCGTTGGCCACGCGCTCGGGTAACATACTGATCGGCTGGCCGGGCAGGTAGGTGGTGGTCAGGCGCTGACGCGCCGACACTTCCAGTGGCGATGCAGCGTCGAACCAGGCCGCCGGATCAGCGATGGCAACCCGCAGCAGCCAGCCTTCGTCGGTTTCTTCGGCGTAGAGAGCGTCGTCCATGTCACGGGTTGAAGCACTGTCGATGGTGACGAAGGGCAGGTCTCGCAGGTCGGTACGTTCCGGCAGTTGGCTGGTTATGAAGGCTTCGTCCAATGCATCGGCTGCTTGCAACGCATCATCCGCAAAATGCCGTTGCAGCTGATGCTTTTCGATGGCAATGGCATGCCAGGTTCCCGGTTCATCTTCGGAACCGATCACAGCGAGCACTTCTGCCTGTGCCTGGCCGGTTTCCCAGGGGTGACGGATGACTTTGGCGCGCACCCACTGGCCGCTGGCCGCCTCCAATGTCTTTTTGGGCGGCACAAACAGCCATTTACCGTGACCTGCGACTTCGGGTTCCACACCCTGGGCTTTGCCACGCACCATGTAACGACCCATGAACTCATCGAGGGGCGATGAAACCAGCGCTTCCAGGCTGGCATTGATTTTCCCTTCAGCGGTTTCTACAACGGTAAAGTCTACCGCGTCGCCCGGAAACACCTTGGCCATGGCGTCTGGTGGCAGAAAATATTCGGTCGCGTCGGCGGCGACAACAAAACCGAACGTGCGACCAGTGCCTTTAACAGTGCCGCGCAAAACGGGTACGGTGGGTTTGATGTCGGATTTAAGCGATTGAAGTTGGGCAAGGGCTTTGGCGTCGAGCATAGATAACCTGAATGTCTTTCGCTGAACATGAAGGGGGCGAAGTATACCGGAAACTGCCCGCTTTTTGATAAGCTCATGCCGGAAAAGTCACGGGACCTCAATAATGGCCGATATTCGATCACTCGACGCCGCCCGCAAACAGGCACGAAAGCAAAAAGCCAAGGCGACGACACTCTGTCGACACGGCCATCACCGTTGGGAAATTGATACCCGGCCACAGTTTGACGTGAAGGCTGGCAAGCTGGTAACCCGTTACCGGTGCAGCCGCTGCGGGGAATATCAGGTTAAGGCTAAGTGAAATTCACGGAACAAATCGAGTCATCTATTTGTCGGAAGGCAACCTGAAATTCAAGGCGGGGCTGTCGGGTACGTTCATTTGAGGCCGTTAGACAGCATGGATGCTGTCTTCGAGCCCCCATGGACGGGTTCACAGCGTGCCTCAAATGAACGTACCCGGTGGCCCAATCGGCTACCAGCACCGCGTTGCCTGGTTCGTAAATCTATTCTCAGTCGAATGTCTGCCTAATTGGACCATCGATCCAGATTGTTCAGGAAGGTCCGGGCACGTTCAGCGTTGGCCTGAAGTTCACTGTCTTCAGGCGTAAGCGCCAGTGCCTCCTCCCATACATCCAGTGCTTCGCGCAAAAAGCCCTGGCTATACAGTAGCTCGCCACGTTCTTTAAGCATGGCCGATTCGGTTTTCATGCGGCTAGCGAGCTGCTCTTCCAGCGGAGCTGCTTTGGTCGGATCGAGCTGTGCCATCTCGCGCAGCAGGCGCTGGGCACCATTGAGATCGTTCAGGCTCATGCTCAGGGCGAAAGCACGCTCCAGTTGTGGCCATTGTTGTTCGGCTGCGACGGCCTGCTCGGTTCTGACGGCCTGTCGCTCGGATTGCTGCGCTGCCTGAATGCTGTTTAACAGCTCCTGGCTCAACTCATTGGGCGACAACCGGTTAGACAACGACAAGGCCTGAATGGCGGTGCTGGAATCGTTGTCATACAGAGCCTGCTTGCCGACGACATAAAGCTCTCGGGACGTTGTTTTCAGATCTTGCTGAAAAGTACGGTAGCGCTGCTGCGCAAAGAAATTGCCGGGTCTGGCTTTTAACAGATTTTCCTCACCGGTTCGGGTTGCCAACAAATAGCGCGCACGAGCGGTCAGGATTGTTCGTTCACTGCGCCCTATGCTGGCCAGTCGTCGTTCTTCGTATTCGGCCCGTTGCGCTTGCAGTTCAGGTGCATCGGGCAGGTTGTTCAGGGCTGCATCGAGTATATCGATGGCTTCAGCCCAGTCGGCCTGTGCCTCCTGGTTGCTGGCCAGGTCCAGCTGTGCATCGATGTAGTCCGAGCGTTTGGCTTCTATGATGCCGGTTCTCTGCCGCAGTTCGCTGTAAAGCGCATGGTCCGGGTTCATTGCATCAATGGTGTCGAGTGCCTTGTCGTACTGATGGTTTTCTACCCAGACATCGATCTGATCGTTGACGTTACTTTGCTGAGCGTAAAACTGGGCACAACCGCCCAGCCAGACGGCTGCAGCCAGAATAATAAATCGGTTCATGCTTCTGACTCCCTGGTCACTGGAACGTCCGCTGCCCGAATGTCAGAGTCTGGTTGCTCTTTAAAAGCTGTTTTGGCAGCCCAGGTGTTAATGGTCAGGACCTCAACCGCACTTTGAAACCCCTTTATGGAACGTTTTTCGGTGCTCAGTACCTGCAAAGGGTGGCGTTTGTGTAACAGGGCGTAGAACGTTTCGTCGGTTACAACCTGGCCGAGGTCTGCCAGATCGCACAACCGGGACGCCAGATTGGCCGCTTCGCCAATCACTGTATATTGCATGCGCTCATGTGAGCCGAGCAGACCCGCCAAGACGGTACCGCCACTGACGCCAATGCGGATGTCGAGACAGGGCTCCTGGCGTGCGCTGCGTTCCTGGTTAATGGCCGTGATGCGGTCACGAATTTGCAAGGCGCATTCCATGGCATGATACCGGTGTTCCGGGTCCGACTGCGGGCAGCCGAACACCAGCATGGCGCAGTCTCCAATGTATTTGTCGACATTTCCATGGAATTCATGGCATTTATTGGCAAATTCAGTGAAGTAAAGGTTCAGGACTTCGGCAATTTCTTCCGGGTGGCGACCCTCGCTGAAGCTGGTGTAACCGACCAGATCAACAAACAGAATGCTGGCGTCAACGCGTTTGCCTTCACGGGCCAGCTCAACGTTGTCCTGGGCCATGTAGCGCGCTGCGACTGGGTCACTGACGAATCGGGAAAACAGGCGCTCGATACGTTGTTTCTGCTCGAGTTCCTGTGACATGTGATTGAACGACTGGGTAAGATCGCTGAATTCCCCCTGATGCTGCCCCCGTATCCGGAATCCATAATGGCCCGACTCGATCGCGCGGGTACCCTCGATCAAGTCTCGCACGGGCTTGCCGAGCGACTGACCCAGGCGAATGGCAATAAGCGTGATAGACAGCACCAACAGGCTGACGACGATGATACCGGAGCGAATGATCGAGTTCTGGCCGGCCACCATCGCTGAACGGTCCAGCCCGACCCAGGCTGCACCGCCGCTGACGCCGCGGAAGACAATGGGTGAAAAGAACCAGACCACATTATCGCTGGCTTCAATCATGCCTTGGTTTTGAAACGCCTGATCGGCGTTGACGCTTGGCAAGGCAGTCCCGGCCTCGGCCAGAACATTGCCATCCTTGTTGACCACACTGGCGGCAATGACAGAGGGCTGATCGTTCAAAGAATTCACCAGACTGACCAGGCTGAGTTGATCTTCGGTAAACACCAATTCGACTGACGCGGCACCGAGTTGGGAAGACAAGGCATTGCCGGTGTCGGTGAATTGGGTCTGCATCATCGCGAACTGACGATATACCAATGTATAGCCCAGAACGCTGGACGCCAGCAGCACCAGCAATGTCATGATCAACGCGAGTTTATGTCCAAAATGCCATTTCATTGATGATTCACTGTCTGCTCTGGTGGCAATGTGCCTTGATGTTTTTTCAATAAGGCAGTTTATCACGACCGGGCGTTTCAGTAGAGTCTGCTTGCCAGCACATATCGAAACGAGACTCAAGTCACAGAGTAGGTGAGTCCGACGTTTGTTTCTGTGCGTCAGTTAACGTTAAAGATTCGATGAGAGGCTGTCATGGCGTGACTAAAGCCGTTAAAATAAGTTATGAATGAATCTTTCGCATTAGTCTCTTTCTTTTAGGCCTGCCAATGGGTAGTCGCCTTTCTCTTCGTACCGCTGCTTTGCTGGTACGAATGGTCGCGCTCGACCGTATTTTGCCGCTGGTGCGCCCTGCTCAGTGGGTATCTGGTTCAATTTGGTCTGATATTCATGCTCGATGATGCCGGTTTTGAAATGTCGGCCGTTATCCTGATCGGCTCTGTCTCTGCCTACGCCTGGATTAAACTGATGACAGGCTGGCTACCCGCCCGGCAAAACATCTCTGTCTGAGCACCGCCCCACACTACACTTTTAGGCCCCAAGCCGTTACATTGCGCTGCTTAAAAAAAGGCACCGCTGGTTAGCCGCGTCTTTCGGTTTGTCATTCGCGTTTTCTGTTCAACAATTTTGAGGTCTGATACGGCATGGATATGGATTCACTGGTCAGTGGGGTGACCGGCATTTTAATTTTGAGTAAAGAGTACGCCTGGATCGCCCAGGCGTTTGTGGTTGTGTTGCTCACCCTGATTGTCAGTTATGTGGCCAAAAAGGTGTTTGACCACCTGGGAAAGGTGGCACTGAAGTCGAACACCTTCTGGGATGACCTGCTGATTCGGTCGGCGCGCAAGCCAGTGCGCTTATTTATCTGGTTAAACGGTTTACTTCTGGCCACTGAGGTGGTCAGACGAGTCTCCAATGCACCTATCTTCGACTTTGTCGATCCGGTTCGCTCAGTGACCTTCGTGCTGGTGTTTGCCTGGTTTATGGTCAGTTTTATTCGGCAGGGCGAAGAGACGGTTCAGAACTCCGACAATGTCAAGAACCCGATGGACGCGACCACCGCCTCGGCACTGGGTAAATTGCTGCGCTTATCGGTGGTGATCACATCATCGCTAGTGGTGCTGCAAAGCCTGGGGTTCAGTGTGTCGGGTGTTCTTGCGTTTGGTGGTATTGGCGGTATCGCCATCGGTTTTGCGGCCAAGGATCTGCTGGCCAACTTCTTTGGCGGCCTGATGATCTACCTGGATCAGCCGTTCAAGGTGGGTGACTGGGTCCGGTCGCCGGATCAGGATATTGAAGGCACGGTGGAGCACATTGGCTGGCGCCTGAGCCGCATTCGTACCTTCGATAAACGACCCATTTACGTGCCCAATGCCACCTTTGCCAACATCACGCTGGAAAACCCGTCACGAATGACGAACCGGCGGATATTCGAGCATATAGGCGTTCGTTACGATGATGCAGGCAAGGTAGAAGCCATCATCAATGACGTAGAGGCTATGCTTAAACAGCATGAAGCGATTGATCAAAACCTGTTACTGATGGTTAACCTGAACAAGTTTGCATCGTCATCGATCGAGTTTTTTGTCTATACCTTTACCAAAACCGTGGTGTGGAAGGAGTTTCACCAGATAAAACAGGACATCATGTTGAAAATCATTGCCATCATTGAGCGACACGGCGCTGAATTTGCGTTCCCGACACAAACCATTCATTTGGCAGAGGGTGCGCCGGTCGAGGCATCGGCAGAAACGACCGGTCCGGTGCATTCGACGGGTCAGTAGCCGTGACAGACGGTCAGTACAGAGGCATCAACAGTGGGCGATCACTTGTTGATGCCTTTGTACAGATTAACCTTTAGTCTGAACATAAAATTGCAGCATGCCCGCGAAAGTGTCCGGATACGCCTCTTCAAAGGCTTCCCACTTGTTCAGATTAGTGAGCTCTGAGCGCTCGCCATTGACGCTGGCCAGAAAAGTTTGGCGAGCATCCGGAGCCAGTACAAACCCCAGAAATTCTAGCTCATGCTGGTCCAGTAAGTCCTGTATCAGAGCCGGAGAATAGCAGTGCTCCTGCACATGAAACAGCAGGTCGCGGCAGCCGCTGGTGGAATAGAAATCGCGGCTTTTTAGCAGCGCGCTGAAGTCACCTTCCAGTCGTTTTTGCAGTAAGTGTTCTCGAAAGCGTCGAATATCGGTTTGTCTGGCGGTGTAGCCAAGGCGTTCGATATGGTGTTGGGCGCGGGTGACAATGCGCCGTGCGCGCTCGCTGTACAGACCAATTTTCAGCAACCCGTTCACTTCCAGTCGGCGTTGCAGGGCTTTCAGTCCACTTTGCGGATCACTCATGTGATGCAACACCCCCGAGCATTCGATCACGTGGAATTGCTCGTCGAGTTTATCCAGCTCCAGAATATCAGCCTGCAGGAAACGCACGTTGCGAATGCCATAGCGTTCTGCCATGCGTTTGGAGTAGGCCAAACTGCGCGCGCTCAGATCAATGGCGGTCACTTCAACGTCGCGAAAGTAGCGGGCGACATGCAAAGCGTGCCGGCCGGTGCCCGAGCCTGCGACCAGAATCCGGATCGTGCCCATATTGAAGTGTTGAGGGGCCCGAAAGCCTTCCAGTTCAGACTCCAGAGCGCGGCCGTAATTGGTTGGTGTGTTGTATCCCAGATGCAGCCAGCGGGGATAGGGGTTTTCTTCGTACTGCTGGCGGACTTCTTTTGAGATCGCATTGTTAATCGGGGTCAGCCGTTCAATATCGGTCGCCAGCGTTATTTCTTCATGCAGTTCGGTTACGCAACGGCGGATAATGGGCCGGGTATAAGCTGGCCAGCGGTTGAGCGGCAGCTCGGACAAGCGTTGGCTGTTTTCTAGGCGATGCAGGGGTTCATACATGCCGTACATCAACAGGGCGCTGTTTACATCGCCTGGTTGGAGTTGGGCAGATTTAAGCGTTGTTTCCAGCAAGTCCCGCAAAGCGCTCAGTAAAACCTGTTCCTCGTCGTCCTGTGCCCAGACGTGCTCGTTGTGTACGCCCTGCATGACGAAGGCGGCTGCCAGTCGCAGCAGTACTGAATCGGAGAACTGGTTGGCCAGGCAGTTAAGCAGAACCTGTTTGCGAACCTGAATCAGAAAGTCTTCAAGATCAGGGTGGCTGAAATACAGGGTATTCAAGGCCAGTGCCAGCATCTCGTCCCTGGCCAGATCTTGCAGATCGACAATGGCATCAGCGTCTTCCAGGTGATACCTGTGGCGCAGCAGCGAAGCGGTCAGCGGTGCCATACCATCGTGGTCTACTTTGTCGAGCTTGAGCCAGCGGATGACATCGTCAGCCAGATCGGGCAAGTAGCTATCGGCCTGAATGTGGCGGGAGACCTCGAATAGCTTGGCGCGAATGTGTTCATCATCCGGATTCAGGCTGAACAGTTGCCGGTAGCCATTGAAGGCCTGCACCACATTGCCTTGCCGGGCGAAAGTATAGACTAGCGAGGTAGCCGCGCGCGTCTCACCGGGCGCCAGCTCCAGGCTGCGGCTGAAGTACTTGAGCGCATCGTCATAATGGCCGGTGGCCAATTTCACATGGCCGAGTGAATACCAGCACCCGGCGTCATTAGGCGTTTTGCGCAGGGCATAGTGCAAATAGTGTTCGGCCCGTTCGTAGAACCCTTCATCGAGGGCAATACGCCCGAGCAGGTTCAGTGCCGGGGCGTAGTCAGTCTGCTGATCCAGCAGTTGCTGAGCGATCGCTCGTGCCTGGCCCCGGTATTGGGCCGTATGTTCATTGCTCACCCGGTCACTGAGGCTGAGTTCATAGAATTGCCGCGCCTGCTGATCCAGTTCAGTAAGCGAATGCTGCCGGGCTACCGGGGTTGAATCGGGTTCGTGCCCAGACTTTGCCAGCGCTTGTGATGAATGCCTCATAACGCACCTATTCGGGTGAGCGGCTTTGCCGCTGCCAGTTGCAAGCGGTTAATAGTTAACCGCCGGTGGTGAAAAAGCGGCAATGGGTCGCCGGTATGAGGCGAGTCTGGCCGTTTTTTCGTTCATTGAAGGGGCTATTGCCAGTGCCGTGCCAATGTTTGCCTGCGCCGCATTGCGGGCGCATGTCAGCATCAAAAAGAAGACTAGGGGGTGGCTCTGAACAATGCCCGCAAAGCCTCGAGTGAATTGTTCAGAGCCACCCTGGATTGCACTGCAAAAAAACACTCAACATATCCGGCAGTTCGCCGTTATATGGAGTAAGCTTTACCAACGGCACCAGGCAGCAGCGCGAATCTGACATGACGGTCAGAAACAGAGCGGGCTTGAAGGTTATCGGGAGGCTGAAATGAGTAAAAAAATCAGTGGTCTGAGAGGTAATACTATGTACGCACAGGGGATCAAGCAGTACCAGTCGGTCAGTACTGAAACCTCAATTATGGACGCCGACCCCCATAAGCTGATTCAACTGCTGTTTGAAGGTGCTCTGGCCAGAATCTCCACGGCCAAAGGTCATATGGCGCGTAAGGAATATGACAAAAAGTCCAAAATGATCAATTCCGCCATCGATATTATTGGCGGCCTGCAAGACAGCCTTAATACCGACACCGGTGAGCTCGCACTGAACCTTGAACGGTTATACGACTATATGCTGCGCCGGTTGTTTGAAGCCAACGCGCGCAATGACGCAACCATACTCGACGAAGTAGCCGGTCTGTTAATACAGATCAAATCCTCATGGGACGCCATTCGGGATGAGACCGTTAACCAGAATCAGGCCGGTGAATAACCATGGCCCTGGTCATGCCCCAACCAGTCAGCCGGTCAGCCATACCTGAAGAAACCCTCGTGAGTAGGGCGAATGCTCTGATCGACCAGGGTTATGCCTTACAGGATATGCAATCACTTCAAGACCTGGAAGTCTGGGATGAGGCGGTAAATGAGCTACTGGAAGTCATTAATGACCAAGTGCTGAATGACGGTATGGCCGTAACCCGTCTGAAGTATCGAATTGAATGCCTTCTGGGGCTCTATGGCGGTGTTCTGGCGAGTATTTCGCAGCTACAGCAAGGCCAGAAAGATCGAACCGGTGATCTGGTGCGGCAACGTCAGTCGATAACCGGTTAGAAAATAGTGGGTTCCGGTTAACATCACGTTAGCCGGTCTTTCTGATCAATTAGCACCACCTTTCTGAGTTTTCCCTGTTGTTCACCGCTTTTTTCTTGTGTTGATAGGCATCTTGATTCATGGAGTTTCGAGTTTTTCTATGGTAAGACGCTGAAAATAAAGGCATTATCGGTTTGTTGGCGCGTTTTTATCAGGCAACGTCGTGAGTTTGACATCCCCAGTTACACTGTCTTTACTGTACTAATATAGTCAAATTCCTGACGTATGGTGTCGGGTGAGGTGCCATCAATACTGTATTACTGTGAGGAAAGGTTTCTAATGTGGCGTGAAATAAAGCTTCTGGTGGTCGACGATGATGATCAGCGTCGTCGGGACATCAAGGTTATTCTGGATTTTCTGGGTGAGGTAAGCGTCGTCATCACCAGTGACAATTGGCAAACCCGGGCCATAGATGAATTGGGTGGTTCCGATGATCTGGTTGCCGTTGTTCTGGGTGATGCACAATTGTCACTGGCCAGAATGGTACAGGCTGTCGCCGACTGGGATGAGGGGATACCCGTTATCCTGATGTCCGAACACCCCGAATACGAGCTACTGGACGACCAGCTGCGCCATCGCGTCATCGCCCGTCTGTCCATGCCACCGACCTACAACAAGTTGCTTGATACGTTGCACCGCGCGCAAATGTACCGCGAGCAGTTTGATTTGAACCGCGGCCGTGGTCAGCGCCGGGAAGTTAATCTGTTTCGTTCACTGGTTGGCACCAGTCGCGGTGTACAGCAAGTTCGAGAAATGATGGCCCAGGTGGCGGATAAAGAAGTCACGGTCATGATTCAGGGTGAAAGCGGCACCGGCAAAGAGGTGGTTGCCCGTAACCTGCATTACAACTCGCATCGACGTCACAAGCCCTTCGTCCCGGTCAATTGCGGCGCCATACCCACTGAACTGATTGAAAGTGAACTCTTTGGTCACGAGAAAGGCGCCTTCACCGGCGCTATTACAACCCGCGCTGGCCGGTTCGAGATGGCGGAAGGGGGCACTCTGTTCCTCGATGAAATTGGTGATTTACCGCTCAATATGCAGGTCAAGCTGTTGCGGGTTCTGCAGGAGCGAACCTTTGAGCGCGTGGGCGGCAACAAAACCTTTAATTGTGATATTCGGGTAATCGCGGCGACCCACCGGAATTTGGAACAAATGATCTCGGAAGGTACCTTTCGGGAAGATCTTTACTATCGGCTAAACGTCTTTCCGATTGAAATGCCACCGCTGCGGGAACGGTCTGAAGATGTTCCGGTGTTGTTGAACGAGTTGATCGCCCGCATGGAAAACGAAAAGCGAGGTTCGATCCGTTTTAATTCAGCGGCGGTGATGTCACTGGTGCGACATGACTGGCTCGGTAATGTTCGGGAAATGGCCAACCTGACTGAGCGGCTGGCTATTATGCATCCTTATGGTGTTGTCGGGATTCAGGAGCTACCTCTGAAATACCGCCATGTCGATGACGAAGATGAAGCCTCGCTGCAATTGCCTCCTGCTTTTGAGTCAGACTCATTCAGTATTGCACACTCCGAACAGGCTGCCTTATTGCCGGTAAATGGTCTGGATTTGAAAGAGTACCTGACCGATCTTGAACGCAATCTGATTCAGCAGGCTCTGGATGATTCCCAGGGAGTCGTGGCTCGGGCTGCCGAGAAACTGCATATCCGGCGTACCACCCTGGTCGAAAAAATGCGCAAATACAAAATAAACAAGCGCGAAACGACAGACTGAGCGATGTGCATCGCTCGAAGTCAATCAGCCAGTCATTAACTCTGGGCGTTTATAAAGCGCGTAATCGCAATGATGCGCCCCCGTTCTGTCTTTTTCCGTAAGTTTCCCAAAATACAAACCTGGCACCTCTCTTGCTAAACCCCTATTAAGCGCCAAAAATCGGTCACTGGGAGAAGGCATGGGTGTGCCACATTTTGACAACCTGAACGCCAAGCAACTGTCGACAGAGATGTCAGAGCGGTCTCTGGACGACTTGAAGCAGGCGTTTGAGACATTTAATCAGGTATCCGAGCAGTTAACTAAAAGCTACCACATGCTGGAGACCCGTGTTGTTGAGCTCAGTGGCGAGTTGGCGACGGTCAGTGAACAACGCATGCAGGAGTTGTCAGAAAAAGAACGTCTGGCCGACCAGTTGGAGAGTTTGCTGACGTTGCTTCCCGCCGGGGTGATTGTGATTGACAACACCGGACGCATCAGCCGCATTAACCCGGCAGCAGAGTCATTGTTAAAAAATGACACGCTGCCCCGACTGATCGGCGAACCCTGGGTTCGCATTATTCGCCATGCGTTCAAGCCACGCCAGAATGACGGCCATGAAATATCCCTGGTTGACGGCCGACTGGTGAGTATTGAAACCTGCGCTTTAGACAATGCCGGTCAGTTAATATTACTCACTGACCAGACGCAAACCCGAGCCTTGCAGGCGCAGTTATCGCGCCATGAACGCCTGTCGGCCATGGGTCGCATGGTTGCTTCACTGGCACATCAGATTCGTACGCCGCTGTCTGCAGCGATGCTGTATGCATCAAATCTTAAAAATCCCAAGGTCAGTCAGTCCGTCCGTGAACAGTTTGTCGATAAGCTGCTGGGCCGTTTGCATCACCTGGAACAGCAGGTTCAGGACATGCTGGTGTTCGTTAAAGGTGAGTGCAAGCTGATTCATAAGTTGACTGCAGAAGCGCTGTTTGCAGGCATGCAAGACAACCTCTCGGTGGTCATGCAACAGCATCCGGATGCACTGAGCTGGGTTGATGACAGCGATGGCGCTCTGGTTCAGTGTCAGAAGGACGCGTTGGTCAGTGCCCTCAGTAACCTGGTCAATAATGCGTTTGAGTCGATCAGGTCTGAACCCAGAATCCAGGTCATCGCACGTCACCAGTCCGGGCAACTGGTGCTGACCATTGCCGATAATGGCCCGGGCATGGATGCGGCTACGGTCGATCAGATTACCGAACCTTTTTTTACCACCAAAAGTCACGGCACCGGGCTGGGTTTACCAGTGGTTATTGCGGTTACCCGCGCCCATCAGGGCCAGTTTACCATTCACAGTCATCCAGGAGAGGGCACGCAAGTGTCGCTCTCTTTACCGGTTAAAGGATAAATCACCCGGTGATTTGTTCGTGTTATAGAACGCAGTGGTTCGCGAGATCGGGCTGAGGAGAAAAGTATGCGTGTGTTGATTGTTGAGGACGATTCAAGCCTGAGAGAGGCCGTTAGCGATACCCTGAAGCTGTCAGATTATGAAGTGGTTGAAGCCGACTGCGGTGAAGCTGCCATCGTTCGCTTGAATGAAACGCCGGTCGATTTCATCGTCAGTGATGTCAATATGCCAGGAATGGATGGGCACGAATTGCTGGCCTACGTGCGTCAGCACAAACCGCAAATTCCGTTTTTGCTGGTAACCGCCTATGCCACAGTGGAAAAAGCCGTATCAGCATTGCACTGCGGTGCGGTTGATTACCTGGTTAAACCCTTTCAGCCAGAACAACTGATCGACTTGCTGGAGCGCCATGGCAACCAGCCCAGAGCCCGAATAGATGAGCCCATCGCCAGCGAAGCCTCCAGCCAACAGGTGCTTATGCTGGCTCGGAAAGTGGCCGCGACCGACAGTACCATTCTGATCAGTGGCGAAAGCGGAACCGGCAAAGAGGTACTGGCACGCTATATTCACCAGCATTCGCCCCGTGCGCAGCAACCCTTTATTGCTATTAACTGCGCGGCTATTCCTGAAAATATGCTGGAAGCGACCCTGTTTGGTCACGAAAAAGGCGCCTTTACCGGTGCCATTGCCAGCCAGCCGGGTAAATTCGAGCAGGCTAATGGCGGGACTATTCTGCTTGATGAAATTTCTGAAATGGATATGGGCCTGCAGGCCAAGTTATTGCGTGTTCTTCAGGAACGCGAAGTAGAGCGCATTGGCGGTCGCAAACTGATTGAGCTTGATGTTCGCGTTCTGGCGACGACTAACCGGGATTTAATGGGTGAGGTAAAAGCCGGCCGCTTTCGTGAAGATCTTTACTACCGGTTAAATGTTTTTCCGTTGCAGTGGCAACCGTTGCGAGCCCGTCGGGGTGATTTGATTCCTCTTGCAAATCATTTGTTGGTGAATCACGCAACCAAGATGCATAAACCCAGAGTGATGCTGGATGAGTCTGCGCGTGCCCGCATCCTGGCCTATGATTGGCCGGGCAATATTCGTGAGCTCGATAACGCTTTGCAGCGTGCTTTGATTTTACAGTCCGGGCAATGGGTGACCTCTCAGGATCTGGGGCTCGACGGTGAGCATCTCATTGATTTTGAACCGACACGCCAGCAACCCATTACACAACAGACCAATTCACAACAAACCAGTTTAAAACAGTCCGAGGTTCTGGTGGCGGCTGTTGGTGATGAGCACGTTGAATCAGACGAGCCCATTCAGGAATCGATGCAAGTTGATTTAAAACACCGCGAGTTTGAAATCATTCTCGATGCGTTGCGCGTCACTCAGGGGCGTAAAAATCGGGCCGCTGACAAGTTGGGTATTTCTGCCCGAACGCTGCGTTACAAATTGGCCAAAATGCGGGAAATTGGCATGGATGTGGATGGCGCCATCGCTGGCATCCGTTGAATGTTAAAATCTGAACGCAGTCACAACGCTGCAGTTGTTGATCCAGGGGCGCATTTTTCCAATGGCAGGGCGCGCCCGACGCAGTTATTATTCTGGTATCACCCTAGGGTTAAGCCAGTGAACTCTTCTTTGACAGCCAGTGCTCATACTCTTCCTGATTCAACGCTCTGGCTTCATCTTCGAGCATTACCGGTATGCCGTCTCGAATCGGGTAGGCGAGTTTGGCCGCCGTTGAAATCAGTTCTTCTTTCTCCCGGTCCAATTGCAAGGGTGCCTTGGTGACCGGGCAGACCAGAATGTTAAGCAGTTGTTTATCGATCATCATGAGGCGGGCCCTTATGTGTGCAGTCGGTTGAGTGAGGCGTTGCTTCCTGTAGGTTGTCATAGTCGGGCAGAGGTACGCCCGGCACCGGATCTATACCACCTTCGCATCCGGGATGGCAGCGCGCTATGCGTTTGATCGCAAGCCAGCTGCCTTTGAATGCACCGTGGTGCTGCAGTGCGATCAGCGCATATTCCGAACAGGTCGGGTAGTAGCGACAGCGCGGACCCAGTAGCGGGCTGATGATCAGACGATAAAATCTGACCAGCAGAATGAGTGGCCATTTCAACACAGTGGTGGCCTCTGCAGCGCTCGGTTTTGCCGGTTCAGGTGTCGCGTGACCATTGGGTGCCTTCGCGGGTGTCCCGAATCAGGATACCTGCTTGTTTGAGTTCATCCCTTATTGCGTCAGCCCTGGCGAAATTTTTGTTTTGCTTCGCATCCTGTCGCTGTTGAATCAGCTTTTCGATGGCGTCGGCCGCCAGGCCATCGCGCTGGTCACCCTGAAACCAGGTGGCTGGTTTTTGTCTTGCGATGCCCAGGATACCGGTAATGGTGATCAGCTCGCCTTTGAGTTGTGCCCGGACTGTCGTGTCCGTCGCTTTGAAAAAGCGATTGGTCAGATCGTACAGGGCAGCGATGGCTCTGGGCGTATTCAGATCGTCAAGCAGGGCTTGCACGCCATCAAGTGACGATGGATCAGCTGGCATTATCGGTTCCAGGTCTTCGCTGTCACGCAATACCGTATACAGCCGGTCGAGGGTCTGACGGCTTTGGCTGAGTAACTGTTTGGACCAGTTCAGGTTCGACCGGTAATGCGCCGACAACAACGTCAGGCGCACGACCTCACCCGGCTGATCATTTAGAACGTCGCGCAGCACGGTGAAGTTGCCAAGCGACTTGGACATTTTCTCACCTTCGACGTCCAGCATCGCATTGTGTATCCAGTAACGGGCATAGCCCTGACTGTCCGGCACGCAACACATGCCCTGAGCCATTTCGTTCTCATGATGCGGGAAAATCAGGTCACTGCCGCCGCCGTGAATGTCGATGGTATCGCCGAGGTGCGCCATGATCATGGCAGTGCACTCGATGTGCCATCCCGGTCGGCCGCGGCCCCAGGGGCTGTCCCAGCCGGGTAGTTCATCGGTAGAGGGTTTCCATAGCACAAAATCCATCGGGTGGCGCTTGTAGTCGGCGATCTCGACGCGGGCGCCGGCCATCATGTCGTCAATGTTGCGGCGCGACAGACGACCGTAATCGTGCATCGAATCAACCGCGAACAGCACGTGGCCATCAGCCGCATAAGCGTGGCCCCGCGCTATGAGCCGTTCAATAATATCGATGATCTGGGGTATGTGTTCGGTGGCACGCGGTTGCAATGTCGGTTCCAGATTGCCAAGAGCGGCCATATCTTCCTGGTAGGCCGTGGCGTAGGTATCGGCAAAGGTTTTGATATCGACGCCTTCAGCCCTGGCGCTGGCGTTGATTTTGTCGTCAACGTCGGTCAGGTTGCGCGCGAAGATGACGGTTGAGTACTGGGTTTTCAGCACCCGGTATAGCAGATCGAACACAACGGCCGAGCGACCATTGCCCACATGAACGTAGTTGTATACGGTGGGTCCACAGGCGTAAAAAGTTACCCTATCTGAATCAAGCGGTGTAAACGGCTCTTTTTTACCGGACAGGGTATTGTATAGCGTCAGGGTCATCTGTGGTTCCGGGGTTCGTTCAATGAATTTAAAGACAGGTTCGGGTGGCAGTGTAACATCCGGGGGTTAGGGGGTCATGAGCCGGATTCAGCGATGGCACCCTTCATCACCCCTTCGTAGGCGCGAACTCGCCATCGGTCATCGGGATACTCTGCTTCAAGGTGCTTGGCCATATAGGCTGCAATCAGTTCTACGGTGGTATCGGTGGATAATACCTCGGTTCTGGCGCTGGGTAGCCAAACATCAAACCGGCCTTGCTCAGCATCGTATCCGACATGAGTCAGGTCGGTTGCCGTATTAGCGATGATATCTTCGTCGGTGATCAGGTAAATATCCTGGAACCGTTCAGCCCATTCACGTTCAACCTCCGAGTCCCGCCTATCATTGCGGAAAATTTCAACGCGCGAACGATGCCCGTGACAGAGCCGCTGGCAGTCACCCTGGTGTTTCTTCAGGCCATGTGAATAGTGATAGTAGGAACCGTCGATGGCTTCACTGCGCAGTCGTAACACGACCCGGGAGACATTGTCGGGGACCAGGGTGTTGAGGTGGGCCTCAAGCGTCGGGCGGACATTGTCGATGGTTATGGCGTCGGTCTCTATCAGGTAGACGGCTTCGCGGGGTGATGAATAACGGAAGCGCAGATCGCCGCCTTTAGTGTGATATTCGGCTTTCAGGCTTTCACTGTTTTTTGATATTTCAAGGGTTAGGCCGGGCAATTTTGCGGGCAGCACCAGGGTATGATCCATACCCGAATCGAGTGCCGCTTTGAGCAGTTTTTTAACATGACCAAAGTCGAACACCATGCCTTCTTCATTCAATTCGCCGTCAAGCTCGACATCGACAATCCAGCTTTCTCCGACCACGCCGCGAGTCGGGTGGAAGTAGCTGAAGTCCAGTACGGTCAGGTTGTCTACGAAAAGGCGGCTCATTAAAACGTCCGGTATTAAAAAGGGTCGCCTATTTTAGCAGTTTGTAAGCTCTTAGGGGAGCGCAAGCAGAATGCTGGCAGAATAAACCTCTGCTTCGTAACAGCAATGGCTGGACCGGGCTATAATTGACTCTTTGAAACAATTTCAGAGTCAATAGTGGGTATCGTGCTGATCTGCAG
>Ga0307951_1000863_pt1 | contig 17921 bp, 23 predicted proteins | sample OrgLakmetagen374_FD_201842 | JGI IMG/M metagenome (GOLD analysis project Ga0307951, IMG submission 201842) | Saline water microbial communities from Organic Lake, Antarctica - #374 | ecosystem: Environmental > Aquatic > Non-marine Saline and Alkaline > Saline | place: Antarctica: Organic Lake... | reverse complement strand
CATACACACACACACTCACACACACACACAAACACACACACACAAACACACAAACACACACACACACACACACATACACACACACGCACACACAATCACATGCACTGCACATGTGCAGGACCTGACCGTTGCATGGTTCATCCAGAATTACGCAGGCCTCTACCCACTGAGTCAGCTTGTGAACTCATTCGTCAGCACCCCAGTGGTCTCCATGCTGTGAGTATGATGCATTTCCATAGCTCTGCGTCAGGACATCTGTTGCAATGACTCACAAATAGTACGGAACCGGGAAAGGTGGAGAGAAACTTTGCCGACGGCAATAACGCAGCCAGCATGATCGTTGCAGAGTAGGGTAGCTGATACAGACATAGAAAAACGACTGTGTGCTGTAACACAGAACAAAAGGATAAGTATGGCGCACTTGCCGAATTCAAAGTCAAAGTATGCATGATGCACATTTGCATATGCTGCACACCGCGGCAAGAAAGGCGGCTTCTATGTTCTGCTGTATTATAACACATTGCCTACTGTATCGCAACACATGCTATGTTGCCAACACGCTGCCTGCTTCGTTGCAACACGCTGCCTGCTTCATCGCAACACATTTCCTGCTTCATTGTATCACATTGTCTGCTTCATCGCAACACGCTGCCTGTTCATTGTATCACATTGCCTGCTTCATCGCAACACGCTGCCTGTTCATTGTATCACATTGCCTGCTTCATCGCAACACATTGCCTGCTTCATCGCAACACGCTGCCTGCTTCATTGTAGCACAATTCCTGCTCCATTTTGAAGGAATTGTGAACCAGGCGCTACCCTTCCTTTCATCACCAGCCCACTGCTAACCTGCTCAATAGTGACCACAGGCAACATAATGTCTCCCCCCCACACTCACACACACATACACACACACTCTCAAAAACACACATCCTCCTGCGCAGGGATCTAAGAGACACCGAGTCTCGTGTGTATGATGGCTGGTACTCTTTGGCAGGAGAGGTGCAAGTAAATAGTCTGGAAGGCTGAGCTGAAACAAAAGGAGACACACAGCTATATACGTTGTGGAGATGCAACGACGACAGACATTTGTTTAGATTTCAAGGTTCTGGCATAAATGGTGAATTAGGTGCTTGCTATAATCGATAGGCGTATGATTTGGGATGCGATCTAGAATGTAGCAGGATGCTGATGACACGCGTCAGGAGTTGCACGATGGGAAAAAGAAAGAGAGAGAGAGAGAGAGAGAGAGAGAGAGAGAGAGAGAGAGAGGGAGAGAGAGAGAGAGAGAGAGAGAGAGAGAGAGAGAGAGAGAGAGAGAGGGAGAGAGAGAGAGTGTGTGTGTGTGCGTTTACTGGTATGTGAGCAAAAGTGTGGAGTGCTTTTTGTTTGCAGTTAGGAGGTGACACCAAGCCCTGGATGAAAAGTTGCACACGCGATGAATGAAAGGAGCACCGCGTTTGGTGCTGCTGTCAAGAACACTGCCTTGTTCGCTTTACGGACGCTTACAAGGCTGGCAGGGTTTCTTGGTGCCAAAGACGTTTTCCCTATGTGCATCCTTTTGTTTCTGACGCCAACTGTATGTCTTTCCCATGTACATTTAACCCCTATATGCATAGGGGATGTACCATAACGATTAACGATTAATCATGTACGATAGGTTAGGCTTTTTGAGTTCCATGCTTTCCAGATTGACTTTTTTTTGGTGTTGAAAAGTTATGACTGCCTTTTTGATATGCATTTAGGTCATCCCCCCGTTGTAACCGCCCATTGTAATATTATAAAATTGCATTTACTCCCAGACCATTGCTGTTTAAACTTACAGCGAAAATTGTTTGCCTACATACGTGTGGGCGTGCTCACCCTTGCCTACACACGATGCTGCCGTTTGTCGAAATGTCAGATAACGTTACTAATCATGTATACCAGGCATACTAATTCAATTATTAAGGTAGTATTAGCTAATTGGTATGCAGGAGGATTTTAACACTGGTAATCAAGAGTAAGGGATAAGTTTAAATTGCTTAAAATTTCAGAGAAATTATAGAGCAGTAACCCAGCCAGCTTACTCAGATGAGTAGTGATGTCTGGCTGGATTCCTTAGTAGTATTCCAAACTTAAGGTAATAAGCAATCATAGTAAGAAGCCAGCCCTTTTACTTGGTTTGTTTTGAGGTTTGCCTCGTTCTCATAGGTTGAACAACCATCCCAGGCTGAATACAAACTGAACTAAACTATAGTAAGCCAGCAGTAGCCCACCTTGCTCCGCTGTTGATTTAGATGGAACCTGGTAAGCAATTTTACTGCATTCTATAAACAGTGTGTGTATATTGAAGAATGGCACAGAGTTTTTTGTGCTGTTCCTCTGCGGCGTCCTGCTAGTTCTAAGGTCTAGTGTCCTCACAGTACTTGATCTTTAAGATGATCAGAGGTGGTGGTTGTCCCGTTGAAGTATGCTGAGATCTTTATATATAAATAAACTATAAACTAACTCTAGGTCGGTGCTGTTTGTGGAAAGTGAATCCGCCCTCGCCTAATACTGATACTTTCTAACTTACTGAATAGGTAATAAGGTATCCATAAAAGACAAATTTGCGTTCTTGACGTCTTCTTTGTTCAATCACGAGCAAAGCACAATTAAGTTACAAACCAACAACGGAGCAAGGCAGCCACACTCACTGCTCCATATATGTATACACTGACAAAATACTGATCATTTAGCTTATCATGGTTCCCTTTGAGTCTTTGAGGGAGATGGTTTCCGTCTGTTCATCTTCAGAGCCACTTGCAAGCCGTCAGCCCCGGTCAGGAACTTTGTCAATCGATCCTGCATGCACGTGGTTGAGGCAAAACTGAGGAGGAAGCACAGCTCTGATGTGCAGCTTCTAGCAAGAAAACATCACAGCTCGTAACAAAGCACTGGTTGAATTAGCCACACACTTCCCATTTAAGCATTGCCTGTGTATCCCGTGTCTCCTTTCAGTGCCCACGCTAGGATACCAGCGCACCTTCAAATTATCGTATTGCCAAGCCAGCAGCGCATTGGCCACTCGAGCAACACCCTCTAAGTAGTCTGGGTACGTAAGAGGCACATCTAACCAGCACAGCACCTCGCGCACATCAGCGTCCGTCAGCTGCAGGGCAACAACAAAAAAGGACTTATTATGACGGGGAGTGTACAAAACAGTGTGGGCAAGAAGCGAGCCAGTGTTAACCACAGCGGTGGTGGTCTTCATTGCCGACTACAGCAGCAGCATCTTCCTCACAGTGACTTGGAAAAGAGAACCGCTGTTAAACGCTGGTTAGGATTCTCCACCAACCTACACAGTCTCTGTCTCTGAAACTGAGACCACCGTTCACATGCAGGCTCGTGACTCATGATTTTTTGCAGCAGTGTGTCTGGGGCTGACGCCTGTACTCATTCCCAAGATATTGTAAATGCAGCTATAACACTTTTAATTAATGCCTTTGTTGGGGATCCTCATAGGTTGAGCAGGGTGGAGGCATTTGCAATGATAGCCAAACTAAGGTAAATAAGGTAGACTAAACAAGCTCACCCCTCACCTGCTGGTGTGCCGTGTTAGGCTGATGTTGGCCCCCTCCAGGCTGAGAACCATTTGTGAGCTCACTCCCTGCCTTGCTGGGGGCTTTACTTCTATCACTTAAGGCAGTGCCCCAGCCTTTTCCAGCTCCATCCGCACTTTCCCGCTTGCTGTTGCTTGCACGTCTGCGCGCATCGTCCTGTCTATTCTCCTGTGGATCAGAGTGTGAAATGACATCGTTTGTTTTCATCAACTTGAGCATTTGCATCGTCATGCCTACTACTATGCATCTACGTTCCTTTCATATCAGTACTCAAAATTTGGCTAACCACACAAGCTGTGTGAGCTTGATCATGGCCCTGTATGTGTACGTGTGCTGCATGTGCGTGTGTGTGCGTGCATGCGTACACAGATTCACATGTATGTACGTGTGTGTGCATGTATGTATGCGTATGTGTGAACTTGCGCTTGTGTGTCCTGAGCATTGTGTGTATTGCGGCAGTAAGTTCCTTTTAAAGTTAGCTCATTTGGTGTGACCAATTGCGGTTCCTCTCTGCGCACTGTATCAATTCTTTTGGTGTGCTTGAGAGCCGAGATGTGTGCATTTTAGCAGACTGAAAGCGACCTCAAATCTGTGTGCTAGCTTGGCATACACTCATCACTCCCCTGTATTGTGCATGCTAAGTGTGATATCGATCTTTCACATTTTCAATCACACTTAAATTGGACTCGATTGAGCACGAGTAGCTGCACACCCCACGTGCATCAATGTGGACCTCTTCTCTATCCTGCACGGGTGTGCTGTGCTGATCTCAGCACTGAAAGTAATTGTTCTGGAGTCAAAACTTTTTACTCCATCCTCATGCCAACCGAACAACAATGGCAACCAGGAGTGGGATCCCTCTGCTTAACCAAAATAACCTCTTTCCAGATCAAGCTGGAGTGGTGAAATAGCAAAGGTGCTTGCAAAAGTATAATACCTACGTCTCATTGTCACCCCTTTTGTTGTTGAGAGGAGTGTGACCATATAATAATTCGACTATTAAGGACAAGGAATTTTTTACCTTGAGATAAGGACGGACTTTGAATCATATTTCATGTCAAGGTAGCAATACAACGTACAAGGAGGCAAAAGGGGGCTTGAGCCTGATGAGATCTAATGCCTACGCCTGGTACTGGTTTTCTCACTCACATGCACATGCACTCAGACAAACCTATCAGCTCCTAGTAATTGCGTTCCCCCGTCTGAAGCAGCACCATTGACTCCTCTCATGACCAAAAGCGCCTTCTTCAAACGAGGCAGCCCACAATATCCCCGTGCACACATGGAAATGTCACTTTTGTGCTCAGAAATCTACACCAGACTTGCAATGCATATTCGCAGGGATGCAGCCAAATATCTTTCACCCAGGACTTATAACATGCAAACAAATTTAAGTTCCTCCACACACCTTTGGTTGAGCCAACCCCTCCTGGGCAGCGCCATTGCTTACTCCTTTGGAGCTACCTTGCGCACCCTCAGCGGGAGCGGGCGCCCCTCTTTCGGATGTTGCTGGTGGGGCTGAGGGTGCTGTCCCGATGTCTTGTACCAAGGATTCCTCTATGCGCAACTTTTGGCTGTGTGTATGTTTGTGTGTATACAATGTGCATGTGCTAATGCTGGAGCGATAGCTAAGGCTATGATGATACATTTGGCTGTGTGTTTTTGCGTGTATGTTGAGTGTTTGAGTGTGTGTATGCGTGTGTGTGTGTGTGTGTGTGTGTGTATGTATGTATGTGCATGCAAGATTTAAATTTTACAGCATCGTGCCTTTGCATGCCTGAAGAGTGTGTGTATGCGTGTGCGTGTGCGTGTGCGTGTGCGTGTGCGTGTGCATATGTATGTATGTGCATGCAATATTTCAATTTTACAGCATCGTGTCTTTGCATGCCTGAATGCAGGTACATGCATGCCACGCCCACTCTGTCTCTGAGTGCCCGTGCACATGTTGCAAGGCTGTGTAGTGCATGCATACCACACCCACCCCGTCTCCTCTAACTCATAGGTGTTCATGGTCAGGTAGTTGGATGTCAGGGCTGCTGCTGCTTGCATGGCCAGCTGAGGGGTGGGAAGCAAGGACAGGCGCTGGAGCAATGCCATGAAGTCACGCACTCGATACACCGGGCCATAAATGCCTGTGATCAAAGGGGCAAAGGGTACAACATGAAGTTACGCACTTGATACATTGGGCCATAAATGCCTGTGAATAAAGGGGCAAAGGGTACAACATGAAGTCACGCACTCGATACACCGAGCCATAAATGCCTGTGATCAAAGGGGCAAAGGGTACAAGCATGAGTAGCTGGAGCAATGCCATGAAGTCACGCACTCGATACACCGGGCCATACATGCCTGTGGTCAAAGGGGCGAAGGGTACAAGCATGAGTAGCTGGGGACTTCATGGAGCCATAAATGTCCGCCAGTATGTGTGGACTTTTTGTGTGTACTTTTGTGCACTTGTTATTTGTCTAGTGCTGTCTATTTAAACAGTAGGGGGCAGGGGCATGAGCCGTGCAGGAAGGGACCTCTGTTTTATGCTCAATGGTTAATATTGAGCACGGTGAAGAGGTGTGGTGCAGGCAAGACACACACACACAAGGCCAGTGTGAAGCAATCAGTGCATTGTGGTGTGAGCTTGTGTTGCAAGCACATTGTTGTTGCCCACCTTCCAAATCCATGAGCTGCTGCTGTTGCTGTGTGATGTGCCGGGCCACCTGCAAACCAAGAAGCTAGGTTGGTCGGTTTCAGGGATGGAGGCCAGCCCAGCCCATTTGCTCCCCTTACTCCACTTGAGGCTTGACAAGGAGACAACAATGGGATTCAAGTACCACCACTCAATCAACACAAGGCATGACAAGGAGATAGCGCTTAGTATCAAACTGCATCAATCAATGTAAGGAGTTGGTTAACTGCTGACTTTCCTGTAATTCAGGCAGGCACGTCCAGGTTTTCAACATCAGCCGATTCTAGACGTAGATCCACTTGCAGTTCCATTCATGTTCCAACGACGTGTGAAACGCTGGTAAAGTAGGCAGCAAACTGTACAAAGAAGCAGCGGGATTTGATCCCAGAAACATGTTTACTTTGACGACCCAGGGGGTTTCTGCCAGTAGCAGTTCGCAGTTCCAGCTTAGCCTGTGGAGGCCTTGAAGGGCGTGGCCACTGCAAAGGTTAGGAAAAAAACACACCTGTCTCCTTGGCTGTTGCTGCTGCCCAGATTCGGTGCTGTTTGCAGCAGCTACAGACTCTGCCAGCACACCCCACACTGCATGCAGCAGACCCTCTTGTGCCTGTGTGCGGAATACAAGAAGAGGAGTGCAGGCATTAATAGATAAATGTAGGTCCTCTTTGCAACAGCACACCCCATACTGCGTGTGGCACTGTTCAGAGCAGGTGTTGGATAGCACATGGCATGGACTTTGCGGATTTTATACACCCTCAGCCACACACACACACACACACACACAGGCACACACACATAAACACACACACATACACGCATGCACGCACCCACGCACATCCTACATACATACAAAATAAATAATCACAAAAGGCAAAAGCACAGCACAGCACAGCACAGCGTGCTTATCTCCAACCTGCATAGACAGGGGTATAGGGAAGTCAAGCTCCACGTGATCCTCGTTGGTGTAATAGACTATCTACAAAGACCATACAGATAAACCTCTGGCAGACCTCAATCTGGATTGCCATAGAAATAAAAAGCTGACACACAAACTGAATGAACACTCCATCAGACACTCATAAAAATAAGATATGCACTGCAATACAACTTCAGCAACAACATTCACGGTGTGGGTCTGGGTGCCACGGCACACAACCCTCCTGACCCACACTAAAATTCTTTTGTGTGTTTGCGCGGTGGGGGGTTGCCTGGTGCGGGCACCTACGTAACCCCCTCCCTTAATCATGCTGGCTGTGTCATCACTACCAGCGGATTCTTTTCTTTTCTTTTTATTTCTTTTCTACTAAATTCATACCCACACGTGTGCCCACCCACCCATCCACCCACTCACCCACACCCACACCCACCTGAAGCACAGTCATAGCATTTCCTGCCCACATTTCCATGTGATACGGAAGACGAGGAGGAGGAGGCAATATTGCTTTATTCTTGGACACCTGCAGTTGTTTAGTGTGGTTACTCCCAGGATCAATGCTAATGCTAATGCAAAAAAACGGTAGGACGTCGGATCGAGTGTCGCACACCCAACATCAACACACACATGCACACACCCACACCCACACCCACACCCACACACAACACACCTGGTGCAAGAGGTGGACCTGTATGAGTGTGTGGAACCTCTTCTCTAGGCCTGGCAGGTGGCGGTACCTCAGAGCAGCTAAACGCACTAAGGCTTCGCAGAACTGGTGGAACAGCAGCTCAGCCATGGGGTTGTGCACACCACCCTGCAAGCATGCACGCACCAAAGGAAGGTGCTAGAGACACAGCTCACAACCCTGGGGCTGCGCACACCACTCAATGGGATTGCACTTACAAATTAGGTGCTGTTGTGGCACCATGGAGAGAAATCACACTCCTGTGCACACACCGCTGCAAGACACACACGCACACACACAATGCAGGGTGTCCCAGCAACTGTCATAGAGCGCACTGCACTAAAAAAGGTTGGACAAAGTCCACAGACTTCAACACAATCACCACCCTGCACGCTCTCTTTGAAAGAAGCACCGAATTTGACGTACTACTCAACACAACAAACCTGCAGCTGGATATCCTATTCAGTCACGCCTACAGCGTACATTGCGTTGCCCATGCAAGCACAAGAAAGCCACCCTCAACCATATTTGGCCAGAACCACACACATACGGTTTGCATGCGGCAGGTTTGGCAGGGACTTATTTAACAAACAGGACAGTGTTGGAGTACTTGTGCGGATAAACAGATCTGGTCGATCCATGCAAGCTTAAAAGAATTCCTCTCTCCCTGGATTGGCCAGAACCACGCGTATGCAGTTTGCAATCGAATTTGGGGTACGCATACAGCTTTGCTCAAGCTTACGCATTTGAGCTCCATAGGGAAGCCTTGCTCACCTGTTGGTGCTCATTGAGGATCTCACTCCAGAACTGGGAGTCATACTCGTCACTAGGCTGTGCAAGGACGGAGTGCATCTGCGAGTTGGGACAGGGCACAGTCAAGAGTATGGTTACACATCCTGATGTAGCAGAAGCATGAGATTACCGGAAGACAAGTTCTCTTGATTGAGCTTTCTCATTAGTGTAAGGAGTGGACGGAGTGCATCTGCGAGTCGGGACAGGGCGCAGTAAAGAGTATGGATGCACATCCTGACGTAACACAAGCATGAGGTGCTGGTTACAGGAACACAAGCACTCTTGATTCTTGATTCTTGATTCTTGATTCTTGATGATTGAGCTTTCTCATTACTGTAAGGAGTCGTAAAGTGTTGCGAGATGTTGATTTGTGATTCAATTCATCCTTATGCACTGTGTCCACCAAGAATTTGCTCAACGGTGGCAATTTGCAGGCATCTGCTTCTATGGCGTCAAACAGTCTTTGCACAAACCCCACATATAGCGCAGCAAAAAAGTTGTTTGTTAATGGCGATTTGCAGGTGTCTGCTGCTATGACGTCATTTTGTTTTTGCACAAACCACACATACAGCAGAGCAAAGCTAGCATACTGGATTTCAGTACTCATACAACCCAACCCTGCTCACATTCAGTGTGTGGCACGCACCCTTTTCCTGAAAGCTTCCAGATTTGGAGGCGGTCGGCGGGCCATGAAGAACATCTCGTTGCAACGAGCTATGGGGGTGGCAGCAGACAGCATGCGCACATCACTAAGTAGCTCCCACACCTGTGTGTACATACAATTGAGACAGAAGCTGGGCTACAGGTGCGAACACTTTTGCATCAGGAATTTGAGGCAGAGAACAAACTGTTATAAGTATGAAAGCAATGTGATATGCGCTCTTTTCTTAGAATTGTGAGAAACAATAGAGAATTTGGTGGGCAGGGGGAGGAGGGGGGCTATGTAGCAAAAATTGTCTTACAAGGCAGGGTGGCTAGAGCCAAACTAGTGAGCTGGTGCTTGCATTCCCGAAAGCGTACGCCCACCTTCCGTTTCACAATGCGTGCAATACAGGGTTTAAAATGTTGACAAAGCACATCATGTTGTTCCTGTTTTCTGCTGATTCAGGCAGTGGTGGTTTAATCAGCTGGGGTGCAAGCTGGGAGCAAAATCGGCGATTATGTTGTAAAACCTGCTCAAACAGACCCCACACACACATTCCTGGGGGTCGAAAAAGTAGGATGTGATGCGTGCTACGCGTCCATCGCGCCTGTGCAGGCGGTTCTGGGTACCATGCTATGCATGCTGCAAAACGATCAAATCGTTAACACTCACACATGGGGCAAATGGTACAAAACCGGTACTTTGTAAGTGTTCCTGGTGGCCGAATTCGTAACTTGAGCGAGTGAGAGGCTGGAGTGGACAAATTAGGGTTCCTTGCAATGCAAGCGCGCTCGAACAGACAAAAAGCGTCCCTTGGGAGCACATGTGTGAGATCGAACAAAACAGAGCCCACACACACACATTCCTGAGGGTCAAAAACGCGAGATAGGGTGTGTGCTACAGGCTGTGTGATGAAAATGGAGCACCGTGCTTTGCGTGCTATGAATGCGCGTCACACATTATTAGGACAAAAGGTGCACAACTGATGAATTGTGTGTGTTCCTGAGGTCATAAACATAGCCTAGGACGAATGGAAGGTGCCGTAGTGGACAATTCAGGGGTCCTTGCCATGCAAGCGCGTCCGACGATAAAAGTGCGACTGCGAGTGCAGAACCATGCACAATTGACGACACACACACTCATATACACTCACACACATGCACACACAGGCACACACACAGGCACACACACACACAGGCATACATATAAAAAGGCATAAACACACATTACATACCTGGCAGGTGACAAGTGTGAAGGAAGGTCGGGCCATGCCTTTCATAAAGTGAAGCGATGGTCGTGAGCTGTAGGAGCAAATTGAAGGTGCAAACATAGTACTTGGGTGAGTATGTGTGTATCAAAATGCATACATATGTGCGTTCATGTACTCAAACAATTATATTGATACCTAATGCTGCAGCATGCAGCAGGTTGGAGCAGAAGTGTTTAAGAAGCAATCAAAGCGAGTTGCTTACGACGTACCAGTACTTGTCGTACAGAGTGCGCAAGTCAGTGTTGTAGACCATGAGCAGGTTGTATACCCCTCTTGCAGCGGCCGCTGGCACCTCCTCCTCGTCAAACAGGTCGTTGATCTACATTTGTTGGTTTAATAGCTTCGTAATTGCCAGCTAGTTTGAAGCAAAAATGTAAGAGCGTTGTGTTTGTGTTAAATATGTGAAAAGGAGTCTGCAAAATCTCTGGAAGAGAGTGATCTCATGTTACAAATCCCTGTTGCTCACCTGAACAGACACTGATGGGTCGATAGGTCCAAAGGCTTCTCTATCTGTTAGCAAGGGCCGGTCTTCAGAAAATGTGCCTTGCCATGCCTGTGCGACACATGTTGTCAACACTTACAGCATACTGTGTTTTGTCTGTCTTTGCCAATGTCGACATTGGTGTTTGTGGACATTGCGCGTTTGTATGTTTGTACATTCCTGAAGAATGTGCACTCACAGGCAACCAAGTGGATGGTGTTCAAAGGGTGAGCAATTATAACTGGATTATTCAGCTTACCGTTCAAAATCTTTATTTGAATGCCACAAAGCACCCTGGAGGTGTTTTTTTTATTGAAATGCGCTATCAGACTCCAGCAAAAGCTTACACATTTCTGATCTTTCTGTCTTTTTCTGGCGAAAATGTGCACTTTGACACAGCGTCCTACGTCTTTAGATCCCAGTCACACAGCTCCATGTTTCCTTTTTTTACGTGCTCCTACTCCACCAGCACAGTATGTCCGCGTTTTTTTAGCTCCCCTTTTTAGGTACTTACCTGCTCCTGCTCAACCAGCACATAACTACATCTTTTAAACCATGCAGCTCCCTTTTCTCTCATTTGCATGCTCCTGCTCAACCAGCACATAACCTCTACATTCTCAACACGCTCAGCTCCCTTTCCCATTGTCTGCATGCTCCTACTCCATCAGCACACCACCTTCCGGTCTATTCAAACACGTTGCTCCACTTCACCCACTGTATGTCTAGCACCGCATCTGTCACACTGCAAACTCAAAGCAACCCTCTCTATCTCTCCCTAGCTAAACACAGCACGTGCCTCCCTAGCTAAACAGCACGTGGCCCTTCGTCTCGCTGTAGTAAGCTGCATCATTTTCCCACCTCTGCCCCTGAATGCTGTTTGTTGTCGCCCTCCTTTTCTTCCCTGTCAGTCAAACGGCCTCACTTCTAGGGTCTATCCGTTCCTAATGATGCCATAACAATTAAACGTACAACAATAACCTATTTTTTTCTGTGCTCACCCCTCATTTCTTCCCTGCCTACTAATTGACTAGAAACCCACCTCTCCGTTTTCAAACAAGTAGCACCCCTCCCCCTCCTTCTTATCCTTTGCCCAGCAGCCCTCATAGCGTGCCCCTGTGGCATAGTACAGCACCCCATACCCACTGCGCTGGCCTTTATAAAACTGGCCATGGTACCTGCGTTGGTTTATATCTGTGTCTGTGAGTGGTGCGTGGTTGCTTTGTAGAAGGGACGTAAACATGTTTGGGGGTGATATGTGGCATGGCGCAAAAGGCATCTCACCAAATGTGGTCGTAGTACAACTTTTAAGGAGCAATAGCTTAATCTGCTCAGGACACACGCCATGCACCATACAACGGCTTTTTCAGTTTGGGAAAAAAAGGAGAAGTTGAAGCTCTTCCCGCTTCAACCTTGAATACGGCTGCAACACACTTTAAACAGGCAGCTCGAGTTCAGCAAGGGCTTAAAACCTCAAATGCAGGTTAATCCAAGTCCACACCCATTCCAAGATCAGGGCAACATGATGACAGTCCCATACCTGTTGAACCTGAGGAGGAGGGCATGATTTGATTTTGACGGTTCAGTTACAAGCTGTTGGTACCACACGTGGTTGCCCATGCCTACAAGCACAGTTACGCAGGTAAGTAAGCTGGTGCTAACGCACGAACGTAATTCTTTGGTTGTCTGTGTGTATGCGTGTGCGTATGCCGCCCGACTGTCTTCGCATCACGTGTTGAGGTGGTTTATGCGACAACGTCGAAATGCCCCAATCCATACACAGTGGCACCTTTAGTTAATTAATAAACAGATTACCTAATAATACCAGGGCGTCCAGGAAAACTACTTTTGTACATCCCTCACACACTCCACGCACAGGTAGGCACTGGCAGCAGAAGCTCCAGCACAGGCACACAAACCCCACACACTCCACACACAGTGGCATTGGCAGCAGCTCCAGCACAGGCACACACGCCCAACACACTCCACGCACAGGTAGGCACTGGCAGCAGCTCCACAGGCACACAGGCCCCACACACTCCACACACAGGTAGGCATTGGCAGCAGCTCCAGCACAGGCACACAGGCCCCACACACTCCACGCACAGGTAGGCACTGGCAGCAGCTCCAGCACAGACACACAAACCCCACACAAGAGTTTTAGAGTCGACGTTTGCTTGCTGCCATGGTTGAATCCCCAAACCCCACAATCACTGCACATAAGCTAAGCCAGCCTTATATCGCTTTTAAATTCTTGTCTCATTCGGCCTTTCGTGTTGAGAAAGCAGTTAAAGAAGTCGGAGAGAAGCTGCCGTGCCTCTCATTTTGGGATAGAGCAGTATAGATCATGGCGCAAGTTTCCATGCAACTGCATACAGACACGCAGGCAGACAAGTATGCATGCCATCAAATTCCATTGTATCCCTGAATAATGTGACCAGCATAAGAGAGCAAGGTGTTCTTGATTAAGGAGCATCGATCAACCCCCTTTGGCCATTATGCAGTTGCAGCATGCTAGCATTAGCACTGCACTGCTACAGTTTTGAAACCTTTCACAACTCAAGCAATTCAACCAGATTTGGATAGAAGGCTTAAAAGCTTAAAAGCCAACAGGACTTTGTGTGCTAAAACTCATACTCAGATGGAGAATTCATCGAAAACGAGTCAACGAGCTTTGATTTATGACTCACCGTGAGGCTTGTTTTGAGCCCACTGTCCTTCATAGCGCTGATTGAGGGTCTTCCACTCCATGACCCCATATCCGGACTTTGCGTCTTCAGACCACTCTCCATCATATTGATTCCCATTTGCGTAGCGCATTGTGCCTGTTCCTGATTTCATGTCCAGCCGCCAATCGCCTGTAGTTGGATGCAGGAAGGTTTGCAAAGTGTAGGATTGGTGGCAGGGCCTGATCACAGGCACTCCCTCATCTCAGATGATATTTACCAAAAAGGCGAAAGGATATAAACGTAGGCTGGAGGTAAGCAAGTGTGAGTAGTTGTGTGGAATGTTGCCCGCATAAAATCAGATGACAATGAAAATAGCACTTTTGCCAACCTTTAAACAAACACGAACGCTGCCAACACGTATAGAATTTTTTGTTGCAAGAGCTGTTATCACTGGGCTTTGTGTACATGGTTTTCACAGCATATTATTAGGTGACAAGATCATAATACTTTGGTCCCAGAGAGGAGCTTTTAGCTTTGGGGAGCTCCTTAAAGTAAAACCAAGTCGCTACATAGCTAAGAACTTTATAAAACCATATAGAAATAATTAATAACCATTTGCCACCCTGTAATGCATAATACACGTGCTCTTCCTAAAGGACGCGTTGGATCATGTTCACATCCTATATAGATACAGAACGATAGGTTGAACTGACTGTTCTTGACAAAGTTCTGCAGATGAAATTGCAAACTTTGTCTCTGGCTAAAGACTACCTAGCAGTACAAAAGTGAGCACCCGAAGCCCTTACATCATGCCTTCAATTAAACGAAAAATGCTTAGCAAGCTTGTTAATGCGTAAGTATGAGTAAATAAGGGAACCGTCTACTGCAACATCCATATACTAGAAAACACAGCTGCAAATCATCGTTATATCCTCAGTGCAGCAAGCAGGCTGATAAACACAGCTCATCTGGTGATGAAAGGGATGAATGATTGGCTCTGATCTGTGCCTGGCTTCGTGCATAAGTCCGTGCTTGCCAGCTTGTTTTTCCACTCTCCAGTGCATCACCACAAATATGATGGCACAATTTAAAAAGTATCACACACACAAACATACACACACATATTCATTGGCGCACCTACACACTCACCCTTGTACCAGTGATTTTCTTGAGCGTCCAGACATAACTTTCCCTGGCCATGACGCTCGCCATGCTGCCATTGGCCCTCATATACAGCAGCAGAGTCGCTGAAGCGCATTAGACCATAGCCATGGCGCTTCCCTCGAAGCACATCTCCTTTATAACTGGTGCCACAGGGCCATTGGTACTCCTTAAATTTGCATTTGTAAGTATGTGCTTGTGTGTGCGTACGTGTGCATGTATCTGATTTCAAATGGGTGTTTGTATGTGTTTGTATGCAAGTTCCCATGTGTATGTGTGTGTGTATGTGTGTGTGTATATGTGTGTGTGTGTGTGTGTGTGTGTGTGTGTGTGTGTGTGTGTGTGTGTGTGTGTGTGCGCACACACATACACACAAACAGGCGCGCGCGCGCACACACACACACACACACACACACACACACACACACACACACCTCGATGCTCCAGTGGTACACCGCGCCTGCGGTGACCAGGCCCAGCATGTTGGGGTTGATCCACTTCCAGTACTCCACGCTCTCCGGCATATGGTGTGCCTTGAGCTTCACCTTGGTGTCCAGGTTGAACACCTGCAAGTTGTCCCCGTCTGCAAGTCGCAAAACGTGCAGCGGTGTGCGCGTGTGCATGATTGCAGGCTTAATAATTGAACACTCGTCAGTTATCCCTGACTGCGGGAAGCAAAACGTGCAGAGGTGTGGTCGTGTGCATGTTTGTGTGGGTGTGTGTGCATGTTTTTGTGCGTGTGTGTGTGAGTGGGGGGGGTGCTAACAAAACCTGCTGAATACATGCTGAACACGTGCAAGCCACAAGCAGGACCACACGAAGTGGTATCTGCCTGCATGTGTCCTGTGCGCTTTGAGGTTCAACACAAGTAAATGAACTCACGCGAGCTCCTACAGCAAGCAGCAGACAAATCTCCAAGAAACACCATCAAAATACGCACATATATGTAGTGCAAGCACATGGAATTCTGGACCTAGGTTCTGTGAGTTACTGCAGCAAGCATGCGCTACCCGCGTCTGTGGTTGTTTGGTGGGTAGCAATGATGTCATAATGCACAAGTTGCACAACACATGTGCAAGCATGCGCTTACCTGCGCCTGGTGTGGTAGCTTTGAGGGCAATGACCTTTTTGTCGATGCACATCAGCGCGCTGTCTGCACTGATCTGGCGCCGTGTGGGGGCCATGGGGCTGTGTGCGTGGTGTATGTGTGTGCGTGTGTGTGCGTGTGCGTGCGTGTGTGCGTGTGTGTGTGTGCGTGTGTGTGTATGTGTGCGCGGTGGATGCCTGTGTAGTGAACACGTGTTTGATGTACACAGGTGGTGGGTTGGGAGGGAGGCATGAGGGGCTTGTGATGACGGCGGTAAATTCGTTCATGTGTATTTTTGTACATCATTCTCAAGACTCAAAACACGCTCAAACAGAACGTAGAAGTGGCGATCGAACGCACGTGTTATCATAGGAATGCTTGGCAATCTAGGAATGGCAAACAATTGCACACGCATACACGCACGCACATGCAAATGCACAACCCACACGCACGATACATATACACACACACCTGCGCATGCAACAGCCACAACATATGCACGTGCATGCCCTTACTTGGCCATGTCAATGATGACCACAGTGTTGCCCGCCTCCCCCTGCTCCCGCACGGTGATATAGCGCTCACTCTCTGCAGTGACCGACTTGAAGTTGATGTTTGTGGGATTCACGCCCACAGCGGTCAGCTGCATTTAGATGAAAGTTGGCACAGGTGTGAGAGGGGCAGCCAATGGAAGCGAGTGTGGAAAGAGAAGGTGGGTTGTGTTTTGAAAGGAAGGAAGCACGTACGAGAACGAGGCATGTCTTGAGGGGTCTTGTTCTCTCCTCTGTCAGAGAGAGCTGCCTGAATCTGATGCCTTATTTTGTGGAATCTAAGTGCTGTACCTGGCATGAGCAGGTTTCACAACAAAGAAGCACAGGGTACACGTACGTCAAGGGTGTGCACAGGGTACGTCATTTATGCCTGATTGCATTTGCAAGCGGAAGTGACCCTGACACCAACTGGATATGCATGTGCTGGGACTTGCAATGGAAGGTGCAGTGTGGGTAGAGGGAAGTCAGTGCAGGAAGAGGAATCTCCCAATTTGTGGGTGTGTGTGTTTGCAGGAATGAGTTGATGGCACTTCCACCCTGAGGCACGCGCCGTGTGTGGGGCGTCATCGGATCGGCTCAATGTTTGGGTGATAAATGGCATCGAGGACAGGACGATGTATGTACCCCTCGCCCCAAACAACTGACACACGCTCCTCCTCCCGCCCACGACGAAACCCAACCCACGTCTGTGCAGCAAGCTAACGGCACACTGGCCCATGAACATTCAGGACGTGTGACGCCAGCAGGGATCGGACAAGCAGGAGGGACAGGGAGAAAGACAGGGGTGGAAAACTGCCTTGGGCACATCTATTTCCTTGTCCATTCCCATCTACAACTCCCCCTGCCCAGATCCCATCACCTGGATTGAATCAACCCACAAAGACTGAACACACAGGTGCAGCAGTGCCGTGCGCACCACACCAGGGCTGAGAGAAGCTGGCCACCTCTGCGCTTGCATGCTCATTCCTTCTAATGGCCTCAACAAGCAAACTCACCTGCAGCTTCTCATTGACTTGGATTGGAGCAGCGGCCATGGCCCTTGCTCTTAACAAACTTGGCCTAGCCTAATGAATTTAACTAGATTTCACCAGTTTTTTATATTAATATAATTGTTGGAGGGAAATATAAAACATTGCGAAGGGTCCATAGGAATAGGAATAAGATGAAGGAAGTGGATGACACTGGTGAGACCTACTCAGAAGAAGATTGGTACGCATCTTCCATGCCGCAGGGAATGAAGGATCAGCTCAACATCCAAGTGAGTCCGTGACGTTTTCCTTGCACACACAACACACACACACACACACACACACACACACACACACACACACACACACACACACACACACACGCACACACACACACACAAACACACGCACGCGCGCTC